>ENA-OQEB01000528-OQEB01000528.1-human-gut-metagenome-genome-assembly--contig:-NODE-528-length-15668-cov-3.129528_pt1 | contig 15668 bp, 13 predicted proteins | sample MGYA00242787_ERZ504619 | MGnify/ENA primary metagenome ERZ504619 (study PRJEB26092, sample SAMD00036317) | human gut metagenome | host: Homo sapiens | study: EMG produced TPA metagenomics assembly of... | reverse complement strand
CATATACGGCATATTTGTCAACACTTTTTTGAATTTTTTTCATATTTAATTTTTAAAAAGTTTTTTCGGACAAAATCCGCCAAATTACGACTTTCCGTATTTCTGAGCAAGTGCAAGATTCCTATAATCGGGTTCAGACGAAACCTCTCTTATAAGCTTTACAAACTTAGGAAGTTGATACCGCTGATCTTCACTAAGCAATTCAATTTCTATTGTTGCCCTGTCATTCCAGAACGGATAAACATCAAGTTCGCAGTAGGTGCTGTTGTCAACAATGCAATATCTGTCTTTACTGATGACGCCTGTAACATACTGCCTTTGAGCAAGGTACGAGTCGTATTGTTCTTTTGAAATATAATTTTCAATTTCGATCCGCTTAATATCCGATATTTTGATTTTTACAGTTTTGATATATACAGCCTTGTCACCCTCTCCCCTTTTGCGGATTCTGAAATATCCTTCCTCGGGAGTAGTGAGGTATGCCTGTGTAATAGGAATTCTGCGACAGGTTTTTATGCTGTTCAAAAATTCAATATCAGGATATTCAATCAAAAATTTTCTTTCAATTTCAAGCGGTTTCGGAATTCCGAGAAATGCGACAACCTCCTTGAGAAGTCTTTTCAGCTTAGTATCAAAGTCGGTCGAATTATCAATAATTCTCAGATGCGGTGTGCCTGTCCACACAGCCATAACATCTGTGTCCACTTTCTCTTGCTTTTTCAAGACTTTCTTCTCTTGCGGAAGTATTAGTTTCTTTTCCGTAATACTCTTCTGCACCGTCTGCGGAAGTCACAAGATGAAATACTGCGTCATAAGAGCTTCGTATTACATCTTCATTCAAATTGTGGATACCTGCATACTTTGCAAACTCATCTTCCGTAACATATGCTCTGCTGTCAAGCAATCCTCTGTCAAAAAGCAAAACTGCCTTTTCGCAATCCATATTTTTGGCAATTTGCGTTTTTTCATTCTCCTCAGCAAGCTGAATTTCAAACAGTTCTCTGTGAAATTCATAAGAGCCGACATTTTCGGGGGTTTTGCCCTCACTAAACAATCTGCTTGCAACCTCACCGATTGTAATTGTAGGAATATTAAGCTTTTTAAGCTCTTCGCTGATATATCTTAAAGCGGAAGTCTTGCCACCGCATGGTCCTCCCGTCAATACTATTTTTACAACTTCAGCCATAAAATCACCCATGTAACTTATTAAATTAAGTATATATCCCAACAGCAATTTTTTTATTCTGTAGAAGAACATTGTTGTTTGTTTTTGCCCTTTAAAAGATAATATCGGCAAAATGAAAGTTTCTTATGCAGTAAAATTCATATTATACATTAAAAAGCGTATAAATTATCATAAAAACGGTGAAATATGCTGTTATAACATTGACAAGTTGCGTATTAAAGTGCTAAAATATGTGTATAACCAATGAGGTTTTTTCTTATATTGAAAGGAAGTATTTATGATGGAAAAGCAGAATATTGACTGGGCAAACATTGGCTTCGGTTATATGCCCATCGGTGAAAGATTTGTAGCTAATTATAAAGACGGTAAGTGGGACAACGGCAGTATGACAGCCGACACCACAATTACTATCAGCGAATGTGCAGGCGTTTTGCAGTATGCTCAGACTTGCTTTGAGGGTATGAAAGCGTACACTACCTGTGACGGCAGAATTGTTGTGTTCAGACCTGACCTTAACGGACAGAGAATGGAGGACAGCTGTAAGCGTCTTGAGATGCCTGTATTTCCAAAAGAGAAGTTTGTTGAGGCTGTTTGCAATGTTGTTAAGGCAAATGCAGATTATGTTCCTCCGTACGGCACAGGCGCAACACTTTATATTCGCCCGTATATGTTCGGCAGCGGTCCTGTAATCGGTGTTAAGCCGTCGGCAGAATATCAGTTCAGAGTATTTACTACTCCTGTAGGTCCTTACTTCAAGGGCGGTGCAAAGCCTATTACAATTAAGGTTTCAGACTTTGACAGAGCTGCTCCTCACGGCACAGGTCACATCAAGGCAGGACTTAACTATGCAATGAGCCTTCACGCTATTGTTACCGCTCATGCAGAAGGTTTTGACGAAAATATGTACCTTGACGCCGCTACAAGAACTAAGGTTGAAGAAACAGGCGGTGCTAACTTTATTTTTGTAACAAAGGACAACAAGGTTGTTACTCCAAAGTCTAACAGCATTCTCCCCTCAATTACCCGCCGTTCACTTATGTATGTTGCTGAGCATTATCTTGGTCTTGAGGTTGAAGAAAGAGAAGTTTACTTTGATGAAGTTAAGGACTTTGCAGAATGCGGTCTTTGCGGTACAGCTGCTGTAATCTCACCTGTCGGCAAAATTAACGACCACGGCAAGGAAATTTGTTTCCCGAGCGGTATGGATGAAATGGGTCCGATTACAAAGAAGCTTTACGATACACTTACAGGTATTCAGATGGGCAGAATCGAAGCTCCCGAAGGCTGGATTAAGGAAATCAAGTAATCAATTTTATACATATAACAAGACGGTCTGCGAGAACAGACCGTCTTTTATTTGCAGTTTTTAATTATATTGTTGTAGGCAACATCCACGGCAGAATCATCTGTATTGCAATGCAGTACATAAAATTTTGTATGCCGAATAAGATTATCGAGATTTGAGAGCAAAGACATTCCATCTGACTTATTCACAAATTTGACAGTTGATTTGTAGAGCCTTTGTACAATCTCATTTGTGTCGGGAATTGTAACAAAATTATCGTCTGAGCGTTCTATGAATATTATAGCGCCTACGGGAACGGTTTCGTTGTTAGCAATTCCGCTTCCGCCGTCAAACGGAGTTCCGCAGCATAGCGGGACTTCGTTTTTAATTTTCACAACAGGCTTATCGTCATTGAGAATATGAGCTTTTGAGCCGAATCTTTTCAGCCACATCTTTGTATGAGTAGATTTGCCGACGCTGAATCGGCGGAAAACAAATACGCTTTTCCGTCAAAAACGAGTGCCGAGGAATGCACAAGCATAGCGCCACGGTGAATTATTTTGCGGTTAAAAATTGACGCCGTTGCAAATTCTTCGGCTTCATCAATGGTTGAACCTTCAACCATACGGCTCAACAGGGAATTTAAGTATGAGTCTGACGGTATTGCAGAAAAATCTGCACTTCTCTCCCCTTCATACAAAAACGGTTCGCACAATTTTTTTAAGTAATCAAATTTTGGTTCAATTTCAACGATAAAATCAGCTATTAAGTATTTTGGCAAAGCGTCCTCCGAAATAAAACAGACTCACAAAAAGTGAGCCTGTTTTTTATTGGTTAGTTTAAATGAACGATAAACTTCTGAATTTTCGTTGCGTCAACTACCGTGATGTCACCGTCATTGTTATAATCGGCAAGATGTTTTTGCTCTGACGAAAGTTCAACAATACCGGCAACATACTTCTGAATAAGAGTTGCATCTAAAATATCAATCCCGCCATCCATATTAACATCACCGACATCATAAGCAGAAATGCCGTTAAACGGAATATTGTTAGCCTTTGCATATTCCTCGGCATAAGAACCGTAACTGCCCTTGATTGTTACATTCGGAGAGCTTCTGAAAGCGTTAGAAGCAATAGAAGTCACGGATGTAGGAATATACACCTCAGATAATGACTTACACTCAGCAAAAGCACTCTTACCAATCGCACTTGTACCGGCAGGTAAATATACCTTGTCTAAAGAAGTACAATTGTAGAACATCTGATCGGTAATTTTACTCGGCACACAGTTAAAGGTAACAGATTTCAAACTTGTGCAATTCTGAAATACGGCAGCACCAAAATCTCTCACCCAGATAGGAATTGAAATTGATTCAAGCGAAGTACAACCGTAAAAAGAATCAGTACCGATTCTTCTAAGATATCTTGCTTCGTTAAGCCTGACCGATGTTATTGCGGTCTTTCCCACAAAGGCAAAATCAGAAATTTCCGATACAGACCAGCTTTGAAGCTTAAGCGGAAGAACAATATCGGTCTTATCACCTTTATATCCGGTTACGCTCGCATTACCGTCGGAAACAGAATATACAAAGCCGTCGGTTCCATATGAAGCCGCAGAAATTTGAAATGTAGAAATCAGCACCAATAAAAATGCGAAGATAAAAGCAGAAATCTTTTTTATCGAAACAAAAAACTGATTTATTCCTCTTCAAAACCATCAATCTTATTTCCATCATTGTCTCCTACTTCCGGAACATCAGTTAAGCTTCCTACTAAAATTACATCCTCAAATTGAAACTTAACAAGCTCAAATTCAGGGGAGAAATATTCTTTTTTCATAAATAACTCCTTAACTCATTCTGTATGTGCAACAGTTGCCTGCTGCACATACAAATTAAATTTTATTATTACTTGTTTGCAATATCATAAAATGTGAAGTAAACCGGATCGCTAAGTTCAACAACCGTTTCACCACTTGCACCGGTATACTGGATATATGTATAGAGTCTAAATACACAATCATTATTACCTTTGACATTGTTAAAACGAGTATAATACTGAAGTCTGTTCTTGTTATCAAGTCTACTATTATCAATCTGTTGTTTTACAGATGGAATAACAGACTCATTGGTTGTAATTTTTTTGATTGCATTTTTTTAGCATCATCAAGTTCAGACTTATACTTTTTAGCATAATAATCCAAATCGGTTATATATCCTGTAGTCTCATTTTTATCAAGATCTAACCTCTGAATAAGAACACCTGCCTTAACATTTTTGCTGTTAGGATCAAATACACTAAGCTGTTTGCCGTTATAGAAGAAGTTAAGTACAAAGTCAGCGTAAAGCTTGTCTTCACCGTTACCCTTAATGAAATCTTCAGCTTTATCAAGTGTAGTCATACTATCAGCGTCAAATCCGTTGAAGCTGTCAGCATTACCAGCTGTCCACTGATTTCTTGTTACTTCCATAAACTGAGTTGAAGTAGAAACTTCCTTGACAGATGCACTTGGAGTTGAGCTTTCTCCATAAACAGGAACTATCCAATAGTTGTCATATGATACATAGCTGAATCCACCGTCGATGTTGTATGCTTTAATAACAAGATTATTACATCCCGGATCAGAGTAGATTGCCCAATACATAAACTGAAGTGTTTTACCTTTATCTGTATATGTTTTCGGAGCAGTGATATCATAAGTATAAGTTCCGTCAGAATTTTTTGTATAGAACACTGAATTATAAGGTAATTCAGATGAACCATTTTTTGTGAAAAGTTCAAAATTACCGTTTTCGTTATTAGAAGAAGTAGGTTCATTAGTATCCTTATCACGGAAAACATTAAGGTGGATTGTTCTGTCTGACTGAGTTGAATTAACAACAGCTGATGCTATTGACTTACTATCTGATGAATCGAAAGCGGTATTGCTATCAGGAGTCTCATTCCAAGTAAGATTCTTTGTAAAGTTTGACTCATACGGTGCAAGAGAAAGGATAAAGCTATTTGTAAGAGTTACCTTTACAGAATGTGATTCTACACCTTCAACATTAGTAGCATTCTCAACAAATGTGTATGATGAAGTGTTTTCGGGATCAACATAACCAGCCTTGTTGTAATACTTTTTGTTCACCCGTTCTGTCTTTGTAAGAGAACTGAACCTTATACGGTACTTTAATAGAAGTAATGTCAGAATAGAAGTTATAGTATACTGTTCCCGCATTATCAATAAGAGTATTCTTATGTGTTTTATAATAATTATCAAACGAGAACGTATATTCTGATGTAGTTACACGACCTTCTTTTCTGTTTCCGCTAACTTCTGTTGTAAAACCATCAGTAAAAGGTTTTGTTACTGTTGTGTTTTCAGCAGAATAGTAACCTTTGAAATTATAAAGGTTCTTTGTTGTTGTGTAAAGAGTAACAGTTACAGTAAGATCTGGTTGTGCTGCTAATTCAATAATCTTAGTCTTATCGATTGAAGCTGTGCCCGCAATCTTGCCTGAATCATAAAGAGATTCATCCTTGCTGTTTTTAACAACAACCTGAATTTCGGTAGTGGCTTTACCGCCGCCTGCATTTGTTCCGTTGTACAATGAATGTTGGAAGGTCATTGAACCGCCCGGGGTTTTGATATAACGAGCAACAAGCGTTACATCTGAATTTTGTGTAACTGCACCTGTCAAACTGCTCATATTTGAAGGATTGATTGCCTTGTAATCACCATCAATAAGACGATACCAACCAACAAATGTGTATGCTGCAGTTGAAGTTGCATTAACTTCAAACTTATAATCCTGAGTATTATCAACAGTAGTAGTAAGTTTTCTTACGCTATCCACTGGATCGGTAAAGTATGCACTTGCTCCTGTTGTCGTACCGAGAATTGATGAAGGTTCATCATTAGCAAATGTATCTTCATGGAAATCGCCTACTTTGTAGTCATCAAGTGTATTTGCATACTGAATCTTGATTTCACCGGTGATTTCCTGTTGATTCTGAGAATAGTACCAACGACCGTCAAGACGGTTACCCTTCTCACCACCGCCTGTGATAGCTGCCTCAAAGTTAATCCGAGCATAAACATCTTTATAATTTTGATATAAAGTTTTAAATGTTTTCCAATAAGTATCTCTATCTGTCTTACCGGGGAGGAAGTCAGCAGGAGTTGATGCAGAATCAATGGATTTTTTTATTTGCTCATCGGACTTGCCAAGGGCATACAAGAGAGCTGATGACGGAATAGTAGCCACTCTATCGCCATGCTTGTTATAAATGCTCCAAGCAGTTGCATATTTACCGATGTAGTTATTCTGGTAACCGTCCGAAATAATTGAAAGATAATTACCCTGACTGGTTACACTCTGAGTGTCCTTATAGTCAAGCTTCTTATTATCAATTATATTACCAAAAATATCTGTCGGATAATTCTGGTAGTCGAGGAATACTTCCCAACCGGCATCATCAGCTTTAGAATCAGCAAATTTATCAGCCGGTTCATTATTAAATTCATTATACTTAAAACGATAAATAATGTTCTCAGCATTAACACCGCTATCAGCTATCTTAACAAAATCATAGTAATCGTATGTCTGTGCATTATCTTCTTTCTGATTTTTACCGTTATATTCACTATGAACATCGTCCCAAACATAGTTATTAAGCGTCATACCTGTAATTTTTTCTGTGGTACCACCATTGACTATAGATTTAGGAATCTGAGTAAAGATAGAACCGTTGTAGTCAACCATTGGTTGTCCGGGGTAATAGCCTAATGCTTCTAATGTTGTCTTACCACTACCATAATATACATAACATGAAGGAGTATTGCCCCATATTTGTTTTGCAGAATCGTAGTTCTCAATGTAGAAATACACGCAGTTCTCATCATTTTTGAGGAAATACACAGGAGTGATTTCAAGCTTTGAACCATAAATCTCTTGATTTACTTTAAAAGTATAAGTATATTCATAACTACTATGATTTTCACCTTCAGTCTGTGAAAGGACTCCGCCAAAGATACCGTTTACGCTGAATCCCTTTACATAGTAATCACTGCCATTGTGACCTGCAAAGGTTGCGTCAGGGTTAATTGTGGTTTTAACGGTTACTGTTGAGCCATAAGGAACTCTTTTAGCAGTAACAGCACGATTTTCACCATCAGTCTTGCGTGAATCAGATGCAGTAATTATTTTATCATCAGGAGTTGTTATTGAAAGAGTTGTATCACCTAAAACAACGGTAGTTTTTTATCACCAGTATTAGTAAAGCCAGCACGAATTGTACCGTCTTTTGCCGTGATTTCAACAGTATTAGCAGGTGCTACATCAAAAGTAGGCTCACAAGAATAAGTTACTTTCCCATTAGAAGGATCAATATCTGAAACAATAATTTTGAATCCAAGCAAATCATCATTTCCGTTCCAAATTTTTGGAACCTTTGTATTATTATTGCTACCACTAATAACACTATTGTTGCTTTGGAAATAAAAATTGTTTTTAGCGACTTCATTAATTGTTACATTGGTATCTCCAGGTGTAACGCCACTTGTTGTATTACTTGTAGAGAATACAAAGAAACAATCTTTCTCCTTAACTATATTGTCAGTTGCAACATCAAACTTTGCGTAATACTTACCATCATCCGTTAAATAAAGCTTTTTAGCTTGGTACTCGGAAAATTTAGCATCATTTCCCCAAAGGATATAGTAGTCGGGTTGTGTACCTGAATCTTCTGCTTTAAAGTTAGCGGTTACGGTTGTATCAGCTGTAATCTTAAGAGAAAGTGAAGAACCGGTACGAGTTTCTGATTTATCATTAACCGTTACAGTCCAGTCGGAAAGAGCGTAGCCATTGTTTGGTTTTGCAGTGAATGTTACTTCATCGCCCACGTTTACTGTTTCACCGGAAGTGAAAGCAGCTTCGTTGTGTTTAGCAGAAACAGTACCGTAATCACTGTTATTTGAATTGAATGTTACTTTAACCGGATTGGAAACAGGTTGATTCATAGCTACAATAAATGTTGTTGCATCGGACACAGCCGTAAATTCTGCACCGGTTTCAGTTCCACTTTGCGTTCCGTATGTAATTTTATTGAGAGTATAACCGTTTTCGCCCGTAACTTTAACCGTGAATGAAGATCCTACTTTGATATCAAATGACTGACCCTCGTTGTAGGTCGTAGAATTTGCAGTAGCTGTTACAATTGCGTTTTCAACTGTAGGAACATTGATCTTTGCATTTCCAACAGGGTTGATGTATTTCTGCTGATAACAACAGTCTTTTCAGGGGTAAATGTAAACTTAACATCTGTATTTTCCTTTTGGAAAGAAACTCGAGCCAAGTAACAACCATTGTTTTCCTGTACGTCAATATCACTTGTAAAGTCTGAAGTTTCAGATCTTAAATTTTCTCTAACTTCATTTTCCGATGACCAAATTGTCGATTCTTTTACTGAATTAGGACTTTTATTGATTGTAAAGTAGTAGTTCCAACCGTATTTTGGAAAACTCACATTACCAACATAAGAACCATTTGAATAAGTCAATTCGGTGGAAGTCCATGCATTTGCATCGGTTACATTATCAGATTCTGATGTCCAAAGATAATATGTAGCTTCTGTCGAACCACCGCCTGAACCACCTGAACCGCCTGAACCGCCTGAATAGGTTGACCATGCATTTGTATAATTATTGTACATCTGATTATCAGTAATTGGATAATCAAATTTAGCGGACTGTGTAGAACCATTTCCATTGTCATTAAAAATAATATTAGAATAACCAGTTGAAGGTGTAAAAGAATATACATCAAAACCATCCTTAGTACCTTCCTTAGTCATAGCTATTCCAGGCCATTTTCCATTCTCGTTACTACCATCCCAACAGTAAGCACATGGTGTTTCCCAATTAGCTGCATTTAACAAAAATACCTTCTTTGTACTTGTAGCCGCATTAACTGTTGAAACAGTGCCGATAAGCATTGTTGACAGAAGCATCATTACCGCAAGGATGACGGGAACAGTGCTTCTGCCAAATGAGAAATTTTCGTTTTCATAATTATTACCTCCATAACCGAATATTTTGGTTTTGGTTAGGTTCGGGTTCGACCTTTACCGCCTGACCAACGGTGAAACATAATCGGTAAAGCCACGGGATTTTGCAGTTAATTTACAAAAAAACAACGAGAATTCAGCCGAAAATTGTATCCTTAACCTGTTTCAGTCAAAATGTGGACACTAACCCATATTCTTTATAGTAGGTTATACCATTTTAGATTGATTTTTTCAATTAGGTTGCAATAATTTTATTGTGTTTGTTTAATGTGATAGTTTTGTGTTTGTTTTTACATTCAGTTTTGCCGTTTTGACAAGATAAATTTATGTTATGCACAAGTTATGGTGCATTTTTTGTAGAATTCGTCTATATATCGGTGTTTTTAATTATTCCGATTAAGAAATTGTTATGCCGTGTGTTACAAATTTGATAATGTTATTTTGCTGATAGTTCAATATTTGAATGTTGTACAGTAACATTATAAAATCAGTTTGACGGAAAATTTTCTGCCTTTGCTTGACGGCAGTCCAACGGACACAGCTACTGGTAACCGTGCATAGTTTAATATACAAATAAAAATGCCCGACTGCTGTGTCGGGCATTTTGTTTGAGATTATATATTTTTGATTATTTATCCTTACTTAAAAGCATACGGTCATTTTCAAGCTTTGAACCGCTTGCTTTTTCAAACATCTCGAGGAGGTGTTCAACCGTAAGATTTTTCTTTTCTTCACCTGAGATATCGAGGATAATTTTGCCGTCACTCATCATAATAAGACGGTTGCCGTGAGTAATTGCGTCATGCATATTATGAGTTACCATAAGCGCCGTAAGGTTGTTTTCGGCAATGATTTTGTCGGAAAGCTCAAGCACCTTTGCGGCTGTTTTCGGGTCAAGGGCGGCTGTATGCTCGTCAAGCAGGAGAAGCTTGGGCTTTTTGATTGTTGCCATAAGGAGTGTTATTGCCTGACGCTGACCGCCTGAGAGAAGTCCTACTTTTGATGACATTCTGTCCTCAAGTCCGAGGTCGAACTCTGCAAGCATCTGACGGTAACGGATTCTTTCGTCAGCCTTTACACCCCATGAAAGTCCTCTTTTTTTGCCTCGTCTTGCGGCAATTGCGAGGTTTTCTATAATTTCCATATCGGCTACCGTACCTGTCATCGGGTCCTGAAATACTCTGCGAGGTACGGCGCTCTTTTATGCTCGGGCAATGCGGAAATATCCTTGCCGTCAATAAGAATCTGACCGCAGTCAACAGGCCACACGCCTGCAATTGCGTTGAGTGTTGTTGACTTGCCTGCACCGTTACCGCCGATTACCGTACAAAAATCGCCGTCATTGAGGGTGAGATTAACTCCGCAGAGTGCCTGCTTTTCGTTTACTGTGCCTTTATTAAAGGTTTTCCATACATTCTTGATTTCAAGCATTCTTAACCCTCCTTCTGTGCGTTTTTAGCATTCATTTTTGCAACTTTCTTGAATGAAGTCTTTCTCTTTTTCTGGAGATACGGAACTGCAAGGAAGATTGCAACGATAATTGCCGTGAAGAGCTTTGTATCGTCTGTCGGCATCTTGAGCCAGAGTACGATGCCCATTGCGATATAATAAAGAATACCGCCGACAATTACAAAGAGCATTCTTATGATGAAATTCATGTGCTTGCGGAAAATTGCCTCACCGAGAACTTCACCGATGATTACAGCGGCAAGACCGATTACGATTGCGCCTCTGCCCATGTTGATATCCGCAAAGCCCTGATACTGAGCAAAAAGTGAACCCGAAAGTGCAACGAGTCCGTTTGAAAGTGCAAGAGCAATTACCTTTGTAAAATTGATGTTAATGCCCTGTGCCTTGCTCATTGCAGGGTTTGAACCTGTTGAACGGATTGTTGAACCCTGTTCCGTGCCGAAATACCAATACATTGCTGCAATTACAACGGCACAAATTCCAAGACCTACGAGAATTGCCATATTTATATTGCTTGCAGAAACAACAAGCGTATAGTTTCTGTAGCTGATTGGGAGGTTTGATTTTCCCATAATATTCAGGTTAATTGAATAAAGAGCAATCTGTGTGAGGATACCTGCGAGAATGTCGGGGATTCCGAGAAGCGTGTGAAGAAGTCCCGTTACAAGACCTGCCGCAAGACCTGCAAGGATTGCTACGATGATTGTTGCCCAAACGGGACAGCCGTTGATGAGCATAACTGCGGTTACTGCACCGCCTGTTGCAAATGAACCGTCAACGCTGAGGTCGGCAAAGTTCAAAAGCTTAAAGGTGAGAAATACACCGAGTCCCATAAGTCCCCAGATTATACCCTGAGCAATATTACCCGGAAGTGCAGATAAAAAGCTCATTGGATTAAGAGAACCGAAGTAGTTTGCTAAAAAATTCATAAAAACCACCTATACATAAAATATCGGGGTGTCGCTTGCACGGCACCCCTGCCAATATTATTTTTCCGAATATGAATTATTCTGCTTTGATTTCTGTGTAACCGTCGGGAACTTTGATTCCGTATGTGTCACAACGATCTTTGATATATTCTTTTGTTACATTCGGAGCAGCCTCAACCTTCATCTTTGTGATGTCCTCGCCATTTACAAGAATGTTGTAAGCCATTTCGCCTGTTTTTCTGCCGAGTTCGTCATAGCTGATTGAAAGTGTTGCAACACCGCAGCCTTGCAGATGCCTTCTTCGCCGGCAACAATAGGAGTTTTTGCGGCTGTGGCAACATTGTCGATGATACCTGTGTTAGATGCCGCTGTGTTATCTGTCGGGATGTAAAGAACATCGCTCTCGTCACAGGCAGTCTTTGCAACTGCGGCAACATCGTTTGAATCTGCAAATGAATATGATTTTACAGTATAGCCTGCATCCTTGAAATAAGGAGTGATTGTATCGCACTGATACTTTGAGTTAGCCTCAGCCGAGCAGTAGAGAATTCCGACATTCTTTGCATCGGGGAAAAGCTCCTTGAGCATTGCCGCCTGCTGATCAAGCGGAGCAAGGTCTGTTGTACCCGAAACATTCATACCCGAAATGCCGTTCCAATCAGACTTGTCGAGCGCTGTGCCGTAGTCTGTGATTGAAGTACCGAGAATCGGAATATTCGGTGTTGCTGTGTATGCTGCCTGAAGTGCGGCAGTACCGTTGCCGAGAATAAGGTCATAGTTTGAAGAAACAAACTGGTTACAGATTGTAGCGCAGGTTGCGGAATCGCCCTGAGCGTTCTGCTCGTCAAACTTTACATTGTCTGCACCGAGTTTCTCAGTAAGATAATCTTTAAAGCCTTTTGTTGCGGCGTCAAGAGCCTCGTGCTGAACAAGCTGACAGATACCGATATTGTAAACCTTACCGTCCGTGCCTGAATTATCTGCCTTTGAGCTTTCTGCAGAACCGCCGCATCCTGCAAATGCGAGTGACATAGAAGCCGCCGCAAGAGCAACTGCGACAATTTTTTTAGCTTTTTTCATTTTAATTTCCTCCTAAGCTTTCAGCACTTTCACGCTGTAAAGCATCATATACTTCTGCACTTTTATGCAATAAAGTGTTTTAACAACATAAATTATAATACAAAAAAACGAAATTTTCAATAGCTTTCACCAATTTTTATTGCAAATAACTGAAATAAAAGTTTGTTTTTGGTTATTTTGCCACCACATTTTCGTCACCAAGCTGATATTTGAGTTCTTTTATCATTACAGGATTGATATCAACCCACATTGACGAGGGGGCTTTGACCTTTCTTTTAGTGTCGGTAAGATAGAAAATAACAGGCGTTCTGCCGTCAAAAATGTCAAGAACACGCTTTGCACGGTTGTATTTGTCGGTATTGAGGTCATCAATACGCAAATACAGTGCAGAAGGCTTTTGTGTATCATTTTTCACGGCTTGCATCTGATAATTTTGCGAAAAATGTTCTGTGTTTTTTATTACAACAGGGTTATTTTTGCAATCCCCGTTTGTACGGGCAGACGCTATGGAATCGCAGATGATTTTCGGCTCTTCGTTTTCTTTTAAATTGACAGTTCCACGGAACAGCAACGCACCGCCTCCACCGAGAAGTGCGGAATATTTTTCATATACATTCGGGAAAATCACGATTTCAAGCATTCCGTATCTGTCCTCGGCATTGACAAAAGCCATAATCCTGTTATTTTTTGTAAGCTGAGTTTTCAGCTTTGCAACTATGCAGACAAGGCTGACTTTTTTTCCGTCAAAATACATACCGCTGTCATTATTGATTATATCGCCCGTTTTGTCGGCATGGATTGCTTTTGAAAAAGTTGTGTATTCATCGAGCGGATGACCGCTGAGATACATTCCCGCAATTTCGTTTTCCATATGCAAAAGTTCAGAAACGGGAAATTCGGGCAAATCGGGAATTTTTGGCTTTGATGATTGAGCATCAACCTCTGCGTCATCAAAAAACGACATCTGACCGCCCGCATTTCTTCTGCTTTCATACTCAACATCATCAAGAACGGTTTTACTGATTGCGAGCAATTGTCTGCGATTTGCTCCGAGTCCGTCAAATGCACCGCATTTTATCAGACTTTCAATTGCTCTGCTGTTCATATTTCTGCCGTAGAGCCTTTTGCAAAAATCGAAGAAATCTTCATAAGGATTGTTTATGCGCTCCGAGATGATTTCATCTATGAAATTTCTGCCGAGATTTTTAACGGCAAGAAGTCCGTAACGGATATCGTTTCCGCTGACCGTAAAATGAAGATTGCTTTCGTTGACATTAGGCGGTAATACACGGATTCCGAGCCGTTTGCACTCAGTGATATATGACGCAAGTTTATTTTGATTGTCAAGAACACTTGAAAGCAGAGCCGCCATATATTCACGGGGATAGTGGCATTTGAGCCATGCAGTTTTGTAGGAAATGTTGGCATATGCCGCCGCATGGGATTTGTTGAATGCGTAGTGTGCAAAGCTTTCCATTTCATCGTAAACGGAAATTGCCGTTTTTTCATCAACCCCACGGCGAATGCATCCTTCAACTATAATATTTCCGTCATCATCAGTAAGACCGTGAATGAATATTTCACGCTCCGACTCCATTACGGCAAGTTTTTTCTTGCTCATTGCACGGCGTCACTATGTCTGCTCTGCCGAGACTGTAGCCTGCAAGCGTTCTGAAAATCTGCATAACCTGTTCCTGATAAATTATGCAACCGCTTGTAACTCCGAGAATTTCCTTTAAAAGCGGATGTTTGTAACGAATATGTGACGGATTGTGACGACAGTCAATATAAACGGGAATGCTGTCCATAGGTCCGGGACGATAGAGTGCTGTAACGGCTATAAGATCCTCAATTCGCTCCGGTTTTAGCTGAGTGAGAACATTTTTCATTCCTTGGCTTTCAAACTGAAACACACCCTCCGTGTATCCTTTTGAAAACATTTCAAAAACTTTTTTATCGTTTTCATCAACCATATCGGGAGTGTAGTCGGGATTTTTATGTTTTATCTGCTTTTCTGCGTCATTGATTACAGTTAAGTTTCTGAGCCCGAGGAAGTCCATTTTTAAAAGACCGAGTTCTTCAAGCGCCGTCATGGTGAACTGTGTTACAACATTATCGTCATTTTTTGACAGCGGAACATAGTCGCTGACGGGCTTATCGGTGATTACAACACCTGCGGCGTGCATTGTTGCGTGACGGGGCATTCCCTCAATGCTCATTGCAACATCAAGCAGTTTTTTTATCTGCGGATCGTTATTGCAGCGACTTCTCAGATCGGGACTCAGTTTCAGCGCTTCCTCGATTGTCATATCATGTTCCATAGGAACAAGCTTTGCAACAGAATCTACTGTCGCATACGGAATTTCAAGTACCCTTCCGACATCTCGGATTGCACCTCTTGCCGCCATTGTACCGAACGAAATTATCTGTGCAACATGATCTTCGCCGTATTTACGCACAACATAGTCGATAACCTCTCCCCTGCGTTCCTTACAAAAATCGACATCAAAATCGGGCATACTGACTCTTTCGGGATTGAGAAATCTTTCAAAAAGAAGATTGTACTTTATCGGATCGATTGCGGTTATGCCTATGCAGTAGGCACAAAGTGAGCCATGCACCCCGAGCCTCTTCCCGGGGTCCGACCAGGAACTTTCGGGCCATGG
>ENA-OQEB01000527-OQEB01000527.1-human-gut-metagenome-genome-assembly--contig:-NODE-527-length-15679-cov-2.295653_pt1 | contig 15679 bp, 19 predicted proteins | sample MGYA00242787_ERZ504619 | MGnify/ENA primary metagenome ERZ504619 (study PRJEB26092, sample SAMD00036317) | human gut metagenome | host: Homo sapiens | study: EMG produced TPA metagenomics assembly of... | reverse complement strand
CATGTGGCTGTGTTTGATGGCTGCATGGTTATTAATCTGATAATTTCATTCATCGGCATGGATACGGAGAAAAAGGTATATGCGAATGGTCTTATCTGCATGAGTACTTCGGATGGATATAATACTGATGAATATTATAACATCAAGGTTGGACCTTTCCTGAGACGAAATTTGACATTTAAGGAAACAATAAAGTTTGGACTTATAAACGATGATGACAGCACCGGAGACAGTGGAAATGATGCTGGTGATAGTGGTGCAAATGACAGTGAAAACAGCACTGATAATAATTCACAGTCATACAATGACGCTTCTGAAAATACAGAAAATGAGAATGCAGGAAATGAGAACGCTGACGAAAGTCTGGATACAGAAAGCATGGCCGTATATGATTACATGTCAGCTGCAGGGATGCTCTCAGCCAGGGATGCCGGTACTATTCGCAATGGTTACACTGCCAAAGGCACATTTTATGCTGTTTTCGAAACCGGCGAGGCTGATGGAAATACGTATGAGAATAGGTTAGTTTATGACAGAGTTTCTGAAAATGGACAGTGTGATTTGTTTGTTTATGAGCAGTTGGTTAGTGGCTCAGATACAAGGCTACTGGGATTTTATGCTGTAAATAAAACCACAAATGAGGTTTTCTCAGCAGATAGAAACTCATGGGGTGGTGTGAGCAGCAGGGAATATCAGGACGCAACAGGAGAAAATTAGGCTGGTACATGTCGCATAAACGATGTACTAGCTGGTTGTCTCCCTGCGAATCAGCACAGGCGCTATCTTTTTGTGCGTTGGCGCCAAATCGGGCTCAGGCTTTCTTTGCTTGCGGTTATCCATCTGCTTGACGAGCAAATCCATGGCGGTTCTTGCGATTACATCTATCTGCTGGCCGATGGTGGTGATTGGAATTATGGCTTCGTTGGCAATTGGTGAATTGTCGAAGCCGACTATCTCATAGCTGTCCGGCAGGCAGCCGTATTTTTGTATGACAAGGTTCAAAAACATGTTGGCATATGTGTCGTTTGCCAGGAATACCCCTTTCTTTTTATCAGGATATTTCTCATCTATATTGTTAAAAATCACCTTCATCTGAGAAAATAAATCGTTGTACGAATCACCGGATACGTTCAGGCTGAGCTCATAGGGAATATTGTGCTCGGTACAGGTGTCCTCAAACGCACGGATTCTGTCGTATGCCGGGACATACTTTGGTACATCTACATTGATATGGATGAGGATATCACATTTGTCACGTATTAAAAGAGATGTGGCCTGAAGCGCACCCATATAGTTGTCGGAGGTGACACTGCTTATATGCATGGATTCTCGCTCGATTGCGACAATTGGAATGTGGTATGAAGCAAGCTTTTCAGATGAGAGAGTGTGACTTAGCACGATAAGACCCTCTATCTGATAAGCTAAAAGTTCATCAATGTAGTTTTCTTCCTCAGCCGCCCCCTTGTCACTCATAAAGATGAGAAACTTATAGTGATAGTCAGTGTAGGTGGCTAAAAGCTGTGTGAGCATCTCAGAGTAGTAGTGCAGGTAAAGGTTTGGCACTATTATGCCGACAAACTCGCTCTTACCGTTTGCGAGAACCTTTGCGAGCTTATTTTTCTTATAGCCGAGCTCATCAAGCGCACGGGAAATCTTTTCCTGATTCTCTAGTGTCAGAGAGTCTGGATGATTGAAATATCTTGAAATCGTTGTTTTTGAAAAGTGTGTATATTCCGCAATATCTGCAAATGTAACCTGTTTTTTTTCCATGGGATGTCTCCTTATAAAAATTACTTATATTACAAATGTTTATAAACAGTATACAGCGCAATTTCCAAAATATCAACAAAAAAGTAACCGGTTATTTTTTGAGAAAAGTATTGACACAGCACAAATGATATTGTATTATCAAATTATAAAGTAACCGGTTACTTTACCGGTTACACAAGAGCGTAAATTAAGTAAAAAAGACAAAATGTGAAAGAGAGTGGAGGTCACAGCAAATGAAAGAAAAAAAGCAGTCATTGAAAAGCAAAGTGACATATGTGAAGAAAAACTGGATGTTGTACATATTTTTCCTTATGCCGGCACTTTTACTGACAATTATATTCAAGTATGTTCCGATGGGCGGACTGCTCATAGCATTCAAGGATTACAATGTCATAAAGGGTGTGCTGGGGAGTCCATGGGTCGGGCTTGAATATTTCAAGAGATTTTTATCATCACCTGATTTTATGAACTACCTTATGAATACGTTAAAGGTAAGTATTTACGGATTGTTATGGGGATTTCCGGTACCGATCATACTTGCACTGCTTCTGAATCGTATTCGCAAAGAGGGCATCAAGAAAAAGATACAGCTTCTGATTTACGCACCAAATTTTATCTCAGTTATTGTACTTTGTGGTATGGTTCGTATGTTTTTATCACCAATCGGACCTATGAACAAGCTGCTCGGTATCAGCACAAACTGGATGACAATGCCGGCTGCATTCAGGACAATCTACATAGCGAGCGGCATCTGGCAGGGAGCAGGCTGGGCTTCAATCATGTATACAGCGGCATTATCCAATGCGAGCAAGGAGCTTGAGGAGGCAGCGAGAATGGACGGCGCAAACATCTTCCAGCAGATGTGGTATGTTGAGCTTCCGGCTATTAAGAATATTATAGTGATACAGTTCATCTGCAGGCAGGAAATATTATGAGTATCGGTTTCGAGAAAGCCTATGCGTTACAGACAGATATGAACTTACCGGCATCGGAAATTCTTTCTACATATGTATACAGAATCGGACTTTTGAATGGAGACTATGGTTATTCAACAGCGGTTGGTCTTTTCAACTCGGTAATCAACGTAATATTGCTGATTATAGTCAATGCGGTTGTAAAGAAGCTAAACGATGGTGAAGGAATCTAGGAGGAAAGTGCAATGGAAAAAGATATGACGATAAAAATCAAATATTCACGGACTGATAAAATTGTTCTTGGAATTGGATATACACTTCTTGGGTTGTTTGTGCTTGCAATAATTGTTCCGTTAGTATATGTAGTGCTGGCATCTTTCATGGATCCGACAGTACTTAACAATCAGGGACTGAGCTTCAACATAAAGGACTGGACTATTGATGCATACAGACGAGTTCTGGAAAATGACATGATATGGCGCGGATTTTTTAATTCGTTTTTTTACTCAATAGCGTTTGCGGCAATCTCAGTATTTGTCACAATCCTGGCAGCATATCCTATGTCTAAAAAGGAATTTGTCGGAAGAAAATTTTTCAATGTGATTTTTATTATCACAATGTTTTTTGGAGGAGGAATGATTCCTACATTCATCCTTATAAATCAGCTCCATATGGTAAACACCGTATGGGCAATCCTCATTCCGGGCGCTTTCAATGTGTGGAATATGATTTTGGCGAGAACCTATTATCAGTCAGTGCCAAATGAGCTTCGTGAGGCATCAGCCATCGACGGAGCAAATGAAATACAGCATTTCTTTAAGATTATGCTTCCGGTTTGTAAGCCGATTATTGCGGTGCTTATGCTTTGGTCATTTGTAGGAATGTGGAACAGCTACTTTGATGCAATGATTTACCTGAATGACGCAAATCTCCAGCCATTACAGCTTGTACTGCGTTCAATTCTCGTGCAGAATACACCTCAGCCGGGCATGATTGCAGATATCCAGAGTACAGCTGAGATGGCAAAGGTTGCAGAGCAGCTCAAGTACGCTACAATTGTTGTATCAAGTTTACCACTTTTTGATTATGTATCCATTTTTCCAGAAATATTTTGATAAAGGAATCATGGTTGGATCTGTTAAGGGCTAACAGAAAGGATGAGTATGGATATGAAAAAAAGAAGCTTCAAAAAATTAATTACACTTTCGCTTACACTTGCAATGCTGACAGGTGTGGCAGGCTGTGGAAAGCAGCAGAGCTTAAATGCTGAGACAAATCCGGACACACCGGTATCAGATGTGCAGTTCCCTCTGAAGGAGAAGGCTGAGCTGTCATTTATCACAAGTGCACCGGCCACATCCACACAGGATCCTAATGAGAGGACTATCTTCAAGAGAATGGAGAAGCAGACCAACGTGCATATCGACTGGACATGCTTCGTTTCAGACCAGTTCTCTGACAAGAAGAATCTGGCATTGGCGCAGTTTGGTAATCTGCCGGATGGACTGTTTAATGCAGGTATGAGTGATTACGACCTGCTCAGATATGCAAAGCAGGGTATCATTATTCCGGTAGAGAATCTGATCGATAAATATATGCCTAATCTTCAGGCAGTTTTTGAGAAATATCCTGAATATAGGACAATGTGTACCGCACCGGACGGACATATCTATTCATTTCCTTGGATAGAGCAGCTTGGTGCAGGAAAAGAGGCAATTCAGGCAATCGGAGATATACCTTATATCAACAAGAAATGGCTTGATTATCTGGACTTGAGGTGCCGACTACTACAGACGAGCTCGAGCAGGTGCTTATTGCATTCAGAGATCATGCAGACGAGCTTGAGAAAGAGTTTGACATTGAGGGCGGTGTCATTCCTATGTCATTTATTATAAACAACGGTGACCAGGATCCAGCCATCCTCATGAACGGCTTTGGTGAGGGTTATGGTGATACAGGTGACCACTTTGCGGTAACAGATGAGGGAAAAGTCATCTATACTCCGACACAGGAGGGCTACAAGGAGGGTATCGAGTGGCTTCACAAGCTTGTCACAGAGGATTTGATTGACCCTGAGGCATTTACACAGGAGTGGTCAACATATGTAGCAAAGGGTAAAAACCACAGATACGGGCTCTGCTTTACATGGGACATCGCAAATATCGATAACAACACAGATTATGTCATGCTTCCTGCACTCACAGGACCGGATGGAGTTAGAAACATAACCAGACAGAACAACAGTGAGACCAGTGGATTTGACAGAGGCCGATGTGTATTGACATCAAGCTGCAGGGATACGGCTTTGGCAGCAGCATGGATTGACCAGATGTACGCTCCAATCCAGTCACCACAGAATAACTGGGGAACATACGGCGAGAAAGATTCGTTTAACATCTTTGAGATGAGCACAAACGATGAGGGTGGACAGATGTTAAAGCATATGGATCTGGGCGATCAGTCACCGGTTGAGGTGCGTGAGGCGCAGTCTGTAAACGGACCGCTTGCTGTTTTAAACGAGTACTATGATGTTATGTGACAGAGCCTGCAGATGCCAAGTGGCGTCTTGACAACATGCATGAGGCTTATCTGAAGGACATGAACAGTAAGTATGTCTATCCAAACGTGTTCATGAGCATAGATGACACCAACAAGGTGTCACAGTACGACACAGACATCAAGAAATATGCTGAGCAGAAAAAGGCCGACTGGATATTAAACGGCGGCATTGATAAGGAATGGGATTCATACCTTAAGAAACTTGATAAATATGGTTTACAGGATTATCTGAAGATAAAGCAGAAATATTTTGACAGCTATCAGAAATCCCTTGAGAGTACGTCAGAGGGCAAATAGGTTACTGTTCATAATTCTGTATTACCGGCAAAGCAAACAGAATTGGAGGATTTGAATGAGCGAATTATTGGAAAAAGCAAGAAGCTACGAGGCAAAAAAAATAGCTGCTACAGATAAAGAGAGTAAACCTTTGTTTCATATCAGTGCACCGGCAGGATGGATTAATGATCCGAATGGATTTTCTGTCTATAACGGAAAAATTCATCTGTTTTATCAGTACTATCCATATCTGCGTGAGTGGGGACCTATGCATTGGGGGCATAGTACGACAAGCGATATGATTAAATGGGAGCAGCTTCCGTGTGTTCTGGCACCTGACGAGGAATATGATAAAAAAGGATGTTTCTCAGGAAGTGCCATTGAGGCAGATGGTAAGCATGTGCTTGTATACACAGGTGTCACAAGGATTAAACTTCCTGACGGCAGTGAGCAGGAGAGACAGAACCAGTGCATCGCATTTGGAGACGGACTTAATTATGTGAAGCATGAGAATAATCCTGTTGTGACAGGCGATATGCTTCCTGAAAACTGCAGCAGAATCGATTTCCGTGACCCTAAAATATGGAAAGAGGATGACACATATTATCTTATAGTTGGAAGCAAGGACTTAAACAATGTGGGACAGGTAGTGCTCTGCTCTTCAAAAAACCTGACCGATTGGCAGTTTGAGACAATCCTTGCGGCAAACAGCACAGGCAAAATAGGTACCATGTGGGAGTGCCCGGACTTCTTTGGGCTGGAGGATAAGCATGTGCTCATCTGTTCACCGCAGAGTATGAAGGCAGACAAATATGAGTTTCATAACGGACACAACTCTGTATATTTTCTGGGGGATTATGATAAAGAAAATCATGTATTTATCAAGGAAGAGCCGCACACTCTTGACTATGGCATGGACTTTTATGCGCCACAGACTACACTGCTTCCGGACGGACGCCGTGTGATGATTGCCTGGATGAAGTCATGGGATGCATGTGTCGTTCCTGATTCACAGGATTGGCAGGGCATGATGACACTGCCTCGTGAGCTTGAAATAGAAGACGGCCGTATCTGGCAGAAGCCGGTTAAGGAAATAGAAAATTATCGTGCAAATAAGTGTCATTATACAGATAAAAAAATAGACTGCTACACGACCTTTGATGGCATAAAGGGCCGCACTCTCGACATGACAGTGGAGCTTTCAGGCGAGGAGTACCATGACTTCACTGTTGAAATGGCATGCGATGATGAGTATAGCACAGCGTTTACCTACAACAGAGTCGCAGGCGTGCTCGAGATTGATCGTACCTGCTGTGGCGTCACAAAGGATGTCGTCTGTGTCAGAAAAATTAAAATCGCAGATACAGACAGAAAGCTAAAGCTTCGTTTCATCATGGACAGACAGTCTATAGAGCTCTTTATCAATGACGGACAGCAGGTCGCAACCACAGCTATCTGTACACCTCTTCAGGCAGACGGAATCTGCTTTAATTGTGACGGAAGTGCTGTTGTGGATATTGAAAAATATGATATAATATGATATAATTTTATAATATGAAAGCATATCAGTAGAGCATACAAATAATAACCGGACAAATTATTGGTCCGGTTATTTGTAGAATAATATACATAATATTTTGACAGGAAAGAAAGAGGTACAATATGGATGTAGTTGCATTAGGTGAATTACTTATAGATTTTACAGAAAACGGTACAAGTGCGCAGGACAATAAGCTTTTTGAGGCTAATCCGGGTGGAGCTCCATGTAACGTGCTTGCCATGCTTCAAAAGCTCGGTCATCAGACTGCTTTCATCGGAAAAGTGGGACAGGATGCGTTCGGAAGGCTGCTTGTTGATGCCGTAAAGGAGCAGGGCATCGACACAACAGGCGTGCGCTATGATGATAATGTCCATACCACTCTTGCATTTGTCCAGACCGCAGCAGACGGAGACAGAGATTTCTCATTTTACAGAAATCCGGGAGCAGATATGATGCTGACAGCGGATGAGGTGGATTTATCCCTTGTGAGAAACGCAAAAATTTTCCACTTCGGAAGTCTTTCAATGACAGATAAGATCTGTGAGAATGCGACAAAGCATGCAATAGCTGCCGCAAAAGAGGCAGGCGTACTGATTTCCTTTGACCCTAATCTGCGCAAACCGCTCTGGAAGAGCATGGACGATGCAAAAGAGAAGATAAGCTGGGGCCTGAGTCAGTGTGACATCTTAAAAATATCTGATGATGAGATTGAATTCATGACAGGCGAAAAGGACATAAAGACAGGTGTGAAGAAGCTCATAGATGAGTATCACATTCCGTTTATCTGTGCCACCATGGGCAAAAACGGAAGTATGGCATTTTTTGACGGACATATCGTGGAGGCAGCTCCGTTCCTGCGAGATGACACTGTCGAGACTACAGGTGCAGGAGATACCTTCTGTGCGTGCCTGCTTCACGATGTGCTGGAGCATGGTATCAATGACCGGAAGGATGACGATGTGAAAAAGATGCTCACATTCGCAAATGCAGCAGCTTCGCTTATTACCACGAGAAAGGGCGCACTTCGCGTGATGCCTGAGAAGGGTGAGGTTGAGGCTGTAATTAAGTAGTTATAATTTAATACGACAAAAGAGATTATACTCTTCTTAATCTATGTTTAAAAACGTGATTAGAAGAGTATATTTGTTTCTTGCAGTGCATAATTGTATTGGATATAATACCATATATAAAACAATGATCTGAGACTATACAAGGAGTCAGATAATGAACATAAACCAGACACTCAAACAATACTTTGGCTACGACAGTCTTAGAACAGGGCAAGAGGAGCTCATAAACGGCATACTTGCCGGGCACGATGTGCTCGGTATCATGCCGACAGGCGCAGGAAAATCGCTGTGCTACCAGCTTCCGGCGCTTATGCTTAAAGGAATTACGCTTGTCATTTCGCCACTTATCTCGCTTATGTCAGATCAGGTCAAGGCTTTAAACCAGGCAGGAGTGCATGCCGCCTATATCAACAGCTCACTGACCGAAAACCAGATAAGGATGGCACTTTCGTATGCCTCACAGGGGCGATACAAGATAATCTATGTCGCTCCGGAGCGCCTCAACACGCCGCGTTTTCTGGATTTTGCCTGCAACGCGGACATATCGATGCTGACAGTTGATGAGGCACACTGTATATCGCAGTGGGGACAGGATTTCAGACCGAGCTATCTGGAAATTGCCGGATTTTTAAAGAGACTTCCAAGACGACCGATAGTCAGTGCGTTTACAGCGACCGCCACGGAGCGCGTGAAAAATGATATAGTGGCTTCGCTTGGACTTAACAATCCGGTTACTATGGTGACAGGGTTTGACAGACCTAACCTGTTTTTCAGGGTTGTTACAAGAAAGGGAGGCAGCCAGAAGGACAACAGTATCATCAACTATGTGAAAAAGCATGAGGACGAAAGTGGAATAATATACTGCGCAACGAAAAAGAATGTGGATAAGCTGTATACTCTTTTAAATGAGCAGGGCATTTCAGCGGGCCGTTACCACGCAGGGCTTTCAAATGATGAACGTAAGCAGAATCAGGAGGATTTTACATACGACAGAATCCGTGTGATGGTTGCCACAAACGCATTTGGAATGGGAATCGATAAGTCAAATGTGAGATATGTGCTGCATTACAACATGCCACAGAGCCTCGAGTATTACTATCAGGAGGCCGGAAGAGCGGGGCGAGACGGTGAGGAAGCGGAATGTGTGCTGTTTTTCTCAAAGCAGGATATCATGATAAACAAGTTCCTTCTGCAAAATAAGGCTTCAGCAGGCGATGTGGCATCCGACATGCAAAAGACAGCCAATGACAGGAGGAAGCTGCAGCAGATGATAAATTACTGTGAGACGGACAAATGCCTGAGAGAGTTTATACTTTCATATTTCGGAGATACAACGCCTTGCATCTGCAACAAATGCAGCAACTGTGTGGTTGTGGAGGATGAAGAGGAGGAGACATACGTTGAAACCGGCAAAAAGCGTAAAAAGGCAGCACAGCTTGCAGGGCTTAACGAGCTTGGTGTTGCGCTGTTTGAAAAGCTGCGCAGCGTGCGTACAGAGCTGCTGCAGAAAAGTCGGTGCCTCCGTATATCATCTGCTCCGACAAGACCTTAAAGGATATGTGCGCAAAGCTGCCACGGGATAAGGAACAGCTTGCCGATGTGTACGGAATGGGTGAGCAGAAGATACAAAATTATGGTGAAGCGTTTGTGACGGCGGTAAATTCATTTGTTGCAGATAACCCAAATCCATCAGGCAGTACGACCGGTGAAAGACCACAGACTGTTTTAAGTGATGAGGAGGCTGTTGAAATCGGCAGCACGAGAAAAAAGAAGCTTCCGTTTTACATCGAGCCACAGAGGCTTGATGAGGTAGAGCTCACCGACAAATGCAGGCTTACAGAGCTTACGAACAAAATAAATGAGCTGTGTCCTGCGGATAAGGAGCACAAAAAGCTTGCAGCCTCGTTTATAAACGAGCTTCTTATTGCAGAGGGATATCTGGAGGAAGTTATAGAAGACGGGAACAAGATAAAGCGTGTCACCGAAAAGGGACGAAGCGTAGGAATAGATGAGGAAGAGCGCAAGGCAAAATTTGGTGGAAGCTATTACGCTATCACCCACTCGAAGCAGAGCCAGCAGGTGATAATAGAAATGCTGAAAAAACACTATGGCAGCATTAAACCACAGGAGTAAATGGACTTTAGATAAACTGGATATATAAATTTATATAAAATTGGATATATACTTGATGCCACATAAGAGTATTATATACTTTAATTATAACTATTAAGAACTATTGAGAAAAAAACTGATGCATCATGCTTGGATGTAAGCAGCAGATTTTGAATAGTTACATATAATCAAATGGAGGCATTTTATGAGAAACGAAAAAGTTCAAAAACTCACACTTACAGCACTTATGGCAGCTTTATCATATGTCATATTCACATTTTTACAGATTAAGGTCACATTACCGGGTGGCAGCGCCACATCCTTTCACCTTGGCAACGCAGTCGTAGTACTTGCAGCTTTGCTCTTAGGCGGAGTATACGGAGGAATCGGTGGAGCAATCGGAATGACAATCGGTGATTTACTTGACCCGATATATATCACCGGAGCACCAAAGACATTTTTCCTCAAGCTTATGATTGGTGTTATCACCGGTCTTGTAGCACACAAGCTTGGAAAGATTACATATTCAACAGACAAGAAGCATGTATTAAATGGACAGTCCTTGCAGCATGTGCAGGAATGCTCTTCAACTTTATTTTTGACCCGATAATAAGCTATTTTTACGATATGCTTATCCTCGGAAAGCCGATGGCACAGCTCAAAATCGCATGGAGCGTGACCACAACAGGCGTCAATGCAGTGATATCTGTGATTGCTGCGACAATCGTGTATATGGCACTGAGACCGGTGCTCATCAAGGCAAATCTGTTTTTCAAGATTGGCAAAGAAAAATAATAGTTACATAATATTTAGCATTAAAACCTGATTATGATGAGACGAGATGAAAATACAAATATATTCGACAGAGTAGCTGAAATAAGTTTATACCATCGGTTTCTTCGTTACAAGCTGACGTGTGAATACTAATGGACAAAATATAATCAATATATAATACTGCAGTTGACATAGCTTGTTAATTGTCATATTATAATTATAGAGAGGTCTCCATTAACCTTATGGTCTTGAATCGTAGAAGAGATGAACATTAAAGAAGGTCTCCATTAACCTTCGGTAATCAATCCGTAAAGAGATGAGCATTAACGAGTGGGAAGCTTAGGCTTCCCACATTTTTAATCTAAAATATAAAGGAGCAGTATTATGTTTATACTAGAGGGAAAGTTGACATTTATCAACATTGAACAAAGTTACCTCAAAAAGCTGCATGATGCATGCTCAGAGGTGTATTATAAGCCAAGCGGTTATGAGAATAAACCATACATAGGGATTTTGATAAACAAAAATGACAGAAAATATGTAATTCCATTATCCTCAGCGAAAGAGAAGCATAAGACATGGAAAAATGTCGATAAAGAATGCTATTTGGTTTATGAAATGGCAAAGAAGTCCAGTATGCGCAAGGAGATATTTGGGTGGCAGCAGAAGAGGATGATGTAAAGCATATTCTTTCTGTTATGGATATTAAGAAAATGATTCCGATTGTGGATGGTGTTTACAGTAGGGTAAATATTAATCCAGATGACACAGATACCGATGATGTCAAGAAATATAAGGATTTGCTAAATAAAGAATATTCTTTTTGCTTGAAGGTAATTGATGAAGTTATCGGAAGGGCTAACAAGTTGTACGACAAACAGATGGCAACCGGAAAGGTGGTTAAGTTCTGTTGTGATTTTAAGGCATTAGAAGAAGTGGCAGATAAATAGTGGCGGATGGCTCGCATGAGCCATCCGTTTACAACTATATAGAGGGAGGTATTTAGTGTCGTGCAGTTGTCATATTTTATGATTTAACTGCCGCAACAAAATCATGTATCTTTTCCGGATTCTTCCCCGCTTTGTCATCATTTTCCACACCTGATGATACATCGACTCCGTCAGGATGCACGGCTTCAATTGCCATGCGCACATTGTCTGGATTTAAGCCACCTGCGAGCAGCAGCAGCTTTTCATCGCGGGGGATATTGTCAACCAGCTTCCAGTCAAAGGTTTTTCCACTGCCGGGTTCGATGGCATCAAACACATAGCCTGCGATGCGTGAATCGTTGTGATACTTCTCATAGCTGTCCATATCAGAGACATTGAAGGCTTTAAGAATCGGGATAGCTATTGCTGCCTCCGCCTCTGTCTCTGTCTCCGGGATTTCCCCATGTATCTGTACATAGTCAAAGCCTGCAGCCTCAATCTGCCTTATCTGCTCTATGGATGGCGAAACGACAACGGCGACTCTTTTGATGGAAGCATCAAGGGCTGCCATAATCTCCATTGCCTGTTCGATGGATATATTTCTCTTACTCTTTGGAAAAAATAACACCATACCCGCAAAATCAACGTGATTTTCGTTGAGATACCGTGCTTCAGCAGGTGAAGTCAGACCGCAGATTTTTATTTTGGTGTTGGAATTTGTATCTAAATGTATATCTTTATCTCTATTGCTATTATATATATTCAGTGTATTCATATCCTAAGAATAGCATTGTTGCAGGTTAATCGCAAGTGGATTGACCATAAATTGTTGGGTGTTGTTCGCAAGCCGCGGGTACCATGGCGCACACACTATCCCACGTTCGCTACGCTACGCAGCTAAGAGACTGTACGAATTGTGCCAAAGGTTTTCTTAACTTGACGAAACCGTCGAAACTCGCCATCCATGGCTCGATTTCTCCTTGCCTCGGCGTCCATGCCTCGGCATTTCTGCGTTACATAGCACAATTCTACAGTCTCTAAGCAGCTTCGCTATTCGCTTTCGTGGAATAGTGTGTGCGCCATGGTACCCGCGGCTTGCGAATAGAGTACTACAAATAAGGGTTAATACGGATTGCATGCGCAAATATGAGATGTTATAATGCAATTGAATTAATAAAGACAACAAAACGGGAGATAACAATTATGTTAACAGAAGAGATTAAAGAATATATTGGAACACAGCTCAAAGCACTCACATCAATAGCAAGCCCTACAGGTTTCACAAAAAATGCTACAGACTATCTGATGAAGCAGCTTGAGGCTATGGGATATGCGCCACAGCTTTCAAATAAAGGAAATGTCAGCGTGGAAATCGGTGGAGAGGGCGCACCTCTGGTATTGGCAGCGCATGTGGACACACTTGGAGCATGGTTCGCTCAATAAAGGATAACGGACGTTTGCGCCCGACAACTATCGGTGGTCATCAGTGGAGCACAGCAGATGGAGAGAACTGCATGGTTTTCACGCGTGATGGCAGAATGTACACAGGCGTGGTGCTAAATACAGAGCCATCGGCACATGTGGCAGACGAAAAGGTTGAGACAAAGGAAGAGAATATGGAAATCCTGCTCGATAAAAATGTAAATGACAAGCAGGGCGTAGCGGCACTTGGCATCCAGACAGGGGATATTATCGCCATGGATCCACGTACGGTCATCACGGAGAGCGGCTATATCAAGAGCCGTTTCCTTGATGATAAGCTGTCAGCCGCCATCTTACTCGGTGTGGCTCATGCCGTAAAGGATGAGGGCTGGAAGCTAAACCGCAAGGTCACACTGCTCTTTACGGTTTATGAGGAGGTAGGCCATGGCGGAAGCTTTGTACCGGCTGATACGGAGGAGATGATTTCCGTAGACATGGGCTGCGTTGGAGCCGACCTCGGCTGTACGGAGCATATGGTTTCAATCTGTGCGAAGGACTCAGGTGGACCTTACAACTACGAGCTTGTCACAGAACTTTCAAATCTGGCAAAGAGCGAGGGGCTTGACTATGCAATCGATGTTTATCCGCACTATGGCTCTGATGTTGAGGCAACACTGCACAGCGGATATGATATCCGTCATGGCTTATTGGTGCAGGAGTTTATGCATCGCATAACTATGAGCGCTCACATATGGATGGCGTGGAGAATACTTATAAGCTTTTGAAAAAATATATTACAAAATAGTATCATTGTGATACATTATTTCATGTATTCAAACAAAGTAGCAGAGAGGTAAATACACCATGAATTTAAAAAAAGTTCATCATATTGCCATTATTGGTAGCGACTATGAGAAATCAAAGCACTTTTATGTGGATCTGTTAGGTTTTTCTATTATTCGAGAAAATTACAGACCGGAACGTGATGATTATAAAATTGATCTTCAACTTGATGAGATAGAATTAGAACTTTTTATCATTAAAAATTGTCCGAAGCGTCCAAGTTATCCAGAGGCTTACGGTCTCAGGCATCTTGCCTTTGCTGTAGACTCGGTCGATGATACTGTAAGAGAATTGAATAAAAGGGGCATCATGACTGAGCCGATTAGACTCGATACTTACACAGGCAAAAAAATGACATTCTTTCATGATCCTGACAATCTACCTTGGAAATTCACGAATAAAGAATAACAATTCGAAAGTTACGGAGGAAACATAATGGAATACAGAAAATTTGATAATATAATAATAGCGAGAATTGACAAAGGGGAGGAGATTTTGGAGCAACTGAAAGCAATTGCCATAACTGAGAATATAAAGCTTGCCAGTATTAATGCTCTTGGAGCTATCAATGATTTCACAGTCGGAGTATACAAGACAGATGAGAAGAAATATTACTCAAACAGTTTTAAAGGCTATTATGAAATAACATCGCTGACAGGTACAATCAATACAATGGATGGAGAATATTATGCACATCTTCATTTGAGTGCCGGTAATGAAAAAGGTGAAGTGTTTGGAGGACATCTGAACAGAGCTGTTGTAAGTGCAACTTGCGAGCTCGTTATTACGGTAATTGATGGAAAAGTTGACAGAGTTTATGATGAAGAAACAGGACTTAATGTATTCAATTTCTGAACACTTTTTGGTTTTTCATAATAGTATCTATAACTGTTGTTATTTTTATTTGTGGTCGATATTATTTTGCACACAATAAAAGCTATAAAAATGAGGCAATTGATTATGCAAAATGGGAGAACTTTGCAAAAGTAATTAAAAGAGCAATGATCGCATGTGAAAACAGCGGGCACAGTATTCCAGACGATTTTTCCTGAAGTCAGGAAAATCGTTGAAGCTGGAGTCACCACGAACCCCAAAAAGATTATGAACTGTCAAGATATGCATGTTATCTGATCGTTCAGAATGGAGATCCAAGAAAAGAGGTCATTGCATTAGGACAGACTTATTTTGCAATCCAGACATACAGGCAGGAGGTTGCTGACCATTTTAATGAACTGGACGAAGATAACAGAAGACTTGTTGTCATGGGAGACATCAAACAGTGGAATCAAATGTTGGCAGAGACAGCACATAATACAGGAGTTATTACGAATGAGGAATTTGCGATTTTTCAAAATGCCGGATATATGGGACTATATGGTGGATAGATGTTGAAGGTATTTTGGCAGCAGTTTATCAGAGTGTGTTTGGTGGAGATGTATATCCGTCATTAGAGGAAAAAGCTGCTAATTT
>ENA-OQEB01000526-OQEB01000526.1-human-gut-metagenome-genome-assembly--contig:-NODE-526-length-15683-cov-3.732193_pt1 | contig 15683 bp, 26 predicted proteins | sample MGYA00242787_ERZ504619 | MGnify/ENA primary metagenome ERZ504619 (study PRJEB26092, sample SAMD00036317) | human gut metagenome | host: Homo sapiens | study: EMG produced TPA metagenomics assembly of... | reverse complement strand
CCGCTGCCGAGAAATCGGCCTGCGGCAGCAGCTCCATCAGGGTGCCCGCCGCCTGAATGGGTGACACCAGAAAGACCTCCTGCCGATGGCCATGGCCGCCGCCTGCCAGACGGCCAGCCAGAACACCGCCGCTGCCAGCAGCCCTGTGCGGCGTTTTTTTGTCTGTTTCATTTTACCTGCTCCGTTCTCACTCAAAAAGAGCCGTGCGGCTGCACGGCTCTCCTTTTTATCGCTTTACTGGAAGCTGCGCTGGACGCTTCGCCAGAACACCTGACCGGGCGTGGCCTTGGTGTAGTAGAAGTTTGCATCCGGAAGCTTGCCGCCCACTGCAGCGGGGGAAGCATCATACAGCACCCTGAGGTAGGCGTTGACATCGGCCTTCATCTCATCACCCACGCGGTAAACGATATTGCACTGGGGCAGTGCCTTCTGGGCAATGGCCTTTTTGGCCACCACGCCGGTCTCCTCGCAGAGAGCCGCCGTACCGGCAATATCTGTCTGGGCGGCCTTGATGCTCTTCTCGTAATCCCGCAGGAAATTTGCCACGATGTCCGGGTTCTCTTTGGCGTACTCCGTGCGGACAACGGTGACACCCGTGATGAGCTGGGTGTCACAGACCTTGTTCCACTCCTTGGTCAGGTCCAGCACCACCCGCAGGCTGCTGTCCTTCAGCTGGGCGGCGGTCACATAGGGCTGGGGCAGAACGGCAATGGCATCCTTTTTGGAGGCGGCCATCTGGGCGGTCACCTCAGATGCCTCGCTGTAATACTCGATCTTCACATCCTTGTCGGGGTCCAAGCCATTCTTGGTGAGCAGGTAGCGCAGAACATACTCCGGCGTAGTGCCCTTGCCGGTGGACAGGATGGTGCGGCCCTTCAGGTCGGCAAAGCTGTGGATGCTGTCGCCCTTTTCCACCACATACAGCACGCCCAGCGTGTTCACGGCCATCACCTGGATGCCGCCATTGGTCTTCTGGTAAAGGGTCGCGGCCAGGTTGGCGGGGATGGCGGCCATATCCAGCTCACCCTTGATGAGCTTGGGCACGATCTCGTCCGCTGCACCGTAGAGCTGCAGGTCGTAGTGCTGGCTGGCCTTGCCGCTGCGCTCCATATCCAGCAGATTGACCAGGCCCATGGTGGTGGGGCCCTTCAGGCCCGCAATGCGCACGCCGCTTTTTGTTTTGGCGGCAAAAGCCCCGCAGGCCAGCAGGCTGATCATCAGCGCAGCCGACAGCAGCAGGGAAGTCAGTTTTTTCATCATGGTTCAGATTCCTTCCTCTCTTTGTTGTTCCAACCAGAAACAAATTTGCAAATTTTGCAAAATCATTTGCTTTACGCGCTCAAGTTTACTATAATGGAGCTAAAAATACCGTTGCCCATGCAACGGAATTGCAGAAGGGCGGTGAGGGCCCGGGGAAAACCTCACGGAACTGACATGGAAAACTATCTGCCGCTGTTACAATCCACCTCTCTTTTTGCCGGGATCTCTGCCGGGGAACTGCGCCCCCTGCTCAGTGAGCTGGGGGCCTGCATCCGCAGTTATGGCCGTGGCGAGGCGCTGGTGCAGGCCGGGGCCCCCAGCCGCCGGGTCGGCGTTGTGCTGACCGGAAGCATCGAAGCCTACCGCCCGGCACCGGGCGGGGCACGGATCCCCATCACCCACATGGGGCCGGGGGGCGTGTTTGGCGACGTGCTGGGCGGTTCCAGCCTGGACAGCCCGGTCACGGTGGTGGCATCCGCCCCCTGCGAGGCCCTGCTCTTCCCCTACGAGAAGCTGCTCCAGCCGGACGGCTCCGCTGCCCGCCAGCGCCTGCTGCAGAATCTGGTGCGGACCATCAGCGATAAATATTTCCTGCTCTCCCGCCGGGTAGACCTGCTGGTGATGAAGACCCTGCGGGCCAAGGTCTGCGCCTACCTGCTCAGCGAGGCCGAGCAGCAGGGCAGCATGACCTTTACCATCCCCTTCTCCCGCATCCAGTTGGCCGATTACCTCAACTGCGACCGCAGCGCCCTTTCCCGGGAGTTGAGCCTGATGCAGCGGGACGGGCTGCTGGATACCTACCGTTCCAGCTTCAAGCTGCTGGAGCCGGAGGCTCTGCGGCAGATGATTCTATAAAAGGAAAGTGATCTATAACTATGTCTAAACCAATTCTCTGGATTGTGATCCCCTGCTACAACGAGGAGCAGGTGCTGCCCATTACAGCGCCGATGTTCCTGCAAAAGATCACCAGCCTCACCGAAAAAGGCATGATCAGCGACAAGAGCCGGGTGCTGTTCGTCAACGATGGTTCCCGCGACAAGACCTGGGAGCTCATCTGCGGCTTTGCAAAGCAGGATGCGCATTTCATCGGCATTTCCCAGAGCCGGAACCGGGGCCATCAGAACGCCGTGCTGGCGGGCCTGATGGAGCCCGCGCCAACAACTGCGACATCACCATCTCCATCGACTGTGATGGTCAGGATGACATCAACGCCATGGATGAGATGGTACAGAAATATCTGGACGGTGCCGAGGTGGTATACGGCGTGCGCAGCCGCCGGGACACCGACACCTTCTTCAAGCGGTTCACTGCCGAGGGCTTCTACACCTGATGAATGCCCTTGGCGCGGATATCGTGTTCAACCACGCCGACTACCGGCTCATCAGCGCCCGGGTGCTGGACAGCTTTGCCGACTACAAGGAGGTCAACATCTTCCTGCGCGGCATGGTGCCGCTGGTGGGCTTCAAGAGCGAGCAGGTGTTCTACGAGCGGCACGAGCGGCTGGCCGGTGAGAGCCACTATCCCCTGCGCAAAATGCTGGCGCTGGCCTTTGATGGCATCACCAGCCTTTCCAACAAGCCCATCCGGCTCATCACCGGGGCAGGCATCGTGGTCAGCCTCATCAGCTTCATCGGCGTGATCTGGGCCATCGTGCAGGCGGCCATGGGCAGCGTGGTGGCCGGCTGGGCCTCCACCATCTGCATCGTCTGCTTTGTGGGCGGCGTGCAGCTGGTCTGCCTGGGTGTCATCGGCGAATACATCGGCAAGATCTATATGGAAACAAAGGCCCGCCCGCGCTACATCATCTCGGAGCGCACCTGGGCCCCTATGAAAGGAAGTATCACGGATGAGCAAACAGAGCTGGCGGGGCAGCACCCTGCTGAACCCGGAACCGCCGGTGCTGGTCTCCTGCGGCGGGCTGGAGCAGCCCAACCTCATCACCATCGGCTGGACAGGCACCATCTGCACCCAGCCCAGCATGGTATCCATCAGCGTCCGCCCCGAGCGGTACAGCCACCACCTCATCAAGGAGAGCGGACAGTTTGCCATCAACCTGCCCACCGAACAGCTGGTGCGTGCGGTGGACTGGTGCGGCGTGAAGAGCGGCCGCGACAACGACAAGTTTGCCGCCTGTAAGCTCCACGCCGCCCCGGGCAGCGTTCTGACCGACTGCCCCATCCTGGAGGAGAGCCCGGTCAATCTGGAATGCAGGGTCACGCAGGTCATCCCGCTGGGCAGCCATGACCTGTTCCTGGCCGAAGTCGTGGCCTGCGATGTGGATGAGAGCCTGCTGGATGAAAACGGCAAGCTCTGCCTGGACAAAGCAAAGCTGATCGTGTACAGCCACGGCGAGTACCTGAGCCTGGGCAAAAAGCTGGCACCTTCGGTACAGCGTGCGGAAAAAGAAACCCGGAAAACGGAAAAAATGATCTGACCTGCAAAAGGCGGGGCATCAGTGCAGTAATCTGATGTCCCGCCTTTTTCCTGTTTTGTTCCCTTCCCCCAACAACAAAAGCCCCGCCGGCAGAGGGAATTGCCAGCAGGGCTCCGGTAATGTCAATATGAACTTAACCTGGCTCTCCTATCAGGAGAGCTGTCGAGCGGATACGAGACGGAGTGGTTCAGTCCTCCGCACCCTCATCCAGGTTGCCAGCTTCTTGGCCTGCTCCACCACAGCGGGCACCAGCATCTCGGGCAGGATCTCGTAGCGGGCAAACTCGGTGGTGAACCAGCCGCGGCCCTGGGTGATCTGCCGGATAAAGGTGGTGAAGTTGCTCAGCTCAGCCAGCGGGACCTCGGCAATAACGGTCTGCATGCCATCCTCATCGGGTTCCATGCCCAGCACGCGGCCGCGGCGCTTGGTCACATCGCCCATGATATCGCCGGTGTTGTCGTTGGGGACATGGGCCTTCAGGGTATGGATGGGCTCCAGAATGACGGGGCCTGCCTCGGGCATTGCAGCCTTATAGGCCAGCTTTGCAGCCATGATAAAGGCCATCTCGGAGCTGTCCACGGGGTGGTAGCTGCCATCCAGCAGGGTAGCCTTCAGGCCGACCACAGGATAACCGGCCAGCACGCCCTTTTCGGCGGCAAGGCGGACACCCTTTTCTACAGCCGGGAAGAAGTTCTTGGGCACGCTGCCGCCGAACACCTTTTCCTCAAACACCACCTGCTCGCTGTCACAGGCTCGAAGTTGATGACGACATCGCCGAACTGGCCGTGGCCGCCGGTCTGCTTCTTATGGCGGCCCTGCTTCTGGCAGGCCTTGCGGATGGACTCACGGTAGGCAATGCGGGGAGCTTCCAGACCGATCTCCACGCCGAACTTATTCTTCAGCTTGGCCTTGACCACATCCAGATGCTGCTCACCCAGGCCACCAATGATCTGCTGGTGGGTCTCGGCATTATTGATGTAACTCAGGGTCGGATCTTCTTCCATCAGGCGGGCCAGCGCGCTGGAGATCTTGCCCTCATCGCCCTTTTTGGCCACGGTGACTGCCATGAACAGGCTGGGCAGCGGGAAGGTAGCGGCAGGCAGCTTGACCACGCGGGAAGCATCGCACAGAGTATCGCCGGTCTTTGCGCTGACCAGCTTTGCCACAGCGCCGATATCACCAGCACCGATGCCGTCGGTCTCGGTCTGCTTCTTGCCGATGACGGTCAGGGGCTTGCTGATCTTCTCGGTCTCGCCGGTGCGGGCGTTGACCAGAGCAGCGCCGCCGGTCACCTTGCCGCTGATCACGCGCAGGTAGCTCAGCTTGCCAACGAACGGGTCAGCCACGGTTTTGAAGACATAGGCTGCGGTGGGCTCGGTCTCATCACAATGCAGCTCCACAGGCTCGCCGCTGGCATTCTCGGCCAGGATGGCGGCATCGTGCTGCGGGCTGGGCAGGAGCTTGTGCATATTGAACAGCAGCATATCCAATGCCTGCTGGTTGACGGCGCTGCCGCAGAACACGGGGGTGATCAGGCCGTCCTTAACGCCCTTGCGCATTCCCTCAACGATCTCCTCGGTCGTAAAGGGCTCGCCGCCGAAGAACTTTTCCATCAGCTCATCGTCGGTCTCGGCAATGGCCTCGCTCATGGCCTCGATCAGGCCCTGGAATCGGTGGCCGATATCGGGCAGCTCCACCTGGATCTGCTTGCCGCTCTCATACTTGAAGGCTTTCTGGCTGAACAGGTTGATGTAGACAGGGGTGCCGTCGTCCAGCTTGGCGGGCACAACACAGGGGCAGACGGTGGAGCCGAACTTGATCTTCATCTCCTCCAGGATCTTGAAGTAGTTGGCATTTTCCAGGTCGCACTTGGAGATGAACACCATGGTGGCCTTGCCGTTCTTGCGGGCCAGCTGGAAGGCTTTCTCCGCGCCCACGGTCACGCCGCTGCGGCCGGAAACACACACCAGCACGCTCTCGGCAGCGCGGATGCCTCATACTCACCTGCCTCAAAGTCGAACAGGCCCGGCGCATCGATCAGGTTGTACTTGATGCCTTCGTACTCCACCGGCACCACGGATGCCGACAGACTTGCCTTCCGCTTTGCTTCCTCAGGGTCAAAGTCCGAAATCGTGGTGCCGTCCTCAACACGGCCCATACGCTCTGCTGCGCCCGAAAAATAGACCAGTGCCTCAGTCAGCGTCGTTTTGCCGCTGCCGGCATGGCCTGCAATCAAGATATTACGGATGTTGTTGCTTGCGTATTTCATATCGGTTTTTCCCTCATTTCCGCCGCACGGAGCAGTCTCTCCGTTTTTGTGGCATATTTTACAAAGATAATACCACACTCCAAATGATTTTCAAATAGATTGTCCGAAATTTTCTTTCACCTGCCCGCCAAACTTCCCAGGGTTCTTTTGTGCATTTTGACCGGATGCGCGCAAAATCGATTGCAGGACGTGGGTTGGCATGGTACAATAGGCCCAATGAAAGATAGAGGGAGGCACTTTGCCATGAAACGCACCGATTACATCAACTGGGATGAATACTTTATGGGCATCGCCCTGCTCACCGCCATGCGCTCCAAGGACCCCAGCAGCCAGGTGGGAGCCTGCATCGTCAGCCCGGAGAACAAGATCCTCTCCCTGGGCTACAACGGAATGCCCATTGGATGCGATGACGATGCCATGCCGTGGGAGCGCGAGGGCGACCCGCTGGACACGAAGTACATGTACGTCTGCCATGCGGAGCTCAACGCCATCCTGAACAGCGCCCACAACAACCTGAAGGTGCCCGGGTCTATGTGACCCTCTTCCCCTGCAACGAGTGCGCCAAGGCCATCATCCAGTCCGGCATCTCCGAGGTGGTGTACTACGGCGACAAGTACCACGATTCCGATTCCAGCGTGGCGGCGCGGTTCATGTTCAAAAAGGCAGGCGTGCGCCTGACCGCCTACACCCCCAGCGGGCGGAAGGAACTGCTGGAGCTGTAAGGGGAGCGAAACCTCTCCCAAAACTTTCCCTTGAAAATACAGTTTATTCGGTATATAATAGAACCACCTTATCGAATAAATATACATTTTATGTTGCATAGAGAGGAAAGTATACAATGAGTCTGAAAAATCGCAGTTTTCTGAAGCTTCTGGACTACACCCCTGCCGAGATTGAGGAGCTGCTCGATCTGGCCGCTGACCTGAAGGCCAGGAAAAAAGCCGGCATCCGCCACAATGAGCAGCTGGCTGGCAAGAACATCGCCCTGATCTTTGAAAAGACCTCCACCCGCACCCGCTGCAGCTTTGAGGTCGCCGCTCACGATCTGGGCATGGAGGTCACCTACCTTGACCCGTCGGGCAGCCAGATCGGCAAAAAGGAATCCATTGCCGACACCGCCCGGGTGCTGGGCCGGATGTTTGACGGCATCGAGTACCGCGGCTATGGGCAGGAGATCGTGGAAGACCTGGCCCATTACGCCGGTGTTCCGGTCTGGAACGGCCTGACCAACGAGTTCCATCCCACCCAGATCCTTGCCGACTTCCTGACCATCCGGGAACACTTCGGCAGCCTGAAGGGCATCCATTTCGTCTACTTCGGCGATGCCCGCTACAACATGGGCAACAGCCTGATGGTGGGCTGTGCCAAGATGGGCCTGCACTTCACCGCCTGCGCCCCCAAAAAGTATCAGCCGGATGCCGCCCTGATCGCACAGTGTCAGGCCATTGCCGCCGAGACCGGTGCCACCCTGACCTTTGAGGAGGACCCCGCCAGGGCCGCCCAGGGTGCCGATGTCCTTTACACCGATGTGTGGGTCTCCATGGGCGAGCCCGTCGAGGTCTGGGCCGAGCGCATCCACGACCTGGCCCCCTATCAGATCAATCAGGAGCTGATGAATATTGCAGGCTCCAAGGCCGTGTTTATGCACTGCCTGCCCGCCTACCACGACCACAAGACCGCTGTGGGCAAAGAGATGGGCGAGCGCTTTGGCCGCGATGCATGGAGGTGACCGATGAGGTATTCGAGGGCCCCCAGAGCATCGTCTTTGACGAGGCCGAAAACCGGATGCACACCATCAAAGCCGTGATGGCGGCTACGCTGGGGTATCAGAAGTAACTGCGTCTCTCTCAGCACAATATGCACAGGCCCGGTCGTTCCCGAACGATCGGGCTTTTTGTTTCTGTCTCCCGTTTTCGGTCTGCCGGAGGCTCCCCTGTAACGGGTCCTGGCCGCGCGGGAAAATTTCCCATTCTCCGAAAGCGTTGCAATTACAGTTGAAAATCCGTTGCAAAACCCATATACTAAAAGGGCAATGCACTGGAAAAGGAGGGAGACTATGGGCGGAGGACATCTTTCCCGGCCGGACTTCGGGATGCCGCAGCCGAACCCGGACCACCCGCTGACCGAATTCTATCTGCTGCTGCAGCACGGGCTGGACAAGGCGGGCGTTTTCCACCTGCCTGCGCTCTATGCCAGCTTCCGGGCACCGGCCCGGCGCATCTATGCCGACGAGGCCGCCGGGTGCCTCACCCTCAGCGAAACGGCGGATGAGGGTGCTGTTCTGCTCTCTGCTCCCCGGAACCTCCAGCTGCTTTACAGCAGCCTGCATGTGGAGCCGGATGGCTCCCCCGCCGCTCTGCTGCTCACCGAGGAGTGTTCCCGCGCTGTCTGCGCGGTGCAGCTGCTGCTCCCTTTGTCTGGGAGGACCCGCTGCCTCCCCTGCCGGATGTCCCGGCCGCTCTGGCCCTGCAATTGACCCTGCAGGATGTGGAGGCCATCGACACCGACCCTGCCGCCCTTGCCCGCCGCCTGTGCCAGACCACCCGGCAGAAGCACTGGCTGGCCCACCCCAAAGCAGATCTGTATCTTGCGGAGAAAATTGCCCTTTTCCAAAGGCTATATCGTTAATGCAATAATCCGTGCGCTTCACCCGTATATGGGGTGAAACGTCCCTTTGAAACAGTTGTTTCCACCAGCCCCGCCCGGGGCCGCAAAGGAGAGAAAGAGACTTATGGGACAGTTGACCAAAGACGAAGTTTTTGCGCTGGCTGTACAGCGATACAGCGACACCGTGTTCCGCGCCGCGATGCACAATTGCAACTGCACCGCCGATGCGGAGGACGTGGTGCAGGATGTGTTTGAAAAGCTCCTGCGCTACGAAGGCCGCTTTGAGAGTGAGGAGCACCTCAAAGCCTGGCTGCTGCGGGTCGCCATCAATCGCTGCCGGGATATCACCCGGGCCGCGCGCCAGAAGGACACCGAACTGGACGAAAACATTCCTGCCCCGGAATCCGGAAATGACGGCAGTGTGCTCGATGCGGTGCGCACTCTGCCGGAAAACTACCGCAACGCCGTGTACCTCCATTATTACGAGGCTACACCGCCGCTGAGGTAGGCCGGATGCTGGGTGCGCCCACCAACACGGTGCTCAGCTGGCTGCGGCGGGCACGCGCCCAGTTACATACGCTGCTGAAGGAGGAGATCGAAGATGAGGTGGTATGAATACAAGATGGAAGTGGACGATCTGCACGCTTCCGATGACCTGAAGGCAAAACTGCTTGCCCTGCAGGCCAATGCCGCCGAGACCCCCGGTGCCAAGAGCATCCCCATGCCCGCGCCTTCCCCGCCCCCAAAAAACAGAAAAAAGCCCCTCCGCTTCCCCGCCCGGCGCTGGGCCCAGCTGGCCGCCTGGCGCGGCAGTCTGCGGGGTCTGCCTGTACGGTGCCGTGTATGCCTATGAATGGAAAGGGGTCACCCTGCTGGGCGGCGGCTCTTCCTCCAATTACTCTGCCGCCGCCACCAAGGCAGCCGCCCCGCAGGCCGCTGTTTACTCCATGGAGGACACTGAAAACGCCGCCTCCGGTTCTGCGGACAACGGTGTCTCCTCCTTCAGCGCAGAGGACGGCTACCGGTCAGCAGACACTGCCACCGGCGGTTCCCTGCTGACCTCCGGCGAAGCGGAGAGCGATGCTTCCACCCGCACCGCCGACAGCGCCAAGATCATCTATACTGCCAACCTCACGCTGGAGACCCGGGATTACGATACCGCCCGTGCGGCACTGGATGCGGCCCTTTCTGACGCGGACGGCTATATGGAATCCAGCAGCGAGTACACCAACACCGACAGCACCCGGAGCGTCAGCCTGACTTTGCGGGTGCCTCAGGACAGCTACAAGAGCTTTCTGGCCGCCGCTGCCCAGTCCGGCAGCGTGACCTACCAGAACCAGCAGGCGGAGGATATCACCACCCGGTATATGGACACCGAGGCCCGGCTGGCCAGCCTGACCGCCCAGCGCACCCGTCTGCAGGAGCTGCAGGCCCAGGCCGACACCCTGGCCGACCTGCTGGAGATCGAGTCCAGCCTGAGCGATGTGCAGTACCAGATCGAGAGCTGGCAGAGCCAGCTGGACTGGTACAGCAATCAGGTCTCCTGCTGCACCGTCTATATCACCCTGAACGAGGTGGAGACCCTGACCCCCACCAGCACCAGCTTCGGCGCAAAGCTGCTGGCCGCCCTGCGCAATGGCTGGACCGGCTTCGTGTCCGGTGCACAGGCCGTGGCGGTGTTCCTTGTGGGCGCATGGCCCGCCATCCTCATCGGCGCGGCCTGCGGCGTGATCTACTACCGTGTCCGCCATCCCAGAAAGAAAAAGTAAAAAACTTTTCCAAAGCCCTTGACATCCACCTGCCTCTGTGGTATTATACTTGAGCAGTCAGCGAACAGCTGATGCAGACAAGTAAATATCGCGGGGTGGAGCAGTCTGGTAGCTCGTCGGCTCATAACCCGAAGGTCGTTGGTTCAAATCCGGCCCCCGCAACCACCAAGCATCTTGAAGTGATTCAAGATGCTTTTCTTTTTGTCCCATTTCCCTTCCCTGCATCCCGCTGTACCCGGACACAAAAAAGCTCCCGACGTTCTGCGCGTCGGGAGCTTTTGCTGTTATGCGGTCTTCCGGGTCACTTCAGCACCGCACCCAGGTTTGCACTGGTGACCATGCGGGCATAGCGGCTGAGCCAGCCGGTCTTGATGTTGGGCTCGGGCGCAACGTACTTTGCCTTGCGCTCGGCCAGCACCTCGTCGCTGACCTCCAGCGTGATCTTTGCGTTGGGGATATCAATACTGATGGTATCGCCCTCCTCGATCAGGCCGATGGGGCCGCCGGAAGCAGCCTCGGGCTGACGTGGCCGATGGCTGCGCCGCGGGATGCGCCGGAGAAGCGGCCGTCGGTGATGAGGGCCACGGTCTTATCCAGCTTCATACCGGCCAGAGCGGAGGTGGGGTTGAGCATCTCGCGCATACCGGGGCCGCCCTTGGGGCCCTCGTAGCGGATGACCACTACATCGCCCGAGACGATCTGGCCTGCGTAGATGGCTGCAATGGCGGTCTCCTCGCTGTTGAACACGCGGGCCGGGCCGGAGTGCTGCTGCATCTCGGGGGCCACAGCGCTGCGCTTGACCACGCAGCGTCCGGAGCGATGTTGCCCCACAGGATCTGCAGGCCGCCGGTCTGGGAGTAGGGGTTCTCGATGGGGCGGATGGCCTTTTCGTTCAGGATGTGGGCACCCTTGATGTTCTCCCCCAGGGTCTTGCCGGTGACGGTGGGCACATCCAGATCCAGCAGGCCCTTCTTGGCCAGCTCTGCCTGCACAGCGGGGATGCCGCCTGCGGCATAGAGGTCGGGCATGTGGGTGGGGCCTGCGGGGGCCAGATGGCAGAGGTTGGGGGTCCTGGCGCTGATCTCGTTGAAGAGCTTCAGGTCGATGGGCACACCAGCCTCGTAGGCAATGGCCAGCAGATGCAGGACGGTATTGGTGGAGCAGCCCAGCGCCATATCGCAGGTCAGTGCGTTGCGGATGGAGCGCTCGTTGATGATCTGGCGGGCGGTGATGCCCTTGTTGACCATGTCCATGATGGCCATACCGGCGTGCTTTGCCAGCTGCAGGCGCTTGGAGTAGACTGCCGGGATGGTGCCGTTGCCGGGCAGGGCAATGCCGATGGCCTCGCACAGGCAGTTCATGCTGTTGGCGGTGTACATGCCGGAGCAGCTGCCGCAGCTGGGGCAGCAGTTGCAGGTGCAGTCTTCCAGCTGCTCGTCGGTGATCATACCGGCCTTGTAAGCGCCCACGGCCTCGAACATCTTGGAAAGGCTGACTTCTTCGCCGCCGTAGCTGCCGGCCAGCATGGGGCCGCCGGAGCAGACCACCGCGGGCACATCCATGCGGACCGCGGCCATGACCATGCCGGGCACGATCTTATCGCAGTTGGGCACCAGCACCAGGCCGTCCAGCTGATGGGCCATCAGCATGGTCTCCACGCTGTCGCAGATCAGCTCGCGGGAGGCCAGGGAGTACTTCATGCCCACATGGCCCATGGCGATGCCATCGCACACGCCGATGGCAGGGATCAGGATGGGGGTGCCGCCCGCCATCTCCACACCGGCCTTGACGGCATCGGCGATCTTATCCAGATTCATGTGGCCGGGCACGATCTCGCTGTAAGCGCTGACCACGCCGATCAGCGGGCGCTCCAGCTCCTCGGGGGTGTAACCCAGTGCATAAAACAGACTGCGGTTCGGTGCACGCTCCGAGCCTTTGGTCACGTTGTCACTTCTCATGGTTTGTTCCTCTTTTCCTTATAACAAAAGACCCCCTCCCAAAGGAGGGAGCCTTTCTTAGTTTTAAAAGCAGCTTTTGGCTGAACTCCTTCCGTCATCGCTTGCGCGATGCCACCTCCCTCACGGAGGGAGGCTTCACGCTGCGGTCAGACAAAAGGCTCCCTCTTTGAGGGGGCTGTCGCCGCAGGCGACTGGGGGAGTTAATTACTTCTTCAGCCAGCTCATCATGCTGCGCAGCTCTGCGCCCACCTTCTCGATGGGGTGTTCGGCCTGCATCCGGCGCTCAGCCAGGAAGTGGACCTTGCGGCCGCCCTTGGGGCTCATCTCGGTCAGGAACTCAGAAGCAAAGGTGCCATCCTGGATCTCGGTCAGCACCTTCTTCATCTCCTTGCGGGTCTCGGCGGTGATCAGGCGCTTGCCGGTGCGGTAATCGCCGTACTCAGCGGTGTTGGAGATGGAGTAGCGCATCTTGGAGAAGCCGCCCTCGTTGATCAGGTCAACGATCAGCTTCATCTCGTGGCAGGTCTCAAAGTATGCCATCTCGGGCTCGTAGCCAGCCTCAACCAGCGTATCGAAGCCTGCGTGGATCAGCTCGCAGACACCGCCGCACAGAACTGCCTGCTCGCCGAACAGGTCGGTCTCGGTCTCCTCCTTGAAGGTGGTCTGCAGGATGCCTGCACGGCCAGCGCCGATGCCGGAAGCGTAAGCCAGAGCGATGTCCTTTGCCTTGCCGGTGTAATCCTGCTCCACACAGATCAGAGAGGGGCAACCCTCGCCCTCGGTGTACAGGCGGCGGACGATGTGGCCGGGGCCCTTGGGCGCGATCATGATCACGTCAACGTTCTTGGGAGCGGTGATGGTCTTGAAGTGGATGTTGAAGCCGTGTGCAAAGGCCAGAGCCTTGCCCTCGGTCATGTAAGGTGCGACCTGCGTGTTGTAGATATCGGCGCACAGCTCATCGGGCACCAGCATCATCACAACATCGCCAGCTTGGCAGCCTCTTCGACTTCCATGACCTTGAAGTTGTCGTGAGTGGCGGCGAACTCGGAGGCCTTTGCCCAGTGGGCAGAGCCTTGCGCAGACCGACAACAACGTTCACGCCGCTCTCGGCCAGGTTCTCGGAATGGGCGTGGCCTGGCTGCCGAAGCCGATGACAGCAACGGTCTTGCCGTCCAGCACGCCGAGGTTGCAGTCGGAATCATAGTACTTGTTGATAGCCATGGTGGTGTCTCCTTTTTGTTGTTGATACTTTTTATATTTGTAATTTTTAATTGGGAAAACGAAAATAAAAAATCCGCAGGGGCGCATTTCTATATGCGCCCGTGCAGTGCAGCCTACGGCGGGCGGATATGGAATCCGCCCCTACAGGCCTTGAAAATTTACGAGCAGCTCAATGGCAATGCGTCCCCGGCAGGGGCAGCTGCGCTCCCCGACCTCCTGCGCGAGCTTCTGCATGTGTTCGTGCTTGCCGCCGCGCTCCAGCGCGGTGACGCCGGTGCGGCAGAGCTCCAGAATGTTGTAGCCCTTGAACATGGTCAAAAAGGCGTCGATCTTATCCGGCTTGCCGGTCAGTTCAAAAATCATGCTGTCGGGCGACAGGTCGATGATCTTTGCCTTGTAAATGCTGGAAATCTCCCGCAGCTCGGCGCGGTTCTGGTTGTCGCACTCTACCTTTAAAAGCAGCAGCTCGCGCTGCAGGCTCTTGTCGGGGTCCAGCTCAAAGATCTGTCGGGTGACCTCAAGGCGCTCGGCCTGTAAAATCAGCTGGTTCAGCGCTGTTCGGTGCCGCGCAGTGTGACCGTGATGCGGCTGACCGAGGGGTCATTCGTGGCGGATACCGTCAGGCTGTCGATGTTGAAGCCGCGGCGGCAGAACAGGCTGGAAATGCGCGCCAGAACGCCGTTGGAGTTGTCGACCAGCAGGCTGATGACCCGCCGGGTGTTGTTGTTCTGTTCCATGCGTGTCACCTCATTCCATGATGATGTCGTTGACGGTGCCGCCGCCGGGGATCATCGGCAGGACCTTTTCGTCCTTGCCGATGCGGCAGTCAATCCAGCTCGGGCCCTTCTGCTTCATCGCGTCGGCGAACGCCGCCTTGAACTCGGCAGGCGTCGCAGCGCGGTAGCCTTTGGCCCCGAAGCCCTCGGCCAGCTTGACAAAGTCGGTCTTGCGGTGCGGGTCTGTGTCGGAATAGCGCTTCTCGTAGAAGGTCGTCTGCCACTGGCGCACCATGCCGAGCACCTGATTGTTGAAAATTACCGTGATGATGGGCAGGTCGTAGCTGACGGCAGTGCAGGCTCGTTCAGGTTCATGTGGAACGAGCCGTCGCCCGTCAGCATGACGACGCGGGCGTCACGGCCCAGCGCCATCTGTGCGCCGATGGCTGCACCGTAGCCGAAGCCCATGGTGCCCAGACCGCCGCTGGTCAGGAAGCCGCGGGATTTCGTGTGGTGCAGATACTGCGCTGCCCACATCTGGTGCTGGCCGACGTCGGTGACGTAAACGGCCTCGGGGCCTGCCTGATTGCAGATCTCATCAATGATCTGGTGCGGCTTCAGCTCGGTGTCGCTGTCCGCGGGCTTGTAGTCGTTCTTCTGCCAGCTGCGGATCTGCTCCATCCAGAGCTTGTGCTCGGTCTTTTCGACGTAGGGCAGAATGGCCTGCAAAATATAGCTGGCGTCGCCGGTCAGGTTAAATCGACGTCCACATTCTTGCCCAGCTCGCTGGGGTCAATGTCGATCTGGATGATTTTCGCGCGTTTGGCGAAGCTGTCGGGGTTCAGCGCCACGCGGTCACTGAACCGTGTGCCCACGGCAATGACCAAATCGGCCTCGTCAATGGCTTTGTTGGCGGCGTAGCAGCCGTGCATACCCAGTAGCCCTAAGTTGTGCGGCTCACCGTAGCTGAGGACACCGGCGGCCATCAGGGTGTAGGTGGCGGGCATGCCGGTCTTTCCCAGCAAATCGCGCAGGGCTGGCAGCCCGCCGCGCTGCGGACGCCGCCGCCGAAGTAGACGATCGGGCGCTCCGACTCGTTGATCATCTGAGCGGCCCTTTTGACGTCCTCCTCATTATACCGGGTCACGGTGCGGATGAGCTCGGGAGCTTGGGGGTGAACTCACAGGAGGCAGCCGTGATGTCCTTGGGAATATCGACGAGGACGGGACCCTTGCGGCCCGACTGCGCAATGCGGAAGGCTGCGCGCATCGTGTCGGCCAGGTCCTCGACCCGGCGCACCGTGTAGTTGTGCTTCGTGATGGGCATCGTAATGCCCTCAATGTAGGCCTCCTGGAAGGAGTCCTTGCCCAGCAGCGTTGTGGCGACGTTGCCGGTGAAGGCGACCATCGGCACGCTGTCCATGTAGGCTGTGGCAATGCCGGTGACGAG
>ENA-OQEB01000525-OQEB01000525.1-human-gut-metagenome-genome-assembly--contig:-NODE-525-length-15688-cov-1.724118_pt1 | contig 15688 bp, 19 predicted proteins | sample MGYA00242787_ERZ504619 | MGnify/ENA primary metagenome ERZ504619 (study PRJEB26092, sample SAMD00036317) | human gut metagenome | host: Homo sapiens | study: EMG produced TPA metagenomics assembly of... | reverse complement strand
CGTGGTATTTCCTTATCGGTGCAGGCGCATTATGGTTTATGCACTCTGCACATCCAAGAAAGCCCACAACGTTATCAAGACTTCCGTGGACCTTGCCCGCCAGGATGACGGTGAAGAGAACTTCGGAAGTACCCCGATAGCCCGTACGCTGGTACGCTTCAGCATGACTCTGGCTAACGGAATATCCAAAACGATGCCCGAAAGCAGCAAGCGGTGGATGAACACACGCTTCCAGAAGGATGAAGCCATCATAGCCGACGGCGCCGCTTTTGACTTGGTTCGCGCCTCCGTCAATCTCGTATTGGCTGGTCTGCTCATCGCCTTGGGAACTTCCTTGAAACTTCCCCTTTCCACCACTTACGTCACCTTTATGGTAGCCATGGGTACATCGCTTGCCGACCGTGCCTGGGGACGTGATTCGGCGGTATTCCGCATTACGGGTGTGCTCAGCGTTATCGGCGGTTGGTTCATCACTGCCGGAGCAGCGTTCACCATCTGTTTCTTCGTAGCACTGATTATCCATTTCGGCGGTACGGTTGCATCCTGGCACTGATTGGTCTGGCAGTCTTCATGCTGATTCGTAGCCAAGTGATGTACAAAAAGCGCAAGGAGAAAGAAAAAGGCAACGAGACCCTGAAACAGTTGATGAAGAGTACGGACAACAATGAAGTCATCGAATTGCTCCGCAAGCATACCCGTGAAGAACTGGTGAAGATTATGGAATTCACAGAAGAGAATTTTGAACGTACCGTCACTTCCTTCCTACACGAGAATCTACGCGGACTGCGTCGTGCCATGGGCTCAGTAAAATTCGAAAAACAACTCATCAAGCAGATGAAGCGTACCGGAACACTTGCCATGTGCCGTCTCGACAACAATACCGTACTGGAAAAAGGACTCTATTACTATCAAGGCAACGACTTTGCCAGCGAACTGGTGTACAGCGTAGGCCGTCTTTGCGAACCTTGCTTAGAGCACATAGACAATAACTTCAATCCGCTGGATGCCATTCAGAAAGGAGAATTTACAGACGTAGCCGAAGACATCTGCTATCTGTTACAAGTATGCCGCCACAAGCTGGAAACGAACAATTATGATGAACTGGAAACAGAGATTCGCAAAGCCAACGACCTCAACGGACAGTTGTCTCACCTGAAACGCGAAGAGCTGCAACGCATCCAAAGCCAGAGCGGCAGCATCAAAGTCAGCATGGTATACCTGACTATGATACAAGAAGCCCAGAACGTAGTGACCTACACCATCAACCTGATGAAAGTAAGCCGCAAGTTCCAAGTAGAAAAAGAAGAGTTATGAGTTATAACGCATGGTACATAACATGCAACTTATAACTCATAACTCCTTAAGCCCCATCTTCTCCGCCCGTTGCAACATAAATGCACGGGCGGCTTCGTATTCATTGGGAATGATGCCGTCCAAAATGGCATCCTTAATGGCACTCTTCAAGGCACCTACCTGCTGGCAAGGAGAAAGGCCGAAAGTCTTCATGATTTCTTCACCACTGACCGGAGGCTGGAAATTACGGATACGGTCGCGTTCCTCCAAATCCTTCAGCTTCTGGCGTACCAACTGAAAATTATTAAGGAAGCGTTTCTTACGCTCCATATTCTTGGAAGTAATGTCGGCTTCGCACAGTGTCATCAGGTCGTCTATATCATCACCTGCCTCAAACAAGAGACGACGCACTGCCGAGTCGGTCACTACATCATCCGCTATCACAATGGGACGCATGTGCAGGCTCACCATTTTCTGCACATATTTCATCTTCTCATTCATAGGGAGCTTCATCTTGCGGAAAATATCGGGTATCATCTTCTCGCCAATGAAATTATGGTTATGGAACGTCCAGCCCGCACGGGGTTCCCAACGCTTGGTGGCAGGCTTGGCTATATCATGCAGAAGAGCTGCCCAGCGTAGCCAAAGGTTGTCGGTCTTCTTGCTGATGTTGTCGAGTACTTCGAGCGTATGGTAGAAATTGTCCTTATGGGCGCGTCCATTGCGCGTCTCCACGCCTTGCAGCCTAACAAGTTCCGGGAATATCAGTTCCAGCAGACCACAGCGGTCCAGCTCAATGAATCCCTTAGACGGAATAGGTGACAAGATGATTTTGTTCAGTTCGTCTGCAATGCGTTCTTTGGAGATGATGGAGATGCGTTCGCGATTACGCTCCAGAGAATCGAATGTCTCATCGTCAATATAGAATCCAGCTGGGTGGCAAAACGGACACAGCGCATCATGCGCAAAGGGTCATCACTGAAAGTTATATCAGGGTCGAGGGGAGTCCGGATGGTCTTTTCCTTCAAGTCTCCAATACCGCCAAAGGGGTCGACCAACTCGCCATAACGCACCCGGTTCAGGCAAACAGCCAGTGCATTGATGGTAAAATCACGGCGGTTCTGGTCATCCTCCAATGTACCGTCCTCTACAATAGGCTTGCGGGAATCGTGTGTATACGATTCTTTTCTTGCACCCACAAACTCAACTTCCGTACCATAGTACTTCAATTGTGCCGTACCGAAATTCTTGAAGACGGAAACATGCGCCCCACGCCCCAGACGCTTACCCAGCGCCTCGGCCATGGCAATGCCACTGCCTACCACCACCACATCAATATCCTTGGAAGGACGTTGCAGGAAAATATCACGTACATATCCACCGACTACGTAACATTCCAATCCCAATTCATCAGCCGTTTCGGATATCCGCTTGAATATATCATCACTAAAATATTGCTTCAGTTCTTCTGCCGTCAAATCTATCATAAATAATGCGCTAATGTAATGAATACGCAAATGTGTTAATGGTCTATTAGCACATTTGCACATTAAAATGCTGCAAAGATAAAGATATTATTTCTATTTTTGTGGACTCTAACTCCAAGAACAACAAATATGAAAAAAGTAATACTCCTTGCATGCCTATGCTGTACACTCTTCTCTTGCGAAGATGTGGAGAAGAAGGCCGGTGAAAAACTACAAGCTGCCCGCGAAGCGTTTGAACTCGGCAACTACAATGAAGCGAAGATTCTGATTGACAGCATCAAGATGCTCTATCCCAAAGCGTTTGAAACTCGCCGTGCAGGCATCGGCCTGATGCAGGAAGTGGAACTGAAAGAGCAGGAAAAGAGCCTGGTCTATCTGGACAGTATGCTTCAAGCCAAGCAAAAGGATTTCGATGCAATCAAAGGGAAATACACTTTTGAAAAAGATGCCGAATACCAGAATATCGGCAATTACCTTCATCCTTCCCAAGTGATAGAAAAAAATCTGCATCGCTCTTTCCTTCGCTTCCAGGTAGACGAAAACGGAGTCATGAGCATGACTTCCATTTATTGCGGAGCCCATAATATCCACCATGTGGCCGTCAAAGTCACTGCTCCCGATGGTAGCTTTGCCGAAACACCCGCCGCCAAAGACAGCTACGAAACCACTGACCTCGGTGAAAAGATTGAAAAGGCAGACTTCAAACTGGGAGAAGACGGAAACGTCATGGGGTTCCTTTATCTGAACAAGGACAAGAATATCAAAGTCAACTATCAAGGGAACGCCCCTATTCCATCACCATGACTGCCGCCGACCGCCAGGCCCTTGCCAGCATCTACGAACTGGCACAACTGCTGTCATCCATGACGGAAATAAAGAAGAATATGGAAGAAGCCAATCTCAAAATCGAATTTGTAAAAAAGAAGATGGAAGAGAGAAAAGACAATGCACAAGAATAAAAAGAAGGAAACCGGATGATATATTCATTACTTAGTCATCCGGTTCCCTTTTTATTATCAGTAAAGCCTTACCAAACCAATTTGGGTAAATAACGGCTCAGACATGTACGCAAAGCAGACAGAGTGATGGGTTTTACCAACACTTCCGAGGCTCCGCACTCCAAGGCTTTTTCGCGGTCGGCAGTAAAGGCGTAAGCGGTCTGCATGATGATGGGAAGTTCTTTATCCTTCTTGCGAATAATCACCGTAGCATCCAGCCCGTTCATAATAGGCATTTTTATATCCATCAGAATAGCTTCCGCCTTGTCGCGATTCTCTTCGAACAAATTTACAATATCCTCACCATTCTTTGCCCATAGTATCTCGCATTTCTTGCCGATAATAGCCTTTATCAGTTTAAAGTTACTATCATCATCTTCCGCAACCAGAATAAGCGGACGGTAATCTCCTGACACTTTTTCTATTTCCATGACCTATGCGTTTTGTTTATATAGGGGCAAAGATATAAAAAATAATAGATTTGCACTATCTTTGCAGCTCATTAAAAAAATATATAATGATTTCTATAGACGGACTGGCCGTAGAATTCGGCGGAACTACTTTATTCAGTGACATATCTTTTCGTTATCAACGAAAAAGACCGTATCGCCCTGTGGGTAAAAATGGAGCGGGGAAAAGTACATTGTTGAAAATCCTGCAGGTGTAAGACAACCTACCGTGGAAAATCTCAGCCCCCAAGGACAGTGTCATAGCTTACCTTCCACAGCACCTTATGACGGAAGACGGACGTACCGTATTCCAGGAAGCGGCGCAAGCCTTTGCCCACCTGCATGAAATGGAAGCTGAAATAGAGCGCCTCAACAAGGAACTGGAAACGCGTACCGACTACGAAAGCGACAGCTACATGGAACTTATCGAGAATGTCTCCGCCTTAAGCGAAAAGTTCTATGCCATCGACTCCACCAATTACGAGGAGGATGTGGAAAAAGCACTGCTCGGACTGGGCTTTGTACGCGAAGACTTCAACCGCCAGACCAGTGACTTCAGCGGCGGATGGCGCATGCGCATCGAGCTTGCCAAACTGTTGCTGCAGAAGCCCGACGTACTGTTGCTGGACGAGCCTACCAACCATCTGGACATAGAATCCATACAATGGCTGGAAGATTTTCTTATCAGCAACGGAAAGGCTGTCATCGTCATCAGCCACGACCGCAAGTTCGTGGACAACATCACCACCCGTACCATCGAAGTGACCATGGGCCGGATATACGATTATAAAGTAAACTATTCCAAATACCTGGAACTCCGCAAGGAACGCCGTGAACAGCAACAGAAAGCCTACGACGACCAGCAGAAGTTCATTGCCGAAACCAAGGAATTCATCGAACGGTTCAAAGGTACCTACTCCAAGACCCTGCAAGTGCAGAGCCGCGTAAAGATGCTGGAAAAACTGGAGCTGCTGGAAGTGGACGAAGAAGACACTTCAGCGTTGCGCCTCAAATTCCCTCCCTCCCCCCGTTCGGGCAATTATCCCGTCATCATGGAAGGAGTAGGGAAAAGTTACGGTGACCATGTGGTCTTCAAGAACGCCAATCTCACCATAGAACGGGGAGACAAGGTTGCTTTCGTTGGTAAGAACGGTGAAGGAAAGTCAACGTTAGTGAAGTGCATCATGAAGGAAATAGAACATGAAGGCACCCTCACGATAGGACACAACGTGCAGATTGGATATTTCGCACAAAACCAGGCCTCATTGTTGGATGAGAACCTGACCGTATTCCAGACCATCGACGATGTGGCAAAAGGGGAAATCCGCAACAAGATACGCGACCTGCTGGGTGCCTTCATGTTCGGTGGCCCCGAAGAGTCCATGAAGAAGGTCAAGGTGCTTTCCGGTGGAGAGCGCACGCGCCTCGCCATGATAAAGCTTTTGCTCGAACCGGTGAATCTGCTGATACTGGACGAACCGACCAACCATCTGGACATGAAAACCAAAGATATCCTGAAGCAAGCGTTACTGGATTTTGACGGTACCCTTATCCTCGTCAGCCACGACCGTGACTTCCTGGACGGACTGGTAAGCAAGGTATATGAATTCGGCAACAAACAAGTGAAAGAGCACTTGAGCGGCATCTACGAATTCCTTGAAAAGAAGAAAATGGACTCCCTCCGCGAACTGGAACGATAAGCATCTGCTAAACCCGGCGTCCGAACAAATGGCCGATACATATTGTTTTCATTTTACTAAACACTTAACTAAGAGATATTAAAATGAAACAATATGATGCCATCATAATAGGATTCGGCAAGGGCGGCAAGTTATTGGCCGCCGAACTGGCCGAACGGAATTGGAAAGTAGCCATCGTGGAACGTTCCCCTCAGATGTACGGAGGAACATGTGTAAACGTAGGATGTATCCCTACCAAAACTCTGATTCACGAATCGGAATATGCGGAAAAAAGATACTATGACGATTATAAGAACCAGTCCAAACTGTATGCACTTGCCGTGGCGCGGAAAGACAAGCTTGTATCCTCCTGCGTGAGAAAAATTATGAAAATGTAAAAAACAAGCCTAATATAACCCTCTATGACGGAACTGCTTCTTTCTTGTCCGAAAATACAATCCGTATATCTCCGGCAAGGACGAAACGATTCTTGAGGGAAAAGAGATATTCATCAACACCGGGTCCACCCCTATCCTGCCTGCCATCGACGGACTCAAGGAGAGCAAGTACGTATATACCAGTGAGACCTTGCTGCAATCGAACAAACTGCCCGCACACCTGCTCGTCATCGGCGGCGGTGCTGTCGGATTGGAGTTTGCCACTATGTATGCAGGCTTTGGAAGCCATGTCACACTGCTGGAAGCGGGAAACCGCTTTCTGCCTAAAGTGGACCGCGACATTGCCGCCTCCATGCTGGAAGCATTGAACCGAAAGCGTATCAATGTCCGGTTGAACGCCCGTGTCCAATCCGTGTACGACACAGCCGAAGGAATAACTCTGACCTATACGGACAGTGCAAACGGCACTCCCTACTACCTGAAAGGAGATGCCTTGCTGGTAGCCATCGGCCGCAAGCCTATGACTGCAGAGCTGAATCTGGAAAAAGCGGGTATACAAACAGACAAGCGGGGAGCCATCGTTGTCGACAACCAATTACGGACTACAGCCCCACACGTATGGCCCTGGGGGACGTAAAAGGAGACGAACAGTTCGACAACTTGTCCATCGATGATTTCCGTATCATCCGTAATCAACTCTTTGAAAACAAAAAAAGGAGTACAAAAGACCAGTATCCAATCCCCTTTGCCATTTTCACCGACCCACCGCTGGCACATATAGGACTGACGGAAGAGGAAGCGATGAAGAACGGTTATTCCATACATGTGGCACGTATCCCTGCTGCCATGATTCCACGTGCCCGTACGCTACACAGCATAGACGGTATGCTCAAAGCTATTGTAGACATCCATACCGGACGGATTCTGGGTTGTACCTACTTTGTGCCGATGCACCAGAAGTAATCAATACCGTAGCATCAATCATGAAACGGGACAGCGTTACCATTTCCTGCGGGACTTCATTTTCACCCACCCCAGCATGAATGAGGGATTGAATATGTTATTCAAACCTTTTTAGCATTTTCTATTTGGTAATTAAGTCCTTAACCTCTATCTTTGCATCCGTCCAAAGATAGAGGAATGAAAAAGAAACAGTACATAACCTATATTCTTTTTTTCATCAGCTTGATAATGCTGGTGATACCCGTCATTCCCCACCATCATCATGCCGACGGAATGATATGCATGAAGAATGATATCACCGCCGATTGCTGCGGACACCGTCATAGCCCGGGCAACGAGCACTGCTGTTGCGACACGGGATGCATGACAACCCACTTTGTACAACAGACGCCCAGCTCTTCCAATGATGTGTGTGCACATCCGGATGCCTTGTGGGCAGTCACCCTACTCATTGAACCTTTTTCCAAGTTACTCATCCTACCCGAGTTTGACATAAGCAGGCAGGAGTGTATCTATCTGGAATCTCTTCATAGCACATTTATCATATGTGCTACGGGACTTCGTGCCCCTCCGTCTCTTCTTGCTTAACTGTTACCGGAACATCACCGGGACAGATTTCTATCCGGCATAAGGAACAATGCAATTTGGTTGCACGCCTATGCCCTAACTTTGTATTCAAAATCAAAAAGTAAGAACAAATATCATCATGAAAAAAGTTATTTTCATGGGAGTCTTGGGATTATTCCTTTTAGGCTCCTGTAACAGTAAGTCCGGAGACAGCCACGAAGGACATAATCACGAAACAGAAGAGCACAATCATGACGGACATGACCACGAGGGACATGACCACGAACATGAGGGACACAACCAATGAGCACGAAGAGCAGGAAAACCATGCCGGAGGAAGCGATGAAATCATCCTGCCACCAGCAAAGGCGCAAGCTGCGGCGTAGCAGTCAGCACTGTTGAACCGGGTAGTTTCCATCAAGTCATCAAGACCAGCGGCCAGGTGATGGCAGCCCAGGGAGACGAGAGCGTAGCCGTAGCTACAGTAGCAGGCGTGGTTTCCTTCAAGGGAAAAGTTATCGAAGGAATGAGTGTCAGCAAAGGTACTCCTTTGGTGGTATTGTCATCCAAAAACATGGCCGACGGAGACCCGGTGCAGAAAGCCCGGATAGCCTACGAGGTTTCCAAAAAAGAATACGAGCGTATGAAAGCGCTTGTAGGCAACAAAATCGTATCTGAAAAGGAATTCGCGCAAGCCGAACAGATTTACGAAAATGCCCGTATCAGTTACGAGGCAGTCGCAAAGAACCATTCGGCAAGCGGCCAGGCTGTTGTTTCTCCCATCAGCGGTTATGTGAAGAATCTGTTGGTGAAAGAAGGGACTACGTCAGCGTCGGCCAGCCGTTGGTAAGCGTCACCCAGAACCGCAAGCTTTTCCTGCGTGCGGATGTATCCGAAAAGTACTATCCTTACCTAAACAGCATCGGTTCTGCCAACTTCTGTACTCCTTATAATAATAAGGTATATACATTGAAAGAACTGGGCGGGCGCATGCTTTCTTATGGAAAGGCTTCGGGTGAGAACGGATATTATGTACCGTAACTTTTGAATTCGACAATAAGGGAGACGTTATTCCCGGCTCGTTTGTAGAAGTATTCCTATTATCCTCACCAATGGAGAACGTGTTGTCTCTTCCTCACAGTGCGCTGACCGAGGAACAAGGCAGCTTCTTTGTCTACCTGCAACTGGATGAAGAGGGCTACAAAAAACAGCTTGTCACCCTGGGTGCCGACAATGGCGAAAGTGTACAAATCCTTTCCGGCATAAAAGCAGGCGATCGCGTCGTAACCCAAGGAGCCTATCAAGTGAAGCTGGCATCGGCAACGAATGCTATTCCGGCACATAGCCATGAACACTAATCTCATGTACAAATTTGACAATTTACAAAGTACCATTTCGCTATGCAGTATAAGGGTTACGTGACGAATGGGGAGTGTAAAGTCAGATAAACAAGAAATATTAGATAAAACAGCAAGTGCGGCTGACATTGCGCAGCCCAATTGTACATTGTAAATAGTAAATAAAAAGATGTTAAACAAAATAATTGGTTTTTCTCTTCAGAACCGCATCCTGGTGCTGGTAGCATCGGTGCTGTTGCTGATTGGCGGTACTTATACCGCCATGCATACGGAAGTGGATGTGTTCCCTGACCTCAATGCGCCGACCGTGGTCATCATGACCGAAGCAAATGGTATGGCAGCAGAGGAAGTGGAACAGCTGGTCACTTTTCCCGTAGAAACGGCTGTAAACGGTGCAACGGGTGTGCGCCGTGTACGCTCTTCCTCAACGAACGGTTTTTCTGTAGTCTGGGTAGAATTCGACTGGGATACAGATATCTATCTTGCCCGGCAGATTGTCAGTGAGAAGCTGGCAGTCGTCAGCGAATCCTTACCGGCCAACGTAGGCAAGCCGACACTAGGCCACAATCGTCCATTTTGGGCGAGATGCTGATTGTAGGTCTGACAGCAGATTCGACCTCTATGCTGGATTTGCGTACCATTGCCGACTGGACCATACGTCCCCGCCTGCTCTCTACGGGCGGTGTGGCACAAGTAGCCGTACTGGGTGGCGACATCAAGGAAATATCAAGTGCAGCTGGACCCGGAACGGATGCGCCATTACGGCGTAACATTGAGCGAAGTGATGAACATCACCCGCGAAATGAACTTGAATGCCAATGGTGGAGTGCTCTATGAATATGGCAATGAATATATCGTACGCGGCGTACTTTCTACCGACAAGGTAGACCAGATAGCCAAGGCCGTGGTGCGGAGCAACGGGGTCTCCGGTGCCCCTATCCTGCTGGAAGATATTGCCGACGTTCAAGTCGGAGCCAAACTTCCTAAACTGGGTACCGCCTCGGAACGCGGTAAGCATGCCGTACTGCTGACAGTCACCAAGCAACCCGCCACAAGCACGCTGGAGCTTACAGACAAACTGGAAGCTTCCCTGCAAGACCTGCAGAAGAATTTACCGGCAGACGTAAAGGTTTCCACAGACATCTTCCGTCAAAGCCGTTTCATCGAAAGTTCCATCGGAAACGTTCAGAAGTCGTTGTTGGAGGGAGGTATTTTCGTTGTCATCGTGCTTTTCCTGTTCCTTGCCAACATACGTACCACAGTCATCTCGCTGGTGACACTGCCGTTGTCACTGATTGCCTCCATCCTTGCCCTGCACTATATGGGCTTTACGATAAATACCATGAGCCTGGGAGGTATGGCTATCGCCATCGGTTCGCTGGTAGACGATGCCATCGTGGACGTGGAGAACGTCTACAAGCGGTTGCGGGAAAACCGGCTGAAACCTGCCGGCGAGCAACTTCCTATTCTGGAAGTGGTGTTCAATGCTTCGAAAGAAGTGCGTATGCCTATCCTCAATTCAACGCTGATTATCATTGTCAGCTTCGTACCACTGTTCTTCCTTAGTGGTATGGAAGGTAGGATGCTGGTGCCACTGGGTATTGCGTTCATTGTGGCATTGGCGGCTTCAACTGTTGTGGCACTGACCGTAACGCCTGTACTTTGCTCCTATCTATTGGGAAAAGAGAAAATAAAGAAACAAAACAACGAAAACAGCGACTCTGCCGTAGCACGCAAGATGAAGCAATGGTATGGTTCTGCACTGACTTTTGTATTGGGGCATAAGAAAGGGGTACTGGGAGGTACTATCGGACTATTTGTAGTAGCGCTCGGCTGTTTCTTCACCCTGGGCCGCTCGTTCCTGCCGCCTTTCAATGAAGGTTCGTTCACCATCAATATCTCCTCGCTTCCAGGCATTTCCCTGGAAGAAAGCGACAAGATGGGGCACCGTGCCGAGGAGCTGCTGCTCTCCATCCCCGAAATACAGACCGTGGCCCGTAAAACGGGACGTGCAGAGCTGGACGAACACGCTCTGGGAGTAAACGTCTCTGAGATCGAGGCACCGTTTGAGTTGAAAGACCGCTCGCGCAGCGAGCTCGTGGCAGAAGTCCGCGAAAAACTGGGTACCATTGTAGGGGCAAACGTGGAAATAGGCCAGCCTATCAGCCACCGTATAGACGCCATGCTATCCGGTACAAAGGCGAACATCGCCATCAAACTGTTCGGCGACGACCTGAACCGCATGTTCACTCTGGGCAATGAAATCAAGAGTGCCATCCAGGGTATTCCCGGTATTGCTGACCTAAACGTGGAACAGCAGATTGAGCGTCCGCAACTTGTCATTTCACCCAAACGAGAAATGCTTGCCAAATACGGCATTTCACTGCCCGAATTTTCGGAGTTTGTCAATGTCTGCCTGGCCGGTGAAGCCGTTTCCCAAGTTTACGAAAAGGGAAAGAGCTTCGACCTGACCGTACGCGTGAAAGACAACCTACGCGACGAAATGGAAAAAATACGCAACTTGATGATTGATACGGGCGACGGACAGAAAATTCCACTGAACTATGTAGCGGAAATCCGCTCGGCCATGGGTCCGAACACCATCAGCCGCGAGAATGTAAAGCGTAAAATCGTCATCTCCGCCAACGTGGCCGACCGCGACCTGCGAAGTGTAGTCAACGATATACAAGCCCAGGTAGACGCACAAATCAAACTGCCGGAAGGATACCACATCGAATACGGCGGACAATTCGAAAGTGAACAGGCAGCAAGCCGCACGCTGGCACTTACTTCGTTCATGTCCATCGTGGTGATATTCCTGCTCCTCTACCATGAATTCCGCAGTGTGAAAGAGAGTGCCATCATCCTTATCAATCTGCCGCTGGCATTGATAGGCGGTGTATTCGCCCTGCTCATCACAACGGGAGAAGTGAGTATCCCCGCCATCATCGGTTTCATCTCACTGTTCGGTATCGCCACCCGAAACGGAATGCTGCTCATCAGCCATTACAACCACTTGCAGCAGGAAGAAGGCTATGGCGTCTACGACAGCGTTATCCGCGGTTCGCTCGACCGTCTGAATCCAATCCTGATGACCGCCCTATCCAGTGCACTGGCACTTATCCCGCTGGCTCTCAGTGGCGACCTGCCGGGCAACGAGATACAAAGCCCGATGGCAAAGGTTATCTTGGGCGGCCTTTTAACATCCACGTTCCTGAACGGTTTCATCATTCCGATTGTTTACCTGATGATGCACCGTAACCAACAACCTAAAACGTCAGACAATGAATAAAAGATTTTTCATATTCAGCGCCGCCATCCTCGCTTTTGCGGAGATGAGCGCACAAACGTCCGGCATTGATGCCGTGCTCCAGCAGATAGAGGCCAACAACAAGGAGTTGCAGGCTAACTCCCACCTCATTTCCTCACAAAAACTGGAGAACAAGACAAACAACAACCTCCCTGACCCTACACTGTCATACGCCCACCTTTGGGACTCCAAGAACAGTGACGAGACAGTCGGCGAAATGGTCATCTCGCAAAGCTTCGACTTCCCCACGCTTTACGCCACCCGAGGGAAGATGAACCGACTCAAGACAAATGCACTGGATGCACAAGCCACCGCCTTCCGCCAGCAGATATTGCTGCAAGCGAAGGAAGTATGCTTGGACATCATCATGCTGCAACGCCAGCAAGCCCTGCTCGACGAACGGTTGAAGAATGCGGAGGAACTGTCGGCCATGTACACCCGGCGTTTGGAAACGGGAGATGCCAATGCACTGGAAACCAACAAGATTAATCTGGAGTTGCTGAATGTACGCACGGAAGTCCGCATGAACCAGACGGCACTTAACAACAAACTGAAAGAGCTGCTTGTCCTCAACGGAAACCAGCCGCTCACACCGGGACGTCCCAGACCCGGTACCACACCCGACGCCCAAACACTCGGATTGACAGAATACCCGGCAGTGCCGTTGCCGGCCGACTTCCACCCGCTGGCCGACGAACTGCTGGCTTCAGACCCCACCCTGCAATCCTTGCAGGGTGAAAGTTCTGCCGCCCGGAAACAGATTTCGGCAAGCAAGCAAGGCTGGCTGCCCAAACTAGAACTGGGTTACCGTAGAAATACCGAATCGGGGCATCCGCTGAACGGTGTAGTAGTAGGCTTCTCTTTCCCGCTTTTCGAAAACCGCAATAAGGTCAAGATAGCCAAGACACAAGCGCTCAACATTGACTACCAAAAGGAGAACGCCGCACTGCAAGCCAGCTCCGCCTTGTGGCAACTCTATGAAGAGGCCAAGAACCTGCACGCTTCCATGGAGGAATACGAGCGCACCTTCCATCAACAGCAAGACCTTTCTTTACTGAAACAAGCACTTATGGGAGGACAAATCAGTATGATTGAATACTTCGTTGAAATATCGGTTGTCTATCAAAGCAAGACAAACCTTCTGCAACTGGAAAACCAGTATCAGAAGGCAATGGCACAGATATACAAGAGCCGGTTATAAATAGAAAGAGCTGTCTGCGGTTGGCAGACAGCTCTTTCTATTTCAATATATTGTAGTTATAGTTTTGTGACTTTACCCATAAACAGAATAACTCCCGTACTCTTCTCCTTTATCAGGAAGATGAAAGGACGGTCCACATAGAACGGAATTACCGTACTTGGTCCGGGAGCGGCCACGTCCATTCCTCCGACAGTTACAGCCGCAGCTTCCGTCCCCTCTTCATTCACTTTCACATAAGTGAACTGTTGCAGCAAACTGATAAACAAATCCTCATCCGCCATTCCGGAAAAATCGGCCGATGGAGTAAAAGCCTCTTGCATTCCCATTGCCATCATATCGTCAATGAGTTCTTTATCATATTCCATTTCAAACCGGGGTAACTTAAGGTTCAAGGCAGAGCTTGATAAACTACTGTTCCATTCCCCCAGCGCTCGTCATTCAGCTGCGGCAGGCACTCATCCAACGATTTTCCCTCTGCCGGCAAGAGCACCACCATACTGAAAGCCTCATTGCCGTAAGGCAACTCTGCCATTGAGAAATACTCATTCTCGGCATAGTTGAATCTCTCGTCACGAAGATTCATCATGTGTACAGTCGATTTACTTCCGTCAGCATTCGTAAAAGCCTCTTCTGCCGTATCCGATTTTTTGAATTGATTCTTCCAAATCCCCTTGAAATAAAGCGCATTCAACAGATAAAGACGCGCCGTCTCCGGAATCTCATTCAAGACTTTGGGGATGCAATTATTCGTTTTCCCGGCACACCAGCCGTTTATAATGTCCGGAGCCTTGGGAGAGGCAAAATCCAGCTCCTGCACTTGCGCGTCATACATCTTTTTGTTTACGCTTACAAAGTCGTCATGAACACCGAACCCTTTCTTTATCCAGATGGAATTGGCAATTCCCAACTGTGTGGTATTGTCCAAATCGAGCAACGCCTCCACCAGCTTCTTATTATAGTTGTTCATTTCTTCCAACGAATAGCCCGAAAAGCCCAGGACATCTGTCATCTCAGACAGTGTGTTTCCCGACGCTCCATTGGCAATCATAGACAGACAGAGCGAAGCGCTCAAAGGAGAAATGAACAGATTGGGCTTCTCCACCTCCGTTTTACAAACCTGATTAAAGAAACGGAAAGCAAAATCCGTTCCTAAATCCGTCATCTCCTGCTCGGCACGGGTCAAGGCAATGTCTTTGCGAGGCTTGGGTTGTGGTGAAGAGTTGTCGTCACTCTGGCAGGCTGCAAGGATACAAAGTAGGCTTAACGCAGCAATCGTTTTTTTAAGCATAAGCAAAATAGTATTAGTTTTAAAACAGTTATCTATATATAGAAAATGCTTGAACAAACAAAATACTGCATTGAAGAAACAATAAAAAAATGATACACTCCTACTCAATTATTCCTCTACCAACATCAACCCCACCCCTCTGACTGTCTTTATGGACACCGTAGGATCGTCTTCCAAGCATTTGCGTAGTTTCACCAGATAGGTATCAAGGCTACGCGAGATAAAGTAGTCGTTTCATCCTGAGTCTCCCAATTGTGGCTGACAATAGCACCCCGTTTCACTACTTGATTCTTGTTCTGTGCAAGAAGTCTGAGAATTCCGGCTTTCGCGCCGACTTAACACTGTTTTCTCACCGTTTTTGTCATTCCTAAGGGTTTGCGTGTGCGGGCCATCCAGTGTGTATTGCCCGAAGTGGTAGCAATCTGTTTCATTGCGCGAAGGCTGTCCTTTTCTCAATTTAAGCAAAGCATGTATATGTGCATCCAGTTCTTCAGCCACAAAAGGCTTCTTCACGTAATTATCGGCTCCTAACTTATATCCACTGGTCACATCTTTGGGCGAGCCCAACGCCGAAGCCAGTAGGATAGGTATATTTCCATCCACTTCACGGATGCGCTCCACCATCTGAAAACCATTCATCACCGGCATATCCACATCCGAGATAATAATATCCGATGATACTCCTGATATGCTTTCA
>ENA-OQEB01000523-OQEB01000523.1-human-gut-metagenome-genome-assembly--contig:-NODE-523-length-15699-cov-1.533136_pt1 | contig 15699 bp, 25 predicted proteins | sample MGYA00242787_ERZ504619 | MGnify/ENA primary metagenome ERZ504619 (study PRJEB26092, sample SAMD00036317) | human gut metagenome | host: Homo sapiens | study: EMG produced TPA metagenomics assembly of... | reverse complement strand
CTAATTTATTAATAGTATTTGCAATATCTACATCACTATAACCTTGTTCTTTTAAATCATTATAAATAGAACCTGCATCCGACACTGCTTCTGTAAGACCGCCACCAACACCCCATTTAATCATATGATTAGCTACACTTTCTGCACCTTTTCCAATTGCTGCTGAAGCTAATTTTTTACCAGTTATTCCACTTAATAAATCAATGCCTTTTGTTACTGTTCCACCTATTTTAGCAGCTCCTGCTCCTGGTATAACTACTGAAGCTGCTAATGAAGGTAACGTACTTCCTACACCTTGTGATATATCTGCTATAGCACCTCTTGGATCTGTCCAATAATCAAAATTTGAAACTCTATCCCATAAACCACCATAAGAATCACGAGAACCATATTTACGTATATTATCTTGTGCTAATGTATCTAAATATGCACCTTCATTCAATAACGCATCAGCATTTTTCTGTATTGTTTCTTTATATGGTGTTGGATTACTTTCTGTTACAGGTTTGTATAAATTAGGGCCATTATATCCATTATTTGTTATAGCTTGTCCTTGTACTTCTAATCCTTTTGCAGATAACCATTTATTCAGATATGGATTATCCGCCAATGCTTTTAAATTAGCCCCAGTAAAATTAGCAATACCACTTATAGCACTTTCTGTACCACCTTTAAAGTTTCCCCATGCACTTTCCAAAAATCCTGGTTCATCATCTTTTGATTCATTAACAATAGCCGAAGAGTTTCCACTATTTAACCATGTTCTTGATGTTAATTTTCTTAGTTTATCTAATTGTTCAGACATGATTTATTTCTCCTTAATCACTATATTCTGGTAAATATTCTTTTCGTACATCTTCTGGTATAGATTTCCAATACTCTCGAGCTTGATTTTCATTACCCGCTTTCTTTTCTCTCAAGAAATTAAATACATATATTAGAGTATTACTGTAAAAATTATATACATCGTCTTCCATTTGTGGAGCTAACTTTGCCAATTCCTTTTGATAATTTTGTAATGTTTCTTCACTAGTCATAGCATCATCATTCTAGCAGAATTGAGCAAATCATATGTTAACCCACTTAAATCACTAGCTAATTTTTGTTCTTCTTTATTTGAAGTAGATGTGGTAGATTTTCCCTTTTTAGAATCTGAATATAATCCAGCCGCCATAAGTCCTGCTTCTTGTGGATTTACACCATATTCTATAAGCTTGTTACGCATAATATCCATTCTATCTACTAAGCTTGCATTTTTATATTCTCTGTCTATTTGAGCTTTTATTTGATAAAGTTCTGCCTGCTGTCTTGCTTGTAGAGCTTGTAAATTAGCTGTTTCTTCATATTGTTGATTTTGCAACTCTGAATTAATTCTTCCTTGATTATTCATTGCTATTAATTGATTTTGAGCATTATTGTTATCTCGTTGTATTTGTTGATTAAATGCAAATACATCTTTTGGCATACCATATGCTGATAATAATTGAGTATATGCATCAGGATTTTCATTTCTTAATTGAGCCAAAATACCCATTCCTAAATCCCCAACACTTCCATCTGGATTTATTCCATATTGTATAAACTGCGATGATAAATCATTTATTTTTCTTGACTGATATGCAGCTGATTTTTGTGTTGCATATCGTTCTGCTGCTGTTCTACCTGCACCCTTAGCACGAGCTTCTTCATATAATTGTTGCCAATATTCTTGAGTACTTACTGGATTGGCTGTATATACACTACTTGCATCTTGCATATTAAATTTAGGACTTTCATTTAAACTAGCTAATAATGATCTTTCAGCTGTAGTATCTGCTCCATAAGAACTCATATCTAATCCATATTGATTAGCTAATTCTCTAGCTTTTTTAGCTTGTAATTGAGCAAGTAATCTTTCATTTTCATTAGTAGCATTATCATAATTAAATTTAGCAGCTATAATTTCACTGTGTACTTTATCAGCTATTTGTTGCTGAAATGGTGATACATTTTGTGCTATAGGCAATTTATAATAATTTAAATCCGCCATAGATTTTTGAGATTGTTCCTGTGTTTTATCTGCACCAAAATAACTACTATCTACACCTAATTTATTTAATTCTTCTCTAGCAGCATTTGCCTGTGCATTAGCAGACTGCATTCCTTCAGTATCATTATTAGCTTGAGCTTTCATATAATCTGCCTTTGCACTATTGATAATATTTACATAATAATCAATTTGTGGTTTCAAATATTCAGGTAAAGAATTAGCCGCCACTTCATTACTAGAAGCGACGGCATTATTAAAAGACATTGGTAAAAATTTCATTATTAAATTCATTTCATTTTGCTGTTTTTGATTTTCTTCATTTATAGCATTTTGTACCATTTGTTGCTGTTGATTCTGTCTAGATGATAAATCTCCATAATTTGGTAAATTTGATGAAGATATGATTTCTCCTTTTGGTTTTAAATTACTAACTGCCCCTAATAAGCTTACAGTTTGAGCTACAGGAGACGTATTATTTGAAGTTTTATTTTCTATTGTTTTATCAGCTATATTATCTGATGTTATCGCATTACCCTTATACTCTAAATTATTATTTAAATTTAAATCACCACCAGAAGTTATTGCATTTGTAGAGTCTATACTATAATTCGATAAGTTTTCAGGTGTTAAACCTTTTAAAAAATCTGTTTGAGGTTCTTTTGATGCATTTGTTATTTTATTTTCATTCCCTCTATCAATATAATCTTTTATATATGAACCTAAAGCAAAACCTAAGGCAGATTCCCATGGCATACTAGCTACAGCTAATCCTCTTTTTAAGTTATACATTTTATCCCACTGGTCTTGATTTTGATATGCATTTATTCCTTGTTCCATAAAAATCATTCTCCTTTATCTTTTAAAATAATCCGCCAAACAATCCACCAAGTAATCCGCCACCGCTAGTGGTTTGAGTAGTTGTAGTCGTTCCTTTACCTGCTAATGCATTAAGCGTTGAATTGCCTGAACTTGCAAGCCCTGTTGAAGCATTCCACAAATTAAGTGCTGGCTGTTGAGCCGCTTCTTGTGCTCCTGCTGCTGTTGTTATTCCTGCCGATGCATTATTGATATTTCCATTATTTATTCCATTTAATAAGTTCATGTAACTTTGTTGTTGTTGTGAAATAGTATTATTCACACTATCAGATAAATCTTTCATTCCTGTAGTTGTTACAGAACTATTCAATACACCATTATTAGCAAGTCCATTTAATAAATTACCCATACTATTTTGCGCTATGGTTGATACATTATTAGTTATATTGTCTAGTGCTGCTTGCGGTAATTGTCCATTAGCCAAAGCTTGATTATTTTGGTTTGCTTGATTTATTTGACTTTGTGCTTGATTATTAGCTGTGTTAAAATCATATTGAACAGCACCTATTGAGTTTTGCAGAATATTTTTAGCAGTATCATTGAGCCAAACTGCATTAGGTGCATATTGATTAGCTAAGTCAGCTTGAACTTTTTGCAGCTGTAGCTCATATTCTGTTGGTTGATACGATTGGTTGTTTACCGTTGTATTTCCTTTGAATAATTGCAAATCTATATAATAAATTTTAGGTTTGTATGCATGCATAATCTCACCTACTTTCTATATTTAAATATCCCATGTTACATAATAAGAAATCCTTGTTATATCATCATGCATATGTACAGGTGATACACGAGCTTTCTTACCTTCTTTGTTTTCTGCATAATAGATAAAAGAGCCGTCATTGAGCGGCTCTTTTTTAGTTATCTTATATCCCCAAAAACGAATATAAGCTTTTATATTTTCTCGTATGCATATTGTACCTAGTTTTTTTATTCCTAGCATTTGAGCAAATACTGTGGCAAAATCTCGCCAAAATTTGCCATCACCAGCCATTTGATAAATCATTAGCATACTATTATCTTGAGTAGTGCTAAATTCACAAAAGCCACGAGAAGGCAAATAAAAAAGTTAAACCCTTCTTTTGGTTTAAACTTATCTTTTGTTTTTTGCTCATATTTTTTTATATATTCATCTAATATATTCATAAAATTCTCCATTAAATATAAAAGACAAGCAAATTGCTTGTCCTTTATATTATACACTTACTTTTTTAATTAATGCTTCTTGTAATGTTTTTGAAAAATTAATGTTTAATTCTTCGGCTTTGGCATTTAACCATGCAGGAATAGTACAATTTTTCTTTACAGTTTTTGTTCCAAATTTTTGACGATATATATCTATATCAACATCTACATATGATACAACGGCATTTTCAGGCAAAGTAAATTTGTTAGTATTAGGTCTAGCAAATATTTTACCCTCTTCTTTATGGTCTAAAATATATAAACTTATTACATCACGAGCCATTTCAATAGCTTCTACAAAAGTATTTCCTTGAGTGTTAATTTCTAAATCAGGAACAGTTACAAAATAGCCACCATTATCTTTTTCAAAAATTACAGGATATGCTAATTTATTCATAAAAACAGCCTCCCTTTATTATAAAATGAGGACTTATTTAAGTCCCCACTTTTTGATTATTCCTCTAGCTAATCGTTCATTTATATCAGGATGACGAGGAATATATTCTGTATTTACACCATTAGTATAAATATCATGATTTGCCCCGTTCCTTTTAAAATACCAACCATTAGCTTGAAGAATTTTAAGAAGTTCGCGTCTTTTCATTAGCTTCCTCCTTAAAAATATTATACGCCCAAATGCGTATAATATCAAGATTAAAACTTAAATTTATAGCCTACCATTATATTTTTTTCATCAATGGCTATCCATTTATTTTCAATATCGGCTGTTACAGCTATACCATTTTTGCTTATTCCTAATCCAATTGCATAATCATTATTGTTATTGTTTTCGTATTGCGTTCAATAATTGATTGGCATTCGCTAAGGATTGATTCAAAGTTTGAACTTGCGTCTGTAGTCTTGTATTTGATTTGCGTTTTCAAGTTTTGTACTTGTTCCTTCGATATTTGAAGCTGTTCCTGTAATGTCTTGTTTTGCTCCTTCAGCTCGGTTAAGTTCGCTTCTAATTGCGTCAGTTGGCTCTCCGTTATCGTATAAGTCTTTTCTGTCGCTCCACAGACTGTATGCATACAAAGCCACGATAATAATACCGCCAATAATAATATATTTATATTTTTTAATCTTACTAAGCACATCATTCAAGTGTGTTCACTTCCATTTCTTCTATATATGGGTGTGATGTTCTAAGGCCTGTAAAATAAAGTACATCGCCTTGCATAAAGCAAAATTCAGGTATATTATCCAATAATACCTGGTTAGGATTTTTAGATGTTTCAAAAATATCTTTAATCTTTGCTTTTGTAATACCTTCAATTGGTTCTTTACTTACAAGTTTAATGGTTTTAATCATGATAAACACTCCTTCATTTTGTAACTTCTGCATTATTTAATAATTGAATTATCTCATTGATTTTATTTTTTAATACATCTAGCGTGAGCGTATCTCCGCTTTCTGTAATTTGATTTATTTGAGGTTGTTGTATTATACCTACATGGTTTGTAGTTAAGAGTAAATTTGTTACCTCTTTAGACAAATTACTCAATATGATAGTGTTTTCAGCTATCTTTTCCGAAATTATAGCATTATTAACCAGCTTTTCTGTAGTTATTGATAAATCTTTTATCATACTTGTTTCAATTTTGTCATCAGCTAATAGCTTATCAACTACTTCTTTTGCAAGCTTAATTAAGGTAACAGCACCATCAACAATTTTTTCTGTACTTACAGAATTATCGTTTGGAATATTTCCTTCAGCTACTTTTAGCTTAGTTATCTCCCACCATGCTTTTAAATACTGCTCTTTCCGCCAAAAAGGTTTAGAAAATGGCTGATAATCTTTACCAGCCATTGCCATTACTATTGAATATAAATATTGTTCTTCTAAATCTGTTGTCGGTTTTGGTAAATTATATATTATGTCCTGGTAATCATTCATAGTAGACACTGCAATCAAGTCCCATATTTCCAATTCGTTCACAATCGGTGTATTGCCACATTCGACATATACGATTAGGATTTTCTATAGCAAAACTATTTTGATTGATAATATTGAGCTGACCAAATAGGTACATAATCAGGCAATGCTTTTAAGTCTATAATATTTGTTAGCCAATTATAAGAACTATATAAGCCTACATAGTTATACCCTTTATCCAATAATGTACGGATAAAATTAGCAATAGGATAAACTACATTTAAATATCCTTCTAACATATCTTTATCTTCAGCATCATACCAAATACCGAGTTCAGGATTTTTCCCATTAAGATATGTCTTAATCTGTTTATCAACCCAATTAGCTTCTGCTACAGCTTCACGAATAAATGACGCATGGCTATAATAATAAACGCCATAGCGTAATCCATACGCCACAGCGTTATTTACATGTTCTATAAACTTTTCATCAAGTTTATAATGTTCTCCTATTTTTAGAATAACTCCTTCAATTCCAGCATCTTTTACTGCCTGCCAATCGATCCATTCTTGCCAAGCAGAAATATCAATTACTTTCATCGTTAATCACCGCCAAATCAATACCTAGAATATTTGCTTCTTCTTTTAAAGTTCCTAAATATTCTTTAAGATGAATAAGCCTTTTATTTAATAGCTCATAACTACAATTAGGCTTAAAATCTAAAGAACATTGCTTATATTTTTCTAAAACTTTATGCAGTTTATTAGCTCTAATATCCGCTTGAAAATATTCCGCTAATAATCTTTCTTTATAGTTTTTACTGGTCATTAGATTTATTGTATCTTTTAATTCCATAATTTCACCTTTCTAAATCCAATCAATAATAGTATTTTCCTTGAAATTTTTTTCCCATACGAACCAAGCAAAAGCCATTGCTGTTGATTTACTATATGTTTTAAAATCTCCATTTTTAGCACAATTTAATCTTGCACTAGATACATAAACTTTTTTTAGGTGGAAATTCTTTAAAAAATTTACCACGTTCTATACCTTCTAAGAATAATAATCTTAGAAATAATGCTACCTTTGAACCAGTATTAATAATATTCAAAGCATGTTTCAAAAATGGTAAAGCTATTTTATAAGGAGGATTAGTTATTATATCACCTGCCCATTTATTATAATCAAAAAAATCTTTTTGTATCCCATACCCTCTATCTATTAAATCACTTGATAAAACATTATAATTATAACTTTTTAAAACTTCACTCATATGTCCTTGTCCACATGCTGGTTCTAAAATAATATTATTAAATTTTTCTTTTTCCATTAATAAAATAGTTGCTTTAGGTTCAGTTGCATAAAAATCATTTTCTTCACGTTTTGATTTAGCATGATTGCTTGCACCTAAAACTTTTATAGAATTACTTCCCATTATTTATTATTAAATCCTTTTCTAGCAGATTGAAGTAAAAATGTAAGCAAATTATATATTTGTGCAAAAATATATCTTTCATGATTTTCTTTACCAATGCCCATATTATAGAAATTAGTAATTACAAAACCATTTTTACATGATGTTTCGATAATTTCATGGTTTGCTCCAGTAATTGATGTGCTTGTAATAAAATTGCAAACATCTTTTTGAGTAATAGTATCTTCTTTTTCTAGTTCTAAATACTGTGCTTCAAAGATATCTTTAGGACACCAAGATATATAACCATCAGGATAATAAATTTTATATCCTTCATCTCCAGTCATATGACCTTTGAAGTCTTTCCATGCTTTGCATGATTCTGCTTTTATCATTTTTACGCTAATATAATTTTTCATTTTTATTCTCCTTTAACAGTATAATTTTCCCATTTCTTATAAACATCTACATAAGTTTCGTTTTTATTGCCATTATGAGTAATCTCATAGTACATTCCATCGCTAACTGTAGTGCTTACAAGAGCTTTCCAATTTTGCAATGTTTTAGAAAACCAAACTACATAAATATCATCTAATGTAATTTGTTTATTATCGGTTTTATCTACGTGAGAATTAAAATATTCCATTACAATTTTTCTTGCTTGTTCTTGCATTATTAATCCTTCTTTCTTTTTATTTTCTAATTTTTTCTTTTTGCATGGCATACTGTGCTAAGTTGTTTTTTAATTTAGTTGGAACTGGTACACCACAGTTTGTAGCATTTTCTAATATGCTCAAGCCCTCGTTTGCGATGTAAAACATTATGGCTATATCTCGCGTTATTGTTCCCTGATTGAAAACAATATCTGCTGTATGTGCCACCATAATAATAATTACGATAACAGCTTTTTTTGCTAATCCTCGCCAGCCTTTTCTGCTATCTAATTTTTTTGCTTGGATTTATCCATGCGGATAAAAGACCTGTTATATAATCTAATACCATTAGTAGCAAAATAGCTTCCCACAAGTTTGACCAACTGCCGAATAAATGACTACATATAGTCCCCACAGTAGCGAAACACGCTCCCCATTCAATCTCTAATCGGACTGGTATAATCGTCTTGCAAAACGAAACCATATCCGCCAAAAATTCCTGCATTTTACTCACCTTCTTAAAATTTAATCTGATAAAACAAACCGCCAGCCATTGTAGCGTATGCATCTGCATTATCTACATGGTCATCGACAAACTTTTCTTTTGCCCATGCGATACCGCTTGTAATTAAAAAAAGCTTCAAACGCACTGCAATTTGCATTGCGCTGAAGCTGGTCTTGAATTACATATCCTGCCATGAAATGCAGGGCTTTATCTGTTGGTATACTATCTTGTATATCATGTAGAGAACCTGCAAAACATATATTAGATAAAGTTAGTACCATTATAAGCACTATTATAATTTTCTTCATTTTACCACTTCGCTAACTCTAATCTTGAAAATGATATTTCGGTTCCCTGTTGGATATTATCCGAGGATATAGTAACCCTTATATACATATTATTTGAAAAAGAATTTAATTGTATTTTAGGGTCGCTAGAAACCATTATGTGTGAAATAAGTTGAGGAACGCTTATAGCGTTATTTAAAATATCAGTGATTGTTAGGGTGATTTTTTTCACCTCTACTTCTTCTATGCTTCCACTATTATTAATACCATTAATTATCCATGATAATGTTAAATATACTGGATTAGATAATTGTGTTGTATTAGAAACAACACATGCAAAGTTATGCAGTCTAGTAATATCTACGTTTTTTCTGAATGAACAGTAAAATGAACCAGTATTTTTTATATTTATTGTTAATTTATCTTTACTACTGCTTACACTTAAGTCACAACTATCACTATGATATGTTTTATCATCAATAAAAATTGGTTTAGCTTCTTTAGTTATAAAAGGACAAACCCCGCTATACTTTCCACCTGTATATTCTGTTACATTATCATCTAATAAAACTATACTATTAGTTGTTAAATAGGGGTATTTATCTAATTTTATTAATTTATTATGAGCTAATACTATTCTTCCTTGGTCATCATTTCCCGTTACATTAGAAGCAAATAATTCATTGTCTGTATCTTTCCCATTATAAAATATTTGTGAATTTACAATACAAAGATAAGGGGCTGAACCACTAAAATCTCCTTGTGTATCTTGTGATGACCATTCAAAAAAGCAGTTTACTGCAAATACTTTACTATCTGCAATATCAAACATTTTTTTATTATAATCAAAGGAAGTACCACTAAAGAAAAAAGTAGCGTTATTGTTATGACAATATAATATAAGTTTACTGTCGGAAATAAGACTACCTATAAATGTTATTCTTTCTCCCATATCTGTCGCATTATCATCAACATATAAATTAGTATCACTACAAGACAAAGAGCAGTTTAAGAAATTTACCATATAGGTATGTGATGTGAAATATACTTGTTTTTTAAAACCTGTTACATTAACATTTTCAAACAGTATATTTCTGTTAACACGACTGCTATCAAAAGAAATAGCTATATTATTCTCTAATATATCTCCCAGTAGTGAAAAACCACTTAATTTAGTCATCATACCAGGATTTCCACCATATGCTATGTCTACTTTACCTTTTAAAAATAAAGCAGTTGCAGTTATATCTCTAGCGTCTATTATTATATTATCGGCAATAGTATTAATGCCATCTAAATAAACATTAATGGTATTACTTATTTTCATTACCCCTTTAGGAATAAATAACGAATAGTTAGACACTTTATCCGCATTATATCTATAAGAATTTCCATTTTGAGATGTAAGACTTAATGTAAATTTCACGTAGCTATTTTTTAAGAAAGTATATGCCTTATTTACGGCTGTACTATCATCAGTAACGCCATCAAGTTTTGCACCAAACCATTTAACATTTACATAATCTTCTATCAATAGCTTTGCATATAATCCTTGTTGTAAAGCTATAATACTAGCTTCATCAACTTCATCTTCACCTATATTATCAATTACTAAATAATCAGCTCCACCACCATCACCAGTGGTGTAAAATCCTAGTGTTTTTGCTAATGCTCCTTCTTTTAATGTATTACTAGCTTTCATTTCTTCAACACTATTAAATGTTCTAATATTAATAGATTGAGCACTTGTCATGGCTTCGTTAGCTGCTTGAAGTGCTGTGGTAAGAGTTTCATTCGTTGTTGCTATCTGCCTATTTAATTCAGTTTTTAACTCTTGTACTTCGGTTAAAATTTCATTGACTTGCTTTAGGATAGCTTGTGTTGCTTCTGTAGCTCCTAAAAACTCTTTTGTTACATCACCAATTTGTGTCCATGTTAGATTATCTTTATCTCTCACATACAATATATTTTCTTCAATCTTGAATTGTCCTGGATAAGAAGTATCTTCACCGATGACTTGATGTGTAATAGCTTTATAGATAAGCTCATATAATTCTATTTCTTTTGGGAAATTAGGTTTCGTAATATCAAAAATAGTTATCCATTCACTATTTGTTTTATCTCGTATATAAAGCTTATCTTCTGTTATTTTTATGGCATAAGGCAAAGCTAGACTTGCATCTATTTCTTGATTAGTAAGTATTTTATACAGTAAATCATAGATATTTTCTATCTCACCTATATACTTACCGCCAAATTGGAATACATCATCGCCTCTATGCTCTAAGTTAAGAGGAAATCTAGGAGCGAATTTCCCCGTTTTGAACTACTGGTAGTGGTGCTGGCAAACCATATTTTCTTTGTATATTATCTAAATCCATTTAATTACACCTCCGCCACATCAGCTTGAATAAAGTTTAAAATAAAAGGTTCTCCCATACCTACACCGCTAATGCGAATATTGGGAGAACGATACACTACTCTTTTTGTTTTTCTTATTGTTTCTAAATTCTGTAATTGTTGTTTATTAAATTTACTGTTATATATAGGTTCAAAACTATCTGCTACTTTATCACTAGCTCGTGTATAGATATTTTTATTGTTTCTATAGGGCAATGGCTCATTATTTCTAAAAATATACTGCTTATTGTCATTTATATAACTACTAGGCACAAGATGTGGTAATGGTACCTTTATAGTGCCAATGTCGAAATGGCTGTTAGATACATACATATATTGAAGTGGTGTAACGCAAATGGTTAATCTTTTTATCAGATATTGATAATCTGCCATACGTGTTCATGCGTAATTTAAAACGTAACGGCTCGTCTGCATCGTAAAAAACATCACCTGCATTTAACTTGCATATAGCATTTTCTTTTATCACATATACATCATTGTTTATACTAAGCACATCAACCGCCACATCATTAAATTGTCTTTGAAAAAAGCATTAGTATTGCAATCTAATACAAGCACATAACCATTTTCACCTATGCACCATACCTGATTTAATGGTGGTACATAGCGAAGCTTTGTATTACTAGGTAGGTTTGCAATCTTACTGGCAACTTTAGAGCTATATTTGTAGGTTTCATGTCGCCGTATTCTTGCGTTGTTTGAATGTTTTGTAATGATATATCGCTCATAATCAAAACACTATTAACCATATTGCAATAACTAGCAGTACCTTTACAGAATATATTTCTTCCTAATTCGCTAATTCGCCAATCTGGATATTCATTTTCAAGCCTAAACACCATTCCATTTGATTTTATGAATAAAATATCTTTACTCATATTCACCATGCCCATGATATGACCGCCAACTTTATATCCAATTTGAGCAAATAAACTCGATGATGGATCATTAGTGTCTTGAGTCCAGTTGGTTTCATCACCTACACCAGAAAATAACACTTGGTCTGTATCATCAAAAACAAGAACACGACCAGAACGAATATACACGCCGTTACAATGTTCTGGACTTGTGTCTATCGTTTCTACGGGTTCCGTCCCCTTAGCATATTGAAGCTTACCGCCACTAGCAATCAAAAGACCATCTTCCCACATAGCAGTTATCACTTCGCCTGTTCCCGTTAAAGTTCCAACTTCTTTTACTTCAGAAAAATTTTTTGTGGTCAGAATTTTATTATCTTCTGTAAATAAAATAAGTGCAGAATTTAAAATATCAAACGCTGCACTTTTAAATGTATATTCATTTGTAGTATATAAGGTATCTGTTCCTTGTACTGTGCGAAGTAATTTAGAATTACTGTCTATTTCCATATTAACTACTTCAGATAACTCATTGTCTGCTATTAGATTTTCTGTACAGGATACATTAAGACCGCCAGTAAAGTCTTGCAACATCACAGATTGTTGATTAGCATGTTTTGTAGATAATCTCATTACCATACCGCCCTTATTACATCACAATCATCAGGCAACGAATCATAATATCCAGAAATAACATATACTGTATCTCTTTCTCTTAATATATTTTCTAATTGTGCTACTATTTGACTCATAACCGACATTTCTTGAGACATATCAAACTCATTTCCCATGGATAATCGAATTAATGCATATTCAATTAGCATATCATCAAATTCATTCGGAAAAGGACTTTTTCCATTATCATCATCAGACAAAGTCATTTCTTTTATATCTTCTACAGCTAAAATTTCATAATTAATAGGCTTATCAGGTATAGGATACAAATTTATAGTCTTTAAACCTGTTATGAAATAAGCATAAGGAAAGCCGTGCTTATCCATATTTAGTATATCTGCACGGCTTTTATAAATTATACGTTTGCCATTTATTCTAATATCTACTATTTTTACAGGTATAAAATCCAACTCAATTATATTTTCATTAGTATTTAAATTACCTTTAGTCACATTAGATAACAATTCTGGCTTTAACTGTAAAATCATACGTCTTAAAAATCTAGAACCAGCATTCAAACAATTTAGTATAGCTATATCGTCATAACCTGTTTCTTGCTCATCATGTACTAAAATTCTAACTCGCTTTATTAATTCTTCTACAGCTAACATTGTTATACCTCATCAATCTGGTACAGCTGAAGTTAAAATATTTACTGTAGCAAAATCTGTAGGTGTACTTCCATTAATTTTAAATACAGACTTGGCCACACCATAAGTACGAGAGATAGCCACACCATATTGGTTATCATAGTCAAATAATTTTTCTTTCCATGATAAATCAATACCATTTGCCATTACACCTGCTTGAGCACCCAACAATAATCCATGTCCTACCCATGTAGAACTATCACCAGTTTGACCAATTGGAACATTTTCATTTTCATGTACAACTACACCATTATATAAACCAGTAGCACCTGTAAAAATAGGATTTTTCATGCCACGAATATTAGCATATTGCTGTGCATTAATCCATTTTTCATCTTCTTTTAAATCACGAATTTGATAAGGATGCAATACCATTACATAATATTCTCCACCATTAACACGAACAGGTCTGATTTTAGGATTAGACATCTGTGCCAAACGTTTTGCTTTACCTAAAACAGTAGTATTCATTTTAGCACTACTTGTAATATTAGCTTCGGCTGAAATACTAGTACCGCCATAAATAACTTTATCTGCTGTTGGATTAGCTGTCAGTACTTTAAATAAATCACCATCAATTCTTTCTCTAAGCCAAATAGATAATCCATCTTTTGCATTTTTACGCATATTTTCTTTACTTTTCTTTTCTTCAAATTTACCTTTTAGGCGTACAGCATTTCTGAGCTGGTTAATAGTGAAGTCAAAGCTTCTGTATTCCATTTTTTCTTCATTGCCTTCTAAGATATCATCTCCTGTAACACCATCACCTTTCAATTTAAGTACTAATGATTGTGTTATTCTATCTCCAGATTCTTTCTCTAAATCATTCAGAACTTGAATAATATTATTAACACCTTCACCCATGAATTTACCAAAGAATAAATCCTTCATAGCTGTAGTCCATGTTTGTTTTGCCCATGCTTTTTTTACAAGTTCTTCAGGAACAGTTGTTTCTGCAAATAGTCTTAAATCCATATTTGCTGGTAAAGATATCTGCATTCCTCGTCCTTCAAAACCCATATTTTTAAAGTATTTGGGAAATGCTCTTTTCAATTCGTCTTCATTAAATTTAAAATTACTTAAACACATATATAATACCTTCTTTCTTTATTTATTCACCTAATAAAATTTTTTGATACTTCTCTGGTATTTTTTCCCATGGTCGGTTATTCATCATTTCAATAGCAATATCTACATCACTTTTGCCTGAAGTATCTCCGCCACCTGATAATTTATCTGCTCGTGGCATTTTTTTAGCTTGTTTATATTTATTTACTACTTTATCTTGTTTTTCTTTTTGTTTTGCATTTATATCTTTATAATATTCACGTTTAGCATTTTCAAAATAAGCTTCTAATCCTTTATAGTCTTGTTCGTGCTGTGCTTTATTAAGATATCGATTATATTCTGCTTTATGAATATCACGGATGATCACTGGCACAATATTATGATCCAGACATTGTTTTAGAATGATCATCCGCCCCAACTCTCCCATTTCCATCCTGAAATGATGAATATTCTCAAATTGTGCATGAAATTTAGCAATATCGTATAATGTAATTTTCTCTGCGTTATGATACTTTTCTAATAACTGATGAATCTTTTCTGGAACTTCTTGTGGCAATGCTGTCTGGATCATCCACATATAAAGTTCCTGTTTCAAACATACTTGCTGTCTGTTTCTCTGTTAAGGTACTTCCTTCAATTCGATTGGAATTATACGCCATACTCCTTTGTGTATAACCGTATACTCCGCTTCGATCCTGTTTTTTAAATTCTATTTGCAGTCTGTCTTTTAATCGTTTCATATATGTTTCATTTTCCATGATTTCATCTCACCTCTTTTATTTGATCTGTTGTTTTTAAGTATAGCATGAATTATGAATTTCTACATCTATTCTTTTAGAAGTCTATCCAGTAATACTTCCCGATTATTTATAAACATCTCCGTAATCTGATAACTTTCCGTCTCCTCATACTCACATAAATGAATCCTACCATCATCAAAACAATAAATGTCAGCGTCTGGAATTCCTAGTAAAATCGGTGAATGTGTAACAATAAAAAACTGTGCTCCTTTTTTTGCACATTTATATATCTCCATTAATAATGTTAATTGTCTTTGTGGTGATAATGCCGCTTCTGGCTCATCAAAAGATACAATCCATTGGGCTGTAGATTATTTTGTGCTAATGCCAAGAAACCTTCTCCGTGTGATCTCTCATGATATCTGGCTGAATCTATTCCACCATATTCTTCTTCCTTCGTTG
>ENA-OQEB01000522-OQEB01000522.1-human-gut-metagenome-genome-assembly--contig:-NODE-522-length-15701-cov-2.850199_pt1 | contig 15701 bp, 23 predicted proteins | sample MGYA00242787_ERZ504619 | MGnify/ENA primary metagenome ERZ504619 (study PRJEB26092, sample SAMD00036317) | human gut metagenome | host: Homo sapiens | study: EMG produced TPA metagenomics assembly of... | reverse complement strand
CGCGGCGGCGTTTTCCAGTAATAGGGTGTCATGGCGAACAGCGGCTTCCAGCTGTTCGTGGGGCACCGTCGATCGCCGGCCGGTCGACTTCCCGTTCCCCAATGGCCGGCAAAACCGGCCATAGGCGATCTGCTGGCACCGGGTTTTTATTAGGGCTTTTCGTAGAGCACGGCCTTCATCTGGTACAGATGTTCGGCACCGGGCACCACATAGATCATCCGTCCGCCCGGGCGCAGCACCCGCAGGAATTCCTCCTGTGCAAAGGGCGAAAAGCAGTTCAGCAGCAGATCGGCCCAGCCGGTGCGCACCGGCTGGCTGAAGCTGGATGCCACCGCATACTGTGCCGTGGGCAGGGCCTTGGCCGCAAGACGCACCGCAGGCTTTGCGATATCAAAACCCGCCAGCTGCACCCGGCGGCCTTTTTCGGCAAGCGCCTGCGCGATGCAGCGGTCGTACCAGCTCGCCGCAGCCTGCATCCAGCAGATGCAGCGCCGCCTCCGGGCTGGCAGGCTGGCCGTACTCTGCGCACAGCTCACCCACCGCTTTGCCAAAGATGCCGTAGTATCCGGCATTCAGGAACGCGCGGCGGGCGGCCACCATCTCCTTGCTGTCGCCGGGGGCTTGGTGCGCATGCTCTGCACCGGCAGCAGATGCCAGTAGCCCTCCTTGGCGCGGTCAAAGCAGTGGCCTTTTGTGCATTTCAGGGTGCTGTCGCCGGTCAGTTTCTCCCCGCACAGCGGGCACTGCCATGGGGCAAACGGTTCATTTTTGCTCATACTTCGTCGCTGTGGTCCTCAATGGGTGCAGTTGCACCGCCGTGGGCGTCATATACTCCTCAAAGTTCGTGAACTTCTGCTGCGGCGGACGACGGCTGATGAGCATAAGGCCCGGGTCTTCGTCCCTTGCAGCAGCGGCACGGCCGCGGCGGCTGCTCTCCGCTCTGGGGGCACGGGCCGGTGCAGACTGTGCATTGCGGGACGCATTCTGACGGCCGCGCTGGCCGTTGTTTGCACCGCGGCCCTGCTCTGCGCTCTGGCTCTGGGCGGCAGGCTGGCTGTTCTGGCGGGCCGGACGGTCGCTGCGGTCATTGCGACGGCTCTTCTGGCCTTGCGTGCTGCTGTTCTGCTGAGCAGGCTGTGCAGCCGTACGGATGGCCGGGGGCGGCGGGTGCAGCCGGAGTCTTTTTGGCCGGGCGCAGCGGAGTGGCCTCCGGGGCACTCACAAAATGCGGGTCAAACTTGGGCTGCGCATTGCTGCCGCGGGCAGGAGCGTTCTGCTCCCGGCGCGGGCGGCTGTTATTATTGGAACGGCGGTCATTGCTGCGTCCGCCGGTAGTACGCTTGGTATCATCCATGAATGGTTCCTCTTTTTCGGTTTTTGCGGGCTTTGCCTGCACCTTGGGTGCGGGTGCAGCCTTTTTTTCAGGTTTTGCGTTTTTTGCTTCGACCTTTGCGGGCTTCGGCTGCTTTGCGGCAGGCTTTTCTGCCGGTTTCAGCGGCGGCTGCCTTGGCTTTTTGCCGCGGCACCGGCGGCTCCGGGGCGCACCGGCGCGGGCACGCCGTCCCACGGGTGGCCGCTCACCACGGGAATTTTGCGGCGGTTCAACTTTTTCGATGCCTGCCAGATACTCCTGCTCCTCAGGTGCACAGAAGCTGACCGCCGTACCGTCGGCACCGGCGCGGGCCGTGCGGCCGATGCGGTGCACGTAAGTCTCCGGTACCTCGGGCAGGTCGTAGTTGAACACATGGGACAGCTCGCTGATATCGATGCCGCGGGCGGCGATATCGGTGGCTACCAGCACCTTGGTCTTACCGGCCTTGAAGTTTTCCAGCGCGGTCACGCGGGCGGTCTGGCTCTTGTTGCATGGATGGCCGCCGCCGGGATGCCCTGCTTGGTGAGGTCTTTTGCAATTTTATCCGCGCCGTGCTTGGTGCGGCTGAACACAAGCGCGTTCACCACCGGGGGCTGCAGGTTCTTGATGAGCCACGGCAGCAGGAATTTCTTGTTGCCCTTTTCCACATGGTACAGGCTCTGCTGGATGCGGTCCACGGTGCTGGACACCGGGTCCACCTTGACGAAGGCGGGCTTGCGCAGGATGCCTGCGGCCAGCTGTTCGATCTCGGTGGGCATGGTGGCGCTGAACATCAGGTTCTGACGCTCCCCGGGCAGCTTTGCGATCACCTTCTTCACATCGTGCACAAAGCCCATATCCAGCATCCGGTCGGCTTCGTCCAGCACAAAGATCTCAAGGTTCGAGAGATCGATAAATCCCTGACCGATCAGGTCGTTGAGCCGTCCCGGGCAGGCGATCAGGATGTCCACGCCCTTTTTCAGCGCTTCCACCTGCGGTGCCTGGCCCACGCCGCCAAAAATGACGGTGCTGCGCAGCTTGAGATACTTTCCGTAGGCATCAAAGCTTTCGCCGATCTGCAAAGCAAGCTCACGGTAGGGGTCAGGATCAGGGCGCGGATGGCACCCTTTCTGCGGGCGCATTGGCGTGAGTCGGTCCAGCATGGGCAGCGCAAAAGCAGCGTCTTGCCGGTACCGGTCTGGGCGCAGCCATCAGATCCCGGCCGGACAGCACCGGCGGGATCGCCGCCGCCTGAATGGGCGACGGGGTCTCATAGCCTGCCTCCTGCACAGCGCGCAGAAGCGGGGCGGACAGATTCAATTCTTTAAATGTCATGGTTCTCCAATAATTATTCCGTAATTTTCCGGCACTCCACATAGTACCGCTTTTCTTCTGCGTGGCCCATGCTGAAGGTCTTGCGCGGCAGCACGCCGCCCATCACAACGCCTTTGAACAGGTCACTCTTGGCAAACGGCGGCATCAGGAATGCCACAGCACCTTTTTTGCACAGGGCGCGCACAGCAGGCTCGTCGTGCACATAGTCCACGCGGGCTTCCTTGTGGTGCTCAAGATAGTATTCGATAAATTCGTCAATGGTGCCCACGGTCAGCGGTGCGGTTGGGTCCTCAAAGCTGAGCACGTTGGACATGTGCGGCCCGGCCAGCGTGAAGGGCTGCTGCTTGCTGCCGCCAAAGCTGCAGCCGGCCATATTGGAGTCGCTCCACGTGATCAGGCTCAGCAGCACCGCTGCGCAGTCCACATTGAACAGCACGCGGTGGATCGGCTCGATCTCGATCGCAGGCGAGTGCACATTGCACACCTCGGCCAGACACCAGCGGGCCGGATGGTTTGCTGCCTGCTCCGGTGTGAGTGTCTTTTTCAGCTCCTCCAGCAGCCTTTGCAGTGCCAGCGAGTGGTTGCCGTCGCCCACGGCCAGCGTCAGCGGGTCGCGGCGGGTGGCATCCGGATACTTTTTGTCGAATTCTTCCTGACTGCCCAGCACAGCCAGCGCATCTTCGATCTGCGCAATGAGGCAGGGTCTTCCACAGCCCAGCCCGCAATGTGGCCGCCGTTCAGCATCAGCTCGCCCTCGTATACCTTGGGCAGTTCGGCTTTATGCGCCGCCACCGGCTCGATGAGGGTGCAGCCGGGGTCGTCCGCCAGCATCATGATGTGAGGCGTTTCCAGACTGGCGCCGGTGCGCACCTTCATGCGGGGCGGGATGCGGCTTTCCACGGTGCTCTCGCTGGGGCGCACCGTGCATTTCTCGCCCCGGCGGTAGCTGTAGGCTTCCAGATCCACCATGCCCACAAGGCCCTGCCGCACCTTGCCGCTCTGCTCGGTGCGTTCCACGTAAACAAAGCCGTCCACCGCGCGGGTCAGCACGTTCCGGGCATAGTCATCCATGGTGGCATGGATCTTCTCAATGCGTGCATCGGCATCGCCGTCTTCCAGATAGACCTCCGGCAGGATCATGTTCAGGGTGCTGGGGCTGCCTGCCGCGGCAGCCTCGGCTTTCTGCCAGTAATCCCGGTCACTGGTGAACTGATCGCAGGCAATGCAGCCCCACTTTTCCAGTGGGATCTGCTCCGAAGGCAGAAGGATGTGGGCCGGTGCAAAGCAGGATTTGGTATTCATAGCAGATTCCTCCCTCTTATAAAACCAGAGACGTTACTGGAAAATGTCGGCGCTGTGCAGCACCAGATGCTGCACGCCCTGTCCGGCGGCAGACTGCTCCAGTGCGGTGCGGCTGTCGGCGTCCATCGCCTTGTCTGCCGTCACCAGCAGGTTGTCCATGCCCAGCGTCACAGCGGCACATCCAGCGACACGCTGTTGGTATTGCACTGATCCAGCGTGTAGCTGAACCACAGGGTCATGCTGCCCGCAAAGCGGCTCTGCAGGGCGGCGATATCCGCCTTGAGCTGATCCGCGCGGGAAACGCCGCTGGTCTCGCCGTAGTCCTGTTTGCGGCTGAGCTTCGGGAACTGGACATTGGTCAGGACTACCTGCTCAAAGCCCATGCCCTGCACCTCGGCTACCAGATCGCTACATATTCCACTGCCGCAGCGGAGTAGGGATTCAGCCATGCATTGCCGTCCTTCTGGGCATCCAGCCACAGGCCGTCGCCGTAGTGGATGGCCATGCTGCGGTCGGTGCGGGAGGAGATGGGGTCCTTGAAGGCTGCAAGCTGGGCCACAGGGATCACGCCCTCTTCCCGGAAGATGGCCGCGATGCGGGCCGGGTCCACGGTGGTGTCGGCAATGCTCTGGGCGGCAGCCGGCACCTGCGAAGCGTAGCAGATGCTGCCATCCGGTGTTTTCAGGGTCACAAGGCCGTAATCCGCTCCCTGCGCCTTGAGCTGCTGCGCCGCTGCACGGATGGCCGCATCATCGGCAAGGGTGCTCACATCCACTGCGGCCCAGCTGCCGCCGGTAATGGCCTTGCCGTCCAGCTCCTTGGGCTGTTCCGGCTCCGGCTGGGACGAAGCCGCTTCCTGTACCGCCGAGGATGCAGCTGCTTCGGACGAGGCGGCTGCGCGGGATGCCGATTCAGCTTCCAGATCACGGTTCTTCACCACAGTATACCAGGTGTGGGTAGCCCAGTCCAGCACGTGGGGTGCTGCCAGCCAGGCTGCGCCCAGCACCGCCAGCACCAGCACCACGATGCCGATGCCTTTTTTGATGCGTGTACCGCGGCTGTAGAAGCTGCGGCGGTAGCGCTTGACCTTCTGACGTTTATACTTTGCCATTGTCGATTCTCCTCCCTGCCAATGTTACAGGATCACAGAATGTCCGGTGAAACCATAGATTGCCAGTGCCAGCACGCCGATATACACCAGCGTGATGGGCAGGCCGCGGAATGCTTCCGGGATGGCCTTGCTGCGCAGGCGGTGGCGGGCTTCCGTTACCAACAGCACCGCCAGCACATAGCCAAGGCCGCTGCCAAGGCCAAAGCCAAGGCTCTGCCCCAGCGTAAAGCTCTGGGTGCGCTCCACCAGTACAGTGCCCAGCACACAGCTGTTCAGGCCCGCCAGCGGCACGATGCGCAGCAATGCGCTGCGGTGCGGCAGGCCCTTCGCCAGCCACAGCACGGCGTGCTCCAGAACGCACACCACGGCAATGCTGGCAACATACACCAGCGGGCGCAGCTGGGCACGGTTTGCCAGCGGCGCGATCCGGCTGCCGGCATACCACGCAAACGGCGTTACCAGCACCTGCGTGATGCACAGCTGCATACCAAACAGCCAGCTGCTGGTGCGGTCATCGCCCACCAGCTGCACCAGACGCGAAACGCCCAGTGCACGGGTAAAGACGGCGTTCTGCGCGAACACCGCCAGCAGTGCATAGCTGAAGAACACTGCGCTTGTTGTTACAACATCTCTCATTGTTCGCGGTCCGCCTCCTTCTGGGAATGCACATCCACAAGGTTGCGTGCCTCTTTGGTGAGATATGCCTTGCGCTTTTGGGCCAGTGCACGCCATACGGCGCACAGCACACCCAGCACGATAAAGCCGCCTGCCGGCATGCTTGCCATGGGCAGCACCGGGCGGCTGACAACCACACCGAACATGGTGCCTGCGGCCAGCCATTCACGGACGCAGCCCAGCAGCACCAGCAGCAAAGCATAGCCACCGTGATGCGCAGGCCCTTGGAGACAGCCTTGCGCACCGTCTCCTGCACGCGGCCAAAGCGGTAGGTCAGCAGCGGCTCCATGGTGAGCAGGGGCAGGTAGATGCCAAGGCTCAACAGGCTGGTGCTGAACAGCATATTCAGGATGGGATACACCGCCAGATACACCACCGCCGTGCTGAAGCCGTACATCAGTGCACGGGGCAGCAGCTTTTTCTGCAGCGTTTCCGGGGCGGGGTCCTCGTCGTGCAGGGGCACAAGGCGGCTCAGCAGACATGCCAGCACGCGGGAGGGCACCAGCAGCAGCGCCACCGCCACCGCCAGCATCACCGCATTCTGGCCGCTGGTGGCAAGCACCACCAGCGGGGCAAGGCCCATGCCCTGCATGACCACCGGGTTATTCAGGAACACACGGTCATGGTGGGCAAACTTGTTGGGATCTTTTACGATCAGTTCAGCCGTTGCGCGTCTCATTGTGCTGCCCCCTTTCCGGCATCTGCCTGCAGATGGGTCAGGTGATACAGCTTTGCCTCGGTGCGGTCGATCCATGCCGACACACTGTTGACCGCCAGCAGCGCAAAGCACACACCGGTCTCGTACACGCCATAGTAGCGGAAGCCCATGCTCACAACGCCCACCAGCACGCCGTACAGCACACGACCCATGCGGTGGTGCACGCAGGTGTAAGGCTCGTTGATCAGGAACACCGCGCTGAACAGGATCGCGCCAGTCAGCAGCTCATCCCGCACACACTGCAGGCGGGGCAGGATATTTGACAGCACGGCACTGTCGGCAAGGCCCGCCTGCCGCGGGAAGAAGAATGCAATGACCGCACAGGTCACAAGAAAGCTGATCGATGCAGACATGTGGGCATCCTTCTGGGTCCACAAAAACAGGCCGCAGGCAAGGATCACCAGCGCAGCGCCGGTGCCCATGGGAGCAGCATATTCGCCCAGACCCAGCGCCAGCGAGCCGATGTTCAGCATGCCGCCGCTGCGCAGGGTGTCCTCAATGGCGCTGGAGACCGGCACCATGGAAGCGTCCCACAAAGGGATGTTCGTATAGGCTGCGGATAGCGGAACACCTGTTCCGGCCATGACACTGCCGCCACCACATAGCCCACAGCAGCCGGGTTGAAGGGGTAGCTGCCGTAGCCGCCAAAGATCTCCTTGCCGATCAGCACACCTGCAAGCACTGCGGCGATCAGAACATAGATATCCACCGTCACCGGCATCAGCAGGGCAATGACGAGCGCAAAGCTCTCGTTGGAAAAGTCACTGCCCTGATACACGCGGCGGCGCAGCAGCGAAACGAGACGGTCGCACAGGTTGCCGGTAAGCACCGCAATGCCGCACAGCAGCAGCGGGCGCACACCGTACAGAAAACAGGCCATGCACAGCACCGGCACCGCCATAAAGCAGATATGCTTATAGTAGCGGCCGGTCTTCTGGAGCTGTGCCTCCTGCTCCCGGATCAAAGATTCATCCATAAATGGTTATCCTTCAAAGGCTGGCGAGGTGCTGCACGGCTGCAGCAGGGTCTGCTGCGCCGAACACTGCACTGCCCGCCACCAGAATATCAGCGCCCGCTTCCACGCACTGGGGCGCGGTGGCATTGTCCACGCCGCCGTCCACTTCCAGCAGATAGTGTGCACCGCGCGCTTCGCGCTCTGCCTTGAGCCAGCGCAGCTTGTCCAGCGCCGAGGGCATGAACTTCTGCCCGCCGAAGCCGGGCTCCACGCTCATCACCAGCACAAGATCCAGCTGGTCAAGATACGGTGCCAGCGCCTGCGGCTCGGTGCCGGGCTTGATGGTCAGCCCCACCTTGCAGCCCAGCGCCCGGACGGCATCGATGGTGGCCTGGATATCGTCCTCGCACTCAAGGTGGAAGTTGTACAGGGTGGCACCGGCTTTGATGAAGGCTTCCGCATACTGCAGCGGATGGCTGATCATCAGGTGCACATCATAAAAGGCATCCGGCAGATTTTTGTGCAGGCTCTTGAGCACCGGCACGCCAAAGCTGATGTTGGGCACAAAGTGGCCGTCCATCACGTCGTAATGCAGCATCTGTGCACCGGCATCCAGCACCATGTGGCAGTCTGCACCCAGTTTGCCAAAATCAGCGGAAAGGATCGAAGGACTTACGATTGCCATATTCTATCTTTACGCTCCGTTATTTTATAAATTCTTATTCCCATTTGTCCCATCGTTCTGGCGGTTTCAAACCGCAAAAACAGCATGGGCATGGTTATCTTTTAGTTTACATGAAAACGAGCAAAAAATCAAACCCGCCAATGGCTTTTTCACGGAAATGACGTATTTGGAAAGATCTGTCCATTTGCGAAGTAAACTTCCTCAGTCAAAGCCTGACGGCTTTGCCAGCTCCCTCGGAGAGGGAGCCTCTGGCATGCCCGGAAGATTTGCACTTTAACCGGAAGCTTTACCGCCATGCCAAGGGCCCCATCAGAGGGGCTGGCATTGAGCGCAGCGAGATGACTGGGGGAGTTTCATCGGCGGCAAAGTTTCCCCACGCCAAAACAGCCAGACCGCCCCGGGTCCGGGGCAGTCTGGCTGGAAGTTCATTCTACGGGCTTCATGCTTGCGGGGTCTTCCACGGTGGGTTCACCGCCGGCTTCGTCCGGCAGACGCTTCATGCCGCCGGGGTTCGGGGCCACGGTGGGCAGGGTGAACACGAACCGGCACCACTCGCCCTGCTGGCTCTCCACCCGGATCTGCCCGCCGGAAAGGTTCACCAGCACCTTGCAGATGTTCAGGCCAAGGCCAGCGCCCCGGGCGTGCAGGCCGCGGGAGCGGTCCTCCTTGTAGAACCGCTGGAACACGTAGGCAGCGCTTCCGGGCTGATGCCCTGACCGGAGTTCCAGATGGAGATCTCGGCTTCCGGGCCAAGCTTTTCCACCCCGAAGCGGATGGTGCCGCCCGCAGGCGTAAACTTGATGGCGTTGTCCAGCAGGTTATACACCACCTGATGGATCAGGTCGGGGTCGGCGTAGACCAGCACCTTTTCGTCCATGGTCAGGCCGTCGATGTCGATCATGCCGTCGTTGATGCGCTGCTCTGCCGAGAGCGCCACGCCGGTGATCGTCTCCCAGATGTTGAACATCCGGCATTCACCTGATATTCGCCGCTTTCCAGCTTGGAAAGATCCAGCATGTTCTGGATGAGCCGTGCCAGACGGCCCGTTTCCTCACTGACCAGCTGCAGGTAGTGGTTCTGCATATCCGGCGGGATGGTGCCGTCCAGAATGCCGTCCACAAAGCCCTTGATGGTGGTCATGGGGGTGCGCAGCTCGTGGGCGATGTTGCCCATGAACTGACCGCGGGAGTTGTCGTTCATCTGGATGTTGTCTGCCATGCGGTTGAAGGTGCGGGCAAGGTCGGCTGCCTCGCCTTCGCCTTCCACTCCCTCCACACGGACGGAAAGATCACCGCCGCCAAAGCGCTGGGCGGCATCCGTTACCTTCTGCAGCGGGTCGGTGAGCTGGCGCATCAGGATCTTGGTCAGGATGCTGGCACACAGCAGCATCACACAGGCCGACAGCAGGAAGTTGGACCAGAACTGCTGCTTGAACTGGGTCAGCTGCTCGCCGGAAGAGCACAGGAACAGGTAACCGCTGGGCTGGCCGTTCTCATTGCGCATTTCGCTGACCGTGATGTAGCTTTTCCCGTCCAGCATGCCGCCCAGCGTGCCGAACACATGGTAGTAATCTGCATCGGAAGCGTCGATCTTCTCCATCATTTCTTCCGGCACGATCAGGCTCTCCAGCTTGTCCGGGCTGGAGGCGATCATCACCCGGCCGTCGTTGTCGGTAAAGAACAGATAGGCCTCTGCGCTCTCGCCGATGATCTCCAGCTTGGTGCTCAGTGCGTCCAGCTCATCGCCTTCCGGCAGCTCCGCCTGCTGGACCAGATACTGGGCCGTGCGCTGGGTGACACCCACCACCTGATCCAGTGTTTCGTAGCGGTCCTTGGCAAAGTAGTTCTTGAACAGCACCCACTCCGAAGCGCCCATCAGCACGATGCCCAGCACCATCAGGGTGGACACCAGCGAGAAGAATGCCACCGAGATACTTTTGCGCATTACTGACGCACCTCGAACTTATAGCCCACGCCCCATACGGTCTTCAGCTCCCATTTGTCGGAAGCACCGGCCAGCTTCTCGCGCAGGCGCTTGACATGCACATCAATGGTGCGGCTGTCGCCGTAATACTCAAAGCCCCACACCTCGTCCAGCAGCTGGTCACGGGTGTAGACGCGGTTCGGATGGGAGGCCAGACAGTTCAGCAGTTCCAGCTCCTTGGGGGGAGCCTCCACCACCTTGCCCTTGACCCGCAGCTCATAGCTGTTCATGTCCAGACGCAGGTTGTCGAATTCGATCACGCCCTCGGTGCTCTCGGCAGCAGCCGTGGTGGTCTGGCAGCGGCGCAGCACCGCCTTGATACGGGCACCACTTCCTTGGCATCAAAAGGCTTTACCATGTAATCGTCTGCACCCAGCTCCAAGCCCAGCACCTTATCAAAGGTCTCGCCCTTGGCCGTGAGCATCATCACCGGGGTGTTGCCCGCCTTGCGGATGCGGCGGCACACTTCCAGACCGTCCATCTTGGGCATCATCACGTCCAGCAGCACCATATCGGGCTTGACCTGATTGAACTTTTCCAGACCTTCTTCGCCATCGTTTGCCACCGTGACCTGATAGCCTCCTTGGTCAGGTACAGCCGCAGCAGTTCGCAGATATTGGTATCGTCGTCCACAACGAGGATCTTTTCGTTGGCCATAATGATCTCCTCCCATTTTATCGGATGCCCGCCGGGGCGGGCAGAGCAGCAAAGTATTCCATTTCTTATTATACGGAAGAGTTATGACAAAATAAAGAAGGATTTGTATGATTTTTTCACAATTCCGGCCCGGTCTTACTCGATCATCAGCCGGATGATCTCCTCATTGGTCTCCTTCATGCCGTTCTTGCCCAGACGGCCGATGCCCTTGATGGTGGTCTCGATGTCCTTCATCACGATGCCGTCGCCGCCCTTGAACTCCTGATGGCACTTGTACATGTTGTAGCCAAGCAAGGCCGCGTCCACCGAGGATGCGATCTTTGCCGCGCAGGAGGCCTTTGCGCCGTCGCACACGATGCCGGACACGATGGCCAGCGCATTGACACCGTGTGGATGGCGGCCTGATAGCCGTCGCCGCACAGATATACGATGCCCGCGCCAGCGCCCGCACCGGCGCTGACTGCGCCGCAGTAGGCGGACAGGGTGCCGATGCCGGTCTTTTCGTGGATGGCCACCAGATTGGAGATGATGAGGCGCGGTAGAGCTTTCCTTGCCGCTGTCGCAGCTCCTTGGCATATTCAACGAGCGGCACCGAGCAGGTGATGCCCTGATTGCCGCTGCCGGAGTTGATGATGACCGGCAGCTCACAGCCGTTCATGCGGGCATCCGAACCGGCGGCCGCCTTGGCCTTGGCCCGGATAGACACATCGTTGCCGTAGGTAGAAAGCAGCACCCGGCCGATGTTCGCGCCATAGTCGCCCAGAAGGCCCTCCTCTGCAATGGCGTTGTTATAGCGGATCTGGCGTTCCAGCAGGTCCGCCACATCCTGCAGGTCGGCCGTCTCGGCAAAGTCCCAGATGTCCTTCATGTTCAGCAGGCTGCGGTCGGCCCGGCTGTCCCGCCGGGTCTCCTCGTTCAGCAGCGGCTTTTCGTAGAGCACCCGGCCATTCTTTTCGATCAGGCAGATGTTGGTGTGAAAATCCGCAATGCGCACCTTTGCGTAGGAATCCCCGCTGCACTCGGTAACGATGATATCGAACACATGCCCCTGCTCGATGTGCTGGATGGAAATGGGCACCGTCTGCATGTAATCCCGGATGGCAGCCTTCTTGTCCTCGCTGACCTCGGAGATGACTTCCAGCTCTCTGTCTGCCGAACCGGCAATGATGCCCGCTGCCACAGCGGCTTCCATGCCTTTCAGGTGGCCGGTGTTGGGCACGATGACGCTCTTCACGTTTTTGATGATGCTGCCGCTCACCTGCAGCTGCACGCTCTCGGGCAGTGCGCCCAGCACCTCGCGTGCCCGGGCCGCAGCATAAGCCAGTGCAATGGGCTCTGTGCAGCCCATTGCCGGGATGAGCTCCTCTTTTAATATTTCTACATACGCCTGATAGCGCGGATCACTGCATTCCATGACGGTTCCCTGCCTTTCCTGTCGATTCGATATTTACCAACAGGAATAGTATACTATAGAACCCGCGCAATGTAAAACAAATTCTTCCCCGCCCGCAGGGCCGGCTATTGCAAAGCGCAAACCTCAGAAGTAGAATAGGAGCATCCAAACCGATAAATCCATGGAGGGTCTTCCAATGATTGAAAAAGAAGTACAGGAGCTGCTGTCCTTCATTGACGGCAATCCTACCGCATACCACACCACTGCATCCGTCCGGAACATCCTGCTGAAGGAGGGCTTTTCCGAGCTGCTGGAGAGCCGCCGGTGGCAGCTGGAACCCGGCAAGAGCTATTTTGTCTGCCGCAATGGCTCCAGCATCCTTGCATTCCGCATGGGAGAACAGCTGGAAAACTACAGCTTCAACGTGGCCGCTGCCCACACGGATTCCCCCTGCTTCCGCATCAAGGAAAACGCCGAGATCCACATGGGCCGGAAGTACACCAAGCTGAACACCGAGGGCTACGGCGGCATGATCTGCTCCACATGGATGGACAGGCCGCTGTCGGTGGCAGGCCGCGTGCTGATAAAGGAAAACAATGCCATCACCTCCCGCCTGCTCACGCTGGACCGCGACCTGCTGATGATTCCCAGCGTGGCCATCCATATGAACCGCGAGGTCAACGACAAGGCTTCCTACAACAAGCAGGTGGATATGCTTCCCCTGCTGGGCGGTGCCGCCGAGGAAGGCGTGCTGAAAAAGCTGGTCGCCGCTGAGCTGCAGGTCGCAGAAGACCAGATCCTTGGCAGCGACCTGTTCCTCTGCATCCGCGAAAAGGCCGCCGTCTGGGGCTGCAATGAGGAGTTCATCTCCTCCGGCCGTCTGGATGACCAGCAGTGTGTGTTCGGCATCCTGAAAGGTTTTCTGAACGCACACAGCGCCCAGTCCATCAATGTTGCCGCCTTTTTCGACAACGAAGAAGTGGGTTCCGGCACCAAGCAGGGCGCGGCTTCCACCTTCCTGTACGACGTACTGCACCGCATCGCGCAGAACGTCTGCCCCGGCGATGAGGACTTCCACCGTGCAGTGGCCTCCAGCTTCATGTTCAGCGCCGACAACGCCCACGCCGTGCACCCCAACCACCCGGAATACACCGATGTGAACAACTGCACCTACATGAACGAGGGCGTTGTGGTCAAGGTCCATGCCGGCCAGAAGTATACCAGCGACGGCATGAGCATGGCCGTTGCCAAAGAGCTTGCCGCCCGCGCCGGTGTCCCGCTGCAGTATTTTGCCAACCGTTCCGATAAGGTCGGCGGAAGCACTCTGGGCAACCTTGCCATGGCACAGGTATCCATGAACTGCGTGGACATCGGCCTGCCCCAGCTGGCCATGCACTCCTGCTACGAGACCGCCGGTGCCCGGGACATCGTTTCTCTCATCCGGCTGATGGAGGAATTCTACGCCAGCCATTTTGAGGAGACCGCGTCCGGCACCCTTGCCATCTGCAAGTAAGACCCGTACAACCTGAATCATAAGGACTGCCCGTGGAAAAGCAGCACTGCTTTTCCACGGGCGGCTTTTTGTTTCCACTTAAGTGAGTATTGAGAAAAAACGTCCATTGTGCTACAATTATCCTGTTATAATATCGCTTTTTACCGCAGCGTAAAATCTTTTTCGCAAGGAGTATAATAAAATGAAATTAGGTATCGTCGGCCTGCCGAACGTCGCAAGTCCACTCTGTTCAATGCCATCACCTCCACCAAGAACGCAGAAGCCGCAAACTATCCCTTCTGCACCATCGAGCCGAACAGCGGCATCGTGGCCGTGCCGGACAAGCGTCTGGACAAGCTGGCCGAGATCTGGCAGACCAGTAAAAAGACCCCTGCCATCGTGGAGTTCGTGGATATCGCGGGCCTTGTGAAGGGTGCCAGCCAGGGTGCAGGCCTTGGCAACAAGTTCCTGGGCCACATCCGCGAGTGCGACGCCATTGTGCATGTGGTGCGCTGCTTTGACGATGACAACATCATCCATGTGGTGGAGGATGTTTCCAAGCTGAGGCCGTGGACCCCATTGCCGACATCGATGCCATCGACTACGAGCTGATCCTGTCCGACCTTGAGGTGGTGCAGAACCGCGCAGGCCGCATGGCAAAGGCTGCCAAGAGCGGCAACAACAAGGGTGCTGCCGCCGAAGCCGCATGGCTGCAGCAGCTGGCCGACCACCTGAGCGCCGGCAAGCCTGCCCGCAGCTTCGATTTTGACGAGGGCGATGCCGAGCAGCAAGCTGTTCTGCACGAGATGGGTCTGCTGAGCGCAAAGCCGGTGCTGTACGCCTGCAACGTGGGCGAGGACGACCTGATGGAGGGCATCGAAAACAACAAGTATGTCCCGCTGGTGGCCGCACGCGCCAAGGAAGAGGGCGCACGCTACATTCCCATCTGCGCCAAGACCGAGGAGGATATCGCCGACTACTCTCCCGAGGAAAAGAAGGCTTTTCTGGCTGAAATGGGCATTGAAGCCAGTGGTCTGGACAACCTCATCACTGCCAGCTATGATCTGCTGGGCCTGATTTCCTTCCTGACCGACGGCAAGAAGGAGTGCCGCGCATGGACCATCCGCAAGGGCACCAAAGCACCGCAGGCTGCCGGCAAGATCCACAGCGATTTCGAGCGCGGCTTCATCCGTGCCAGCGTCATTGGCTACAGCGATCTGGAAGCCAACAACTTCGATTACGCCGCCGTCAAGGCCAAGGGCCTGCAGCGCACCGAGGGCAAGGAATACGTTGTCAACGATGGCGATGTGATCGAGTTCCTGTTCAACGTCTGATTTTCGGCAAAGATGTCACTTCCGGTTTCGCCCCTTCCCGTGAAAAAGTAAGTTCAAAAGCCCGCAGGCTTTTGGAACTTACAAAATTAAAAATAACTTTCCGCTATATATGGCCAGAGCGCACGCGTCGGCCATTTAAAATCGTAAAAGAGGTTTCCTATGATTTTCGGTATTATGGGCGCAATGCCCGATGAAGTCGATCAGCTGTGTGCAAAGCTGGAGAATGTCACCGTGGAGCCCTACGGCGGCGTGGATTACCACAAGGGCACGCTGGCCGGCAGACAGGTGGTGGTGTGCTGTGCCGGCATGGGCAAGGCCAATGCCGCCGCCACCACGCAGGTGCTCATCACAAAATTCGGCGCGGAGAAGATCATCTTTTCCGGCATCGCAGGCAATATGACCTCGAAGATCGGCATTGGCGATGTGGTCATCGGCAAGACCGTGCTGTACCACGACGCACAGCTGGACATGATCTGCCAGAACCCGCCGTTCCTCAAGGAATACACCGGCGACCCGGAGCTGATCGCTGCCGCCGAAAAAGCCTGCGCCGAAGCGGGTGTGAAGGCTCTGGTGGGCAAGATCGCCACCGGCGACCTGTTTGTGGGCGACAGTGAAACCAAGCTGCCATTGAAGCCCAAATGCGCCCCCGACTGCGTGGAGATGGAAGGTGGCGCTGTGAGCCAGATTGCCGCCAAGAACGGTGTGCCCTG
>ENA-OQEB01000521-OQEB01000521.1-human-gut-metagenome-genome-assembly--contig:-NODE-521-length-15759-cov-4.376215_pt1 | contig 15759 bp, 20 predicted proteins | sample MGYA00242787_ERZ504619 | MGnify/ENA primary metagenome ERZ504619 (study PRJEB26092, sample SAMD00036317) | human gut metagenome | host: Homo sapiens | study: EMG produced TPA metagenomics assembly of... | reverse complement strand
CGCCGACGATGAACACGATACTCTTCGGAACAGAAAGCAGCTTGATGTCCTCGTCGGAACCACCTTCAATTTCGACTTTTTTTCCTTCGCGGTTTGCCTTTAAGGCAATCTGAACCATGTAGACAATGTAACCTGCAAAGAATCCAATTAAGATCACGCCGTCCAGGTGACCGAGCATCATGTTTTTCCGCCAATGTAAGGATAAGCTGGCGCTGGACAACTATCAAATTCGTTCTGCGCAGGGAATCCGAAAATATTGGTTGATTATATCATTTGCACACTATATGTGTGTTGTTAGAACTGGTGAAGTCTGTCCTTTTGAAACAGGTTATCACAAGATCAGTGACATAATCCAGATAGAAAAATATCTCACCCTCTATCAATGTGCGAGGGAATGCAATGATTTTGACTCCTTTGTAAAGGTCGTGGCGTAGTTTTGTGCAATTTTTCAAATTTGCTCATTTATAGTTATAAATCGTTAATAGTGAACAATTTGTTCCAGCGAATATAATTTTGTATCATTTTCTGCGGCGTCATCTATGATCTTTTCATCAAATCCACTTTCAGAAAATAATGCATAGTAAAATTTTGCTTTTTCTTTCAATGTTTTAAGTTTTGCCAGCGTGTCAAGATACTCCGAATAGGAAAACGGTGTTCCTTTAAACTTGCATTCACCAACCAAATATTCTTTCGCATCCCTGCTTATTCCTAAAAGGTCTATCTCCGTTTCTGTAATTCGCGTACCAGCTGACACTTTTTCATCACGAACCGTTGTTTTTCCTGTCCAACGCCCCATTTTGGCATAGCGAAACGGCAAATCATTTTTCTTTTGCATCCGGCGTACAAACTCCCTGCAAACATCCTCAAACGCAAACGATGCAAACTGATGAAGTGCCGGCTGCACAACATATTCATAAACCCCTTCTACATCGCCATCTTCCAGCTGTGAAAAATTAGAAAAACCAAAAGCATACCAAAAACGGAAAAAGTTGTCCGTCAGTCGATAAGTTCCTCTATTGACGTTTGCCTGCTCTTTCACTTTAGCATCTACAGAAAATTCTCTTTCTACAATACCAAGTTCTATCAGATTTTTCAGATAAACGCTGGTTTTTGAAGAATCCTCCACCAATGATTTTTGACTGATATCATTTAATTTGGTGTTTCCAAGTGCTACCGCCTCGATAATCGAGTTATAAATCGGTGTTTCCCGAAGTTCCTGATGAAGCAAAAAATCTACTTCACTGTAAAGAATACAACCCTTTGTCAAAATATTTCGTTTAATATTTTCGTCTACAGACAGGTGTGGATTCCATTGGCGCAAATAATGTGGAATGCCTCCAAGTATCGCATAAGCAAAAATCTTGTCCCGGTCAGAGTAATCAGGGAAAAATTTTGCTGCGTCATAAAATCCCATTTCCTTCATTTTATAAATACCCGTGGCACGGCCATACAATGGATTCTTTTCTGCCAGCAATTCTTTTTCAATAAAACTCATGGCACTACCGCACAGAATAACCATTGCATTACTGTTCTTCATTTCAGTATCCCATAAATTCTGTAAAATGGACGGGATACTCTTATTGCTCCTGCACATGTATGGAAACTCATCAATTACAATCAGTTTTTTTGCATCACCATAGGGAAGATCGAGAATTGCCCGAAATGCCTTTTCCCAATCCTCAAATTCAGAAATATAATTTTTTGCCGGAATATTTTCCCTAAGCATCCTGTTCGAAAAATTACGAAGCTGCACCCGGTCTGTTGTCTGGGTACAGGAAAAGAAAACATGAGGTTTTCCTTTACAAAATTCCCGCAGTGTTTCGGTTTTTCCTACCCGTCTCCTGCCATACAGAACAATAAGCTGCCCACCTTTTTCCTCATATTTGTCATTTAAAAATTTTAGTTCTGTTTCTCTCCCAATAAACACAGAATCACCTCCATATATCAAATCGTGATTTACTAAATCGTGATTTGATATTATTATATCCATGATCTGAAAAAAAATCAAGCAAGGAGCTGTCAAATTCTCATGCTCTGAAAATACCAATTTCCTTGACAATTTTTTCTGCTAAACTATAAACGTTACTCTTGATTTCACATCCGGCCAGATGGATCTGTAATATCGCAATCTTCCTGAACAAACGCCAAAATATCTTCCACCGTCTCTTCTACCTGTTCCTGCTGCGTGATCGTGGGAGTTCTGTCTCCCTTTTGTACTCCGTAACTACCAAACTGTCCATGGCAGCCGCCTTCCAGAATCTTCTCTGTAAAATATTCCGGCAGATGACTCCGGTTTTTCTCATAGGATTCCCGGTTCAGCACACCGTCCTGCGTGCCATAGGATCATATAAATATTTACTACTTTTTCAGCAGCAAACTTATCTTATAGCATATCACGGAATCTCTCGAAAAAATATTTTTCTGTGATTTTCTTTCGGTAACAGGTTGTTCCTGAAACCATTTATTTTTCCATCCAGTTGTGCCCCTATCCTGAACTCTTCTTATATCAGATCATACAAGCAAATCTCCAACCACTGTTTATTACTTTTCGCAATAAAGGCATGGGACTTCCTTGATTTGATTAAAAAACACCCTCCGCTGCGTGATGTCTCGCGCAGCGGAGGGTGTCCCCATTCATTCCCTAAAACTGTTTTTATGCTTATACCTAGCCCTTTCCCATCTCAGCCTTCTCCGAAATTTCACAGGCAAGTCTCTATTCGTAGTCTTCGATTCTCCACTCATCCTTCCAGTCAACGAATACCATTCCGTTCGGATATTCCTCACATGGTTCTGCGAAACGAAGCGGTAACCAGACGTAATCTGCGATCCGCGTCTCTTCTACCACCGGCTCTCCCATGCTCGAAAAATCAAACTCTTCCTTTTTCCCGCTGAAAATAGCTTCAAACATTTTTTTGTACACATGATAATCCTTATCCATCGCATTTGGAAGCCAGCGGTCTGCGCATGCAATGTAGAGATCTTTCTTTCCCGGTACTTTAAATACCGATGAAATCTGGGAATGATAAGAAGTATCTGTTTCATCTCCCGGATGCGGATTTCCAAGAACAGTATACGGTCCATGCCAGGTGTCTGCAACCGCAACTTCCGATGGATTTGGAAGATATCCCGTGGTTCCAGAGGTAATCAGATAATGTTTGCCGTTCCGCATAAAGTGTGCCGTTGCCTCCCGGACATACGGCGGATACGGATGCGGGAAATGGGTACTGTAGTATCCGGTCACATCCGTGTAGTCATCCGTCAGATCCGCGATGATCGTCTCCGAATGTACACGTTCGAACATATAGTAAGCCTTTCCATCCGGTGCTACAACCAGATCAAAATCACCGGCACTCATATTCAGCGGTCTTAAACTTCACGGACTTTTGTATACGGGCCAAGAAAACGATCTGCGGTCAGAACGGTCTCATCCTGTGTGCCGTCTTTATGCATGATTTTCAGCAGCATACATATTTTTTCGTTGCTTTGTTGTAAATAATATGCGGACGATCCATCTGCGCACTTGGATGAAGGGAAGAATTTTCATCTTCCGGTTCCGGCGGAATAATAATCCCTTCATCCTTCCAGTTGTAGAGATCTTTTGACGAATATGCTTTTACTCCCCAGTGCCAGATTCCGTTCTTTCCGTCTGTTTTTTCCTTGTTCTCGCCATAGAAATAATAGGTATCATCAATAAAAATAACGGAACCTCCGTGGGCCTGGATTCTCTTTCCTTCGGTATCCAGCCAGACCTGTCCTGGGTGAAAACTGTTATAACTCATGTTCGTATCCTCCTTGTTTTTCGTGTTAAAATAAACATATCAGATTTTTGCCGGAAGAAAAAGTCCCTTACGGAATATTGAAACCGCAGGTCAAAAAAGTGAAAGTCCAAGACAAATTTTTTTATTTTCTCTTTCTCGTTTATCCGCTATGATAAGGTTACTTGAATGGGTCGCGACCATGCAACACTGTAATCAGTAATCTGACAAAATTGAAAGGGAGATCACAAAATGAAAAAGAAAAAAGCCCTGGCAACGATGCTTGCCGCTGTAATGGCACTTGGAATGACCGCCTGCGGTTCCACAAACACAACTTCTTCCAGTACCTCTTCCACAGACACAACTTCAACAAACAGCAAAGACAATACTTCATCCTCTTCCGCTGCACAGACAACGGCAGACGAAGGAGATCCTTACGAGGTCGTTCTGGAATGGCCTGCAATCGGAAATACTCCAACAGAAGAAAATCTGCAGAAAATTGAAGCTGCCATCAATGAAGTTACTGTTCCGGAAATCAATTGTACTGTAAAGCTTTATCCGGTTGAGCTGAATGACTTAAGCAATGCAAATACCCTGGCAATCTCTACAGGAGAAAAAATAGATCTGATCGTATCCGTTAATACCGGAGTTGGAACACTCGTAGATCAGGGACTGATCGTTCCTATGGACGAATACGTTGACACCTACGGTGCTGATATCCAGCAAAAACTTGGAGATGCTCTCTCCAACGGTATTTATCAGAATCAGCTTTATGGTGTTTCCAATGCCTATATTCAGGCAGAGTCTTATGGCTTTATCGCCAGAGCCGATCTGCTCGATGCTGCCGGTGTAGAAATTGACGAATCCAAAGTTTATACACTGGATGAATTATCCGATATTCTGGATACTGTTGCAGCAACCCAGCAAGTTGGAAATGGTTTCTATATGGTAGCAAACATTAACTCAACCTCCGATATTTATACTTCCTTCTTCGGAACCGTTGATGCTCTTGGTGCTTCTACTGCTTCCGGCGGTCTGCTTCTGACCGATGGTTATGATAACACAACCATCGAAAATATTTATGCAAGCGATGCTTACGCAGACTACGCAAAGACCATGTATGACTGGGCACAGAAAGGTTATATTCCGGCCGATGCTGCTTCCAACACCGATGATGGACAGGTTCAGCTGAAAACCGGTAATTACTTCGGTGAATTCTACTGGACAACACCTGGTGGTGCCGCAGGCATTGGTGCAAACGTTGGCTATGATTTCAAAAATATTCACCTCGCAGAGCCATATAAAAAGACAAGCCAGAGCATTCTCTGGAGCATCCCTACAACATCTGAAAATCCACAGAAAGCTTTTGAGTTTTTAAATCTTCTGTATGGAGATAACAATATTGACGATACCCTGATGTTCGGTCTTGAGGGTGAAACATATCAGGTTGTAGAAGACAACGGAACGGACCGTATCGTAAAATTTATAGACGGCATCGATGCTGCCAGCGCTCCTTACTACTGCTATGCCGGTGTATACGGTGATCGTCTGACCTGGTCTATCTGGGAGCCAAACACCATCGATTTCAATCAGCAGTTACGTGATTTCAATGACACCATCACTGCAGCGTCTCCTGCTCTTGGTTATTCTTTCGAAATCACCGATGATATTTCTTCTGCTTATTCTGCTGTATCCGCAGTTGTAAAACAATACACACCAACCATCAGTGCCGGTGCAGCCGACCCTGATACTTATCTTCCACAGTTCATTCAGGATCTTGAAACCGCAGGCATCAATGATGTCATTGCAGAAAACCAGAAACAGTTTGATGCATGGAGAGCAGCAAAATAAACTTACCCGTTGTATATTTTACAGGCCTGTGAGAAACCTCACAGGCCTGATGAAAAAAGGAGAATGACTCCCTATGATAAAAAAGAAAAAAATCCGCTGGAAGCAGTATCTGCCCATCTATCTATTGGCGCTTCCAGGAATCATATACATGATCTGTAACAACTATCTTCCATGTTTGGCATTGTCATTGCCTTTAAAAAACTGAATTTTGCCAAAGGTATCCTCGCCAGTCCATGGTGCGGTCTGAAAAACTTCGAATTTCTTTTTAAGAGCAGCACCGCATTCACCATGATTCGAAACACCATCTGCTACAATGTACTCTGGCTGATTCTTGGTCATGTTCTCGCCATTGCAAGTGCTATTTTACTGAATGAAATCACAAACCGTTTCCGCGCACGTTTTTACCAGAGTGTGATTCTATTGCCTTATCTGATGAGCTGGGTTGTTGTCAGTTATCTGGTTTTCGCCTTTTTATCCGCAGATACGGGTATGTTTAACAACTCCATTCTAAAACCTCTCGGCATTGCCCCAGTTAACTGGTACAGTGAATCGAAATACTGGCCTTTCATTCTGACTTTTGTCAATCACTGGAAAAATAATGGTTATACGATGATCGTGTATTTCGCCAGCATCGTTGGTATCAGTCAGGATTACTATGAGGCGGCCATGCTCGATGGTGCCACAAAATGGCAGCAGATCAAGCACATCACAATTCCACAGCTGGTACCTACCATCATCACGCTGATGATTCTTTCTGTCGGAAGAATTTTTGCTTCTGATTTTGGTCTGTTTTATCAGATTCCTAGAAATACTGGCGCTTTGTATAATGCAACACAGACGATTGATGTCTATGTATACAATGCCTGATGCAGCGAAGCGACTATGGCATGGCTTCTGCCGCCAGCGTCTTCCAGAGTATTGTAGGATTTCTTATGGTTATGGTTACGAACGCGATTGTCCGTAAGGTCAGCCGCGAAAATGCAATGTTCTAACAGAAAGGAGTACGAGCATGAAACATACAGACAACAAAACATGGAAAGTAGTTGCTGAAATCGTCATGGCACTCCTGTCTATTCTGGCACTGCTTCCGTTTCTCCTGCTTTTTATTTCATCCATTACGGATAATACTTGGGCTACCGCGAACGGCTTTTCCTTTTTTCCAAAAAAGCTCAGCATGTTAGCTTATCAGTATATCATTAATCAGTGGCTACCATCGGTCATGCTTATCTGATGACGTTCATCACAACTGTTGCCGGAACCGTCATCAGTGTTCTGATTACAACTGGATTTGCCTACGCGCTTGCGACAAAAGGTCTTCCCTTCCGCGGACTTTTGAATTTCTTATGCATCTTCACCATGCTGTTTTCCGGCGGTATCGTTGCTTCCTATTACTGCTGGGTATCCCTGTTCCACGTAAGAGATACCCTCTGGGCCATGATCTTCCCGAACCTGATGATGAACGCTTTTAATGTTATTCTGGTAAAGAATTACTTTATGAACAGTGTTCCGCCATCTCTGATCGAAGCAGCCCGCATCGATGGTGCCAACGAATTCAAAATCTACCGCTCAGTTGTTCTTCCCCTGTCAGTGCCGATTGTTGCAACCATCGGTCTGATGACCGCTATTGCCTACTGGAACGACTGGACTAACGGTCTTTACTATCTGACCGCCAGAAACGGACGGAATTACTATACGATTCAGATGGTTTTGAACAGTATCAATGACAGTATTCAGTTTTTGAATCAGAACTCCGATATCTCCGGTCTTGCCGGTGCACAGCTTCCTACCACAACCGTGCGTATGGCAATCGCTGTAGTCGGAATTCTCCCGATCATTCTTGCTTATCCATTCTTCCAGAAATACTTCGTAAAGGGTATCACTTTAGGTGGTGTAAAAGAATAAAAAATGGACATGTAAAACTGTCCGGACAGTAAAAAGGAGTCTGTTCCGGTCTTCCGGTTCTGACTCCTTTTTACTGTCCGGACAGTTTTTCGTCCACGTTATAAACACGCTCCAGCTCTTCTTTTTTCCCATCTGCAATCAGAAAATTTTTATTCTTTTGCTCCGGGAAAAGAATCCCGGTATTCTGAAGGTGTTACGCCATAATATTTTTTAAACGCACTGGTAAAATAAGGATAGTTGGTATAGCCCACTTCCAGCGCAACAAGATTAATCGTCGCGTCTCCGCTCTGCAAAAGCTTTCCCGCCAGTTTCATTCTCTCATCGATAATAAAATGGCTGATCGTAACTCCTTTCTGTTTCCGGAACAGCCTGCTAAGATAGCTCAGGCTGACATGATTTTGCAGTGCAATGTTGTTGACAGAAAGTTCCGGTGAGGAAATATTTTCCAGAATATACGACACGGTAGCATCCACCATACTGCCACTGTCGGCTCCCTGCTCCTGTGCACTCTTTTGATGGGCATCCAGCCAGTGTCTTCCATATTCCTCCAGCTGCATGGACTCGTATTTTTTCTGGCGGCGCTCAACTGCTTTTTGAACTGCTTCTCCAATTTTATTCGCCGGCTGTGGAAACAGTACATAGTCCTGACAATCCAGGTGCAGCGCCTCCTGAATATAGTCAAAGTTTGCATGACAGGTCAGGAAAATAATATCGGTAGAAAAATTCTGGGAACGAACCCAGCGAATCAGAGAAATGCCATCTTCTCCCGGCATTTCAATATCGCAGAGAATGATATCGATCTCCTGATCCCGGAAGATCTCCTTTGCCTCATCTGCATTGTAGGCTGTAAAAAGCCGGGAAATGCCATATTTTTTCCAGTCAATTTTTGTTGTCAGAAATTTAATCGTCATCTCTACATCATTTACAATCAAAAGTGTCATTTTATTGTTCCTCCTGTTGCTCTTCTGGTATCGGAATTTTTACCGTAACTGTTGTTCCCTCAAACAAGGCAGATTCGTAATGCAGGGAAGCTTTTCCCCCATACAGGATTTCCAGCCTTTTCCAGGAATTATAAATGCCTACGTGCATCCGTTTCTTGTCCCGGATCGGATGTCCCTGGTTAATTTCTTCCAGCTTTCCAACGGGAATTCCAATACCATTATCTTTAATCTCAAAAACAGCCAGATCGCCCTCCCGCCTTAAGCGAAGTTCAATCATCAGATAATCGCCTTTTCGCGAAGCATGTGAAATAACATTTTCGATAAAATTGTGGATCAGCAGTGGCGGAACTTTTACTTCTTCCAGCTCCGGATCAATCTGATAATCGATCTCAAAGCTTTCCGGAAACTGTATTTCTGCCATCGCCAGATATCCTTCAATCAGAGTAAGTTCTGTGGAAAAAGGAATCAGATCTTCGGACCGGTAGATATGACGGAAATAATCGGAAAGATATAAAATCGTCTCTCCAAGAGATTTCGTTTCCTCCATCTGACTTAAAGAATACAAAAGACCCAGCGTATTCTGCAGAAAATGCGGCCGGATCATCAGCTGGAGATTTTGAAGTTCTACCTGCTGTTTCTCCAGTGCCATCTGTTTTGTCTCAAGTTCTGCTTTCTGTTTTTCCAGTTCAATTTCATAATTCTGGATTTTCAGTTCCTGCATTTCATCGAGCGTATGGTCAAAGGTTTCGTAGATCTGCCGGTACTCGCGGGCAACGTGATGGTTTCCGATCCGGTAAGACGTATTTCCTTTTCCGATTTCCGGGATTGCCGCAAGCAGAATTTTGAGTGGATTCAAAAGCAGGATACCAAGCACAAGTAATAAAACAGGAATCAGAATCAGATATCCAAGTGCAATGGAATAACTGTATCTCTGGAGGAAAGCCAGGTCCTGGATAACATCCGCTTCCGAAACCTCACATACCATAAAAAACTTTGGGCAAACCGGGATTTGTTTGGAAACACATACAATATTTTTATCCGGAAGTACTTCCGCTGCTTCCTTTCCCGAACTTCTGCCTTTGGGATCTTCTTCAAAAAAAACCCTGGCCGATTCATACGTTAAACCTTTCAGCAGTATTTTTTCTGATTTGAAAGCTCAATCAGTCCGCCAAAATAAGTTTCCTTTGCATAGTGGCAGCACATAAGAAACGGCTTTTCATCAATCCAAATCAGATGCCAGGAGGATGCCTTGTTGTTGCTTACATATTCTGTAATAAAATTTTTCAGACTCTCATAGGACAGCTGATTGGCCAGTCTTCCCGGACGGGCAATCAGATAGTCCGCTTTTGTTTTTGAAAATACAAAATAGGTATCTGCGGCGGTGGATACGGTTGTATTATCGATCAGATTCTGTCCAAGGAAAAACTTGTTCAGCTGATATTCATCCCACGACTCTTGCTGTGGGAGTGCCGTATAGTATGCATTATTTGACACTACCTCACCCATATACCGGTTGGTCTGTGTGATACGCTCCGAAATGTCTGTGCCAATCAGTGCCAGAAGATTCTGAACAGAAGTCTCCGCCTGCACGTTCAGCGCCTTCACCGACTGCCTGGCCGCATGGATATACAACAGATTCATCGGTAAAATGGTAATAATCAGAATTCCAAAAACAATCATCTGGATTGAAAAATTAAAATGTTTTTCTTCTTTTTTATCAAAATGTTTCCCCTCCTTGATTTGCCATAAATAGCCGCTCACGTTTTTTCGATGATGAGCAGCAGATACGTCTACCATCTCCAGTTTATAGTATAGCAGATTCTCTCCTGCAATTCGCATATATCTTTGACCTGCCATTACACTTTTTTGTCCAAACCTCTTTCTCCACCTTAACAATGAACTTTCTGATATGATATAATGCGTATATGCAATGAGCAGTGCCCCTGAAAATAGAATACAAAATGACTGCTTGCAGGCATCTTTGTATTTTACTTTCAGGGGATAGGGCGAATGCCCGTCAGTCCGGAAAATCTATGATTTTTTCGGACATACACTGCGGACTGAAGCATTCACGATATAATGAGAGGAACCAACAAAAATAAACTGTGGGAGGTTTTTACAAATGGATTTTACAGCAAAATGGATCACCGGCCCGGCAAAGATTGACCGGGACAGCGAAGTAGCACCGTATCTTTTCCGCAAACAGGTCACTTTACCGGCAAACGTAAAAAGTGCTGTACTGTACGCCACCGCGCTTGGCGTATACAGTATCTTTGCAGACAATCACAAAATTTCAGACACCTACTTTGCTCCTGGATACACCGAATACAGCCAGCGGCTGCAATACCAGGAATATGATGTTACTTCTCTTCTTTCCGGAAAAAGCAGCTTTGTACTGACAGCCGAGCTTGCCGACGGATGGTATGCCGGCCGGCTGGGACTCTGCAATATGGAAAACCGCTATGGCGAAAAACGTGCGCTTCTGGCAGAACTTCATGTTACCCTTACAGATGGCAGTGAGCAGATCATCCCAACCGATACTTCTTTCGAAGTAACAACCGAAGGACCACGCCGCCATGCGGGCTTTTTCGATGGTGAAGTGTACGATGCCCGGCTGGAAAACAAAATCCCCGCGGATTCGTTTGTGCCTGCTTCCGAATATACCGGCAAAGTGCCGCCGCAGATCGTTCCGATGCAGGGCGTGCCGGTCCGGCTGCATGAACAGGTAAAGCCAAAACGAATCTTCAAAGACCGCGATGGCATCACGCTGATCGATTTCGGCCGAAACCTGGCCGGTATTGTAAAGATTGGACCTCTTACTGCAAAAGAGGGACAGCAGATTGTCATTCACCATGGCGAGCTGGTACAGGACGGCAAGCTGTACACCGGCAATCTCCGCACGGCGAAACAGACTCTCGTTTACACCTGCAAAGAAGGCGTCAACGAATATCTGCCGGAATTCTGCTACATGGGATTCCAGTATATTTCCGTAGAAGGCATGGATGTAACCGAAGAAAATATCTGCGCTTATGAAATCTACTCCGATATGGAAACGATTGGTTCCTTCACCTGCTCCGATGAGCGGATCAACCAGCTCCAGCACAATATTGTCACAAGCTTAAAAGCAAACTTTATCGACATCCCGACCGACTGCCCGCAGAGAGACGAGCGCTGTGGATGGACCGGCGATATCGCCGCTTTTGCTCCGACCGCTGCCTTTAATATGGACATCACGCAGTTCATGAAAAAATGGCTGGGTGACCTTGCGATTGTACAGAAGGAAGTCGGTGTCGTTCCGTGGATCTGCCCGAGCAACAACTTTATCTATGACCGTACTTCTACCTTCTGGGCAGAAATTTACGATCAGTGCGATGCCCTCTGGGGCGATGCCGCAACGCTGGTTCCGTGGGCTGTCTATCAGTCTTCCGGTGACGTTTCCGTTCTGGAACAGCAGTATGAAAGTATGAAATCCTGGGTCAATACCGAAAAACGGTTAGCTGATATCGTGGAGGAAGACAGCCCACGCTACATCTGGAAACATGGCATGCAGCTGGGCGACTGGCTGGCTCCGGGCAAAGATATGCACGGCTGGACAGCTTCTGCAAAATGGACTTCCACCGCATACTTTGCCAACTCCGCACATATCGTCAGCCAAGCTGCTGCAATCCTTGGAAAAACCGAAGATGCCGCTGCCTACGATGCTCTGTTCCAGACCATCTGTCAGGCATTCCGCGACAACTTTGTAGAACCGGATGGACATATCACCGATGGTTTCCAGAGTATCTACGCACTTGCCTGCGTTTCGGCCTGCTGCTTCCGGAACAGCGCCCGCGCGCTTTACAGGATCTTCTGGATGACATCAAAGCCCGCGACAATCATCTGGGAACCGGCTTTGTCGGAACCGCAGAACTTCTTGCCGCACTTTCCGATGAAGGCAAAACACAGGAAGCCTACGATCTGCTGTTCCAGGATACCTGCCCGTCCTGGCTCTATCCGGTCAGCTGTGGCGCTACTTCTTCCTGGGAGCGGTGGGATTCTCTGTGCCCAGACGGAACCGTCAACAACTCAGATGACGGCCCGAAAGATATGGTTTCCTTTAACCACTATGCCTACGGTGCTGTCGGTAACTGGCTGTACACCCGCGTCGGCGGCCTTTCCATGGCAGAGCCGGGCTACAAGACATTCCGTTTTGCTCCTGTAATCGGCAAACAGCTCGAGTTTGTCGAAGTTTCGCACACCTGCCCATATGGCACCATCACCTGCCGCTGGGAAAAAGATTCCGCAGCTGCACATGGCTATATCATGAAATTCCATGTGCCGGAACAGACACGCGCCATTGTAACCTGCCCGGATGGAGTGATTCGGGAGTATGAAGGCGGAGATTATACCATCGCCTAAAATACATTTCAACAAAAAAAAATTTACAATAAACGGGAGAGGCTGTCATACACACTGGCATCCTCTCCCGTTCCATATTTATGTTATTTTTTATTTACTATATTGCATTATGATATAGTCTGTGTTATGATCTACTCAACAAGAAGGTATTCTTATGAATCCACAACTAAAAAAAGGAGTCCTCGAGCTCTGCGTTCTCTCCCGGCTTACCTGTAAAGACAAATACGGCTACGAGCTGACTGATGCGATTTCGCAGGAAATGTCCATCGCCGCCGGCACGCTCTACATGATTCTGAAGCGCCTGAAAGAAGCCGGTTACGTTGAAACCTATCTGCTGGAATCTGCCTCTGGCCCGGCGCGGAAATATTATCACCTTACTGATGCTGGTAAACTTTATCAGCAGGAGAAAAAGCAGGAATGGCTTGACTTTATCGGACAGGTCAACCGGTTATTATCTGACTGCTAAAATTTTATAGAACCAACCATATATTTGTGTGTTTCCGCAGGAAAATAGAAAAAGTCTCCAAACATACAGCATACCAAAATTTTTTTTGAAAAGGAGCGTGTTATATTTTATGTCATTCAATACAACCACTTACGAATCCTACATGCATGCATTAAAAAAAGGCCTGGAATCTTTTGATTCCGCACTGGCCGATGAAATTATCCATGATTTTGAATCCCACTTTGCGGATGCCCGCAGCCAGGGACTTTCCGACGAAGAAATCTGCGCTGAACTCGGCGATGTAACGATGTTCTCACATTTTTCCACCAGGAATATGCCACGACAGAACAGCCAGTCGCCCGCACCGAAGCAAAAACTTCGAATGCAAAAGGACATCTTTCAACCTCCACATCCACCGGATCTGCATCCCAATCCAGTTCCGCTCTGCCGGATATCAATGCACAGCTCTCGCAGGAGCCGCAGTATTCCTATCCTTCGGATCCCGCTGCTTCCATCACCCGCATGGAAATCGTTCTGCGAAATGCCTCTGCTTCTTTTGTTCCAGGCACTTCCGCCTGTGTTTCTTTTGACTGTACCAGAGAACTGGATCCAGACCGGTTTGAAGTTGGCGTCGATGGCAATACTTTCTATTTACGCGAAAAGAAAATTTCTGCTGCTGTATTCTGGAAACACTTTTTCTATACCCGCCAGAAAACAGAAAAATTCATCTTTCAGGTACCATCCACGGTTCAGCAGATTACGCTGCGTTCTGTAAATGGCGGAGCGAGCTGAATCATCTTTCACTGGAAAAACTGGAAATTTTTTCCACAAACGGAAAGCTGGTCTGCAATTCTCTTACCGTATCCGACTGCCATTTGCAGGCAGCCAATGGGAAACTGGTTCTTACAGACGTACAGGCCGACAACCTCGAGCTTCCGCCACAAACGGAAAACTGCAGGCATCTGCCAGCTGCTCCCGCGCTGTTTTAAACGGAGTCAACGGCACCGTCCTGTTCGAAGGAACATGCAAAGAATCCCTGCAGGCCAAATCGGTCAATGGGTCGGTAAAACTGTATCTTCCACATGATCTATCCGGTGCCGCTGTTTCTGCATCGACGGTAACAGGAAAGATTCGTCTTACAGAAAACGGAAAGACTTCTTCTTTTTCCAGGCACTTTACCCAGAAAAGTGATGTTTCCTCACGCACGATCCAGGCAAGTACTGTGAACGGGAATGTTACACTTTCCGATCAGCCGGATAAGGATTGATTTTTATCCCGCATTGTAAATTCAAAAATTTTTCTTAAAGAGGTTCAAAATGAGGAACGGGGACAATATGCCGTACTGTTGAAACCCAGAACCGATAACCGCGATGGCGAGCACAGATTCGTTCCCGCATCGGTCTGTCTGCTGGTGTGGAAAACGCGCACAGTGCAACACCCGTTATGCCAACGGAAAAATCGTGCGCGAAGGTGCCCAGATCATGCTCAGTTCCAACGAAAGCTATGTGGCACTCTGCCGGAAACATTACAAGGAAGGAAAACTCTGGTTTTCTGGGCATTCTGATCCTGCTGATATTCCCGGAACAGACAATCCCATTCATCGAGTAAAATAGCAAAGGATAGCTTTATTTCGCTTTCTTCTTCTCTCTTTTTCGGAAAAGACAGACGCATAAAACAGCAAAAACAACCGCTGCAGCAATCAGTACCGGCCATACCGGGATTGGACAGACGCTGGCGCTGATTAATTTCAGTCCCTGGTAAAGGGTGTACACACCAAAGACAGAGAAAATGACAAATGCCAGTGTATTCAGCAGCCCATCCGGTGTCTTGCTCTTTAAGAGATAGCCGACCAGCATTCCGAGAATATCCGCTGCGAACAGTCCGAGAGAACATCCGATCCATACAACGAATGCGGATCCCATACCTTCATTTGCACCAAAGGTGATTGCGGTAAGCTGTGTTTTGTCTCCGAGCTCTGCTACGAAGAACGTACAGAAAACGGCGAGCGGTGCGAACCGAATTTTGGATTTGCCGCCTTCTTCCTCTTCCTCGTCATCATCACCGGAAATGGTGGATGCTGCGAAGTAAAGAAATGCGAGTGCTGCAATCGTCTTAATCAGCCAGTCCGGAATGAATTCGCTGACGAGGCCGCCGGCGAGAACCGCCATTCCATTCAGTACCAGAATCGCGCTGCGGTTCCCAGGATAATGTCTTTCAGCTTGTACTTCGAAGTAAGCGCAATCAGCATGAGCTGCGTCTTATCGCCCATCTCTGCGATGAACTCGGTAAGAAACACCTTTAGAAATAACACCATTTTCCATTCCCCTTATCTTATAATGATATAAATGGCATATGCGGCATAAAATGCGACCATACAGAAACCTTCGACTCTTCCGATTTTCTTTTTGGTTCCTGCAAAAAATCCATACGCATACCGTGAATACGATCAATACACACAAATCAATTA
>ENA-OQEB01000520-OQEB01000520.1-human-gut-metagenome-genome-assembly--contig:-NODE-520-length-15764-cov-3.636311_pt1 | contig 15764 bp, 18 predicted proteins | sample MGYA00242787_ERZ504619 | MGnify/ENA primary metagenome ERZ504619 (study PRJEB26092, sample SAMD00036317) | human gut metagenome | host: Homo sapiens | study: EMG produced TPA metagenomics assembly of... | reverse complement strand
TTTTATACCTCCTCGTCCTGTACCTTGCGCCACGCAAGGGCAAACAGCACAGCGCCCAGCGCAAGGGTAAAGGCCAGCAGCCCCAGTTGAAGGGGCGGGTGCCGTAGGTGACGGTGTGGGTGGCCTTGTCCCAGTTCGCCACTTCGTAGGCGCTCAGAGGGATGTAGTACCCAAAGGCACAAAATAACTGGCAAGCGGCGGCATAAAAGCAGAGAACAGCCCCACCAGTGCCCCTACAATGCCCACGCAGAGCGCCGGCAGGGGATTGCCCATCCACAGCATCAGCAGAAATTCGCCAAAGAAGAGCATTGCGTCCACAGCCAGCGTGCAGACGAACAGATAGACCAGCTGCCCAGTGGGAAAGGCTTCGGTATAACCATGAATGCGCCCCAGCACCGGAACGCAGGCCAGCTCCAGCACCGTGACCAACAGAACCTCCAGCACTCCAAAGACCGCTTTGCCTGCAAACAGGCTTCGGCGGCTCTGCAGGGTGTAGAGCAGCTTGGCGGTGTTGCCTTTGATCTCCATATCCCACAGCCGGGAGGCCAGCACTGCCATCATCACCGGCATCAGAATGGCTTCAATGACGGGCAGGCTGTAAAGCAGGGCGCTGTAACCGTTGGCAAGCTCCTCCGGGTCTGCCGGGGCAAGGCCGCCCACCCACAGCACGACAATGCCGGGGAGGAGCAGGCAGAGGGCAAGGTCGTGCCGACGGTGGGCTTTTTGCAGTTCTGCACGGAAAGCTGCCATCTTACGCCACCTCCCCGCAGGTCTGGGTCAGGCTGAGGAAGATGTCCTCAAGGCTCTTTGTCTGGGCCGTCAGTCCAACCACACCCACGCCGCTTTCGGCAAGGGTACAGACAAGTGCCGCCAGCGCTTCGTCCGGCAGAGGGGGAAGCTGCAGGGTGTCCGGCTGGTCTGCCGGTGCAGCGGCTTTTACCCCCTGCTGCTGCAGGACGGCTGCGGCTTTGGGTGCATCCAGCACCCGCAGCAGAATGCCGCCCCGGCTGTGCTTTTGCAGTTGCTGCAAGGAGCCCTCGAACAGCAGCCTGCCGTGGTTCAGGATGCCCACCTGATCCACCATCTGCTCGATCTCGCCCAGCAGGTGGCTGGAGATCAGCACGGTGGCTCCGGTGGTCTGGGGCATGGAAGCAATCAGACTGCGCATTTCCTGAATGCCTGCCGGGTCCAGACCATTCGTAGGTTCGTCCAAGATCAGCAGTTTGGGGCTGCCCAGCAGCGCCATGGCAATGCCCAGCCGCTGCTTCATGCCAAGGGAATACTGCCCCACCTTCCGGTCAGCGTCTTTGGTCAGGTGCACGATCTCCAGCACCCGGGGGATGTCCTTCCGGTCCACGTCTTTCAAGTCAGCCACGATGGAAAGATTTTCCCGGGCGGTCAGGTGCAGGTAACCGGAGGGGGATTCGATCAGACTGCCGGTCTGCCGCAGCAGGGCAATGCGGTTTGCTTCGTTCAGGGTGTGCCCCAGCAGTTCCACACTGCCGCCGGTGGGGTGTACAAGCCCCAGCAGCATCTTCATGGTGGTGGATTTGCCCGCACCGTTGGGGCCTAAAAAGCCGTAAACACAGCCCTCCGGGACAGTCAGGTTCAAATGATCCACCACCGGACGGCATGGTAGCTTTTGCAAAGGGCATGGGTCTCGATCACAGGTTTCATAAATGGTCTCCTTTCGCATTCATGGATTTCGGAACGATGCCAGAATACACCCGTTGCCTTAAACTGACCGGAAGCGCAGCTTAAATTCCCCTTAAATTTGTAGGCGTTTTCCGCTGCGGCGCAAAAAGTGTGGTATAGTTAAAGGCGGGAAAGGAGAACTGCCCTTATGGATACCATTTATGATGCAAAGCTTCTCATTGTGGACGACAACGCCGAACTGCTGGCACTGCTGTGTGAGCAGCTGCGGGGCGCAGGATATGGCCATATCAGAACTGCCCAAAGCTGCGGGAGTGCCCGCGTCTGCTTTGGGGCAGAACAGCCGGAGCTGATGATTTTGGATATCAACCTGCCGGATGGGGATGGATTTTCGCTGTTCCGGGCGCTGCGGGCAAAAGCGGACGTTCCGGCGCTATTTCTCTCTGCACGGGATGCGGATGCCGACCGCCTGTTCGGGCTGGGTCTTGGCGCAGATGACTACCTGACCAAGCCCTTTCTGATGCAGGAACTGCTGCTGCGGGTGCAGCATATTTTGCAGCGGGCGTACCGGGCAGAGCTGTCCCGTACAAAACCGGCACCTTTGCAGCTGGGGGAGCGGTGCGTAGACCTGAATGATGCCATTGTTACCCTGCCAGAGGGCAAAACACTGACGCTGACCGCTACCGAGCTGGCGCTGCTGCGGAAATTGGCAGAGAACCGGGGACACATCGTTACCTACGATGCCCTTTGTGCGGCGGTCTGGGGCGCAGATTACTATGGTTACGAGAACAGTCTGGGGGTACATATCCGGCATCTGCGGGAGAAACTGGAAGCCGAACCCGGTGCGCCGCAGTTTCTGCGGACGGTGCGGGGCATTGGCTATAAGCTGACAAAGGGGGACAAAGCATGAAAACCTTTGTGCGCCTGATCCGGCGGTATGTGCTGGCGGCGGTGGGCATTGTTCTGCTGCTGCTGTTTTCCGGTGTTGCAGTGCTGGGCTGGCTGGGCTGGCAGGAAAGCTGCCGCCTGCCGCAGCGGGAGTATTCCTCCAGCGAGATCGCGGATTCCATGGTGGAGACCGCCGAAGGGCTTGCCTTTGGGGCAGAACGCACCCCGCAGGAATGGATGAACGGCTACGAGTGGGCGATGGTGCTGGACGATGCGGGAAACATCCGCTGGAGCTACGGCCTGCCGCAGGAACTGAACCATGCCTACACTCCCGGCGATATCGCCAAATTTGCCCGCTGGTATCTGGCGGATTACCCGGTGTTCTGCTGGACGGAACCCTACGGGCTGTTTGTCATCGGGCTGCCAAAGGGGAGCCTGTGGAAGTACAGCATTTACAGCTCACCGGACCTTGCTCTGAGCATGGTGCGGGTGCTCCCGGCAGCAGCGCTGGGATTGCTGATGCTGGGTCTGGTGCTCTGCTTCTGGCTGAGCTGGCGGGGGGCAAAGCGGCTGGAGACCGTGGCAAACGGTCTGGATGCTCTGGCGCAGGGGCAGACCGTCCAGCTGCCTACCGACGGTTTTGCCGGGGAACTGGCAGAAAAGCTGAACCAGACCGGGGCGCAGCTGCAAGCCAAAAATGAGATGCTTTCCCGGCGGGACAACGCCCGCACCCAGTGGATCGCAGGGGTCAGCCATGACGTGCGCACCCCGCTGGCGCTGATCTTAGGCTGGGCGGAGCAGCTGGAACAGGATGCACTTTTGCCGGACAGCTCCCGGCAGAAAGCGACCGGCATCCGCACCCAGTGCGAAAAGCTCCGCACCCTCATTGATGACCTGAACCTGACCAGTAAGCTGGAATACGGTGCCCAACCCCTGCGCCGGAAAGACCTCCGGGCAGGGCCGCTGTTCCGGCAGCTGGTGGCGCAGTTCTGCGAAAGCCCGCTGGCAGAGCGCTGCGGGATCACACTGGAACAGGAAGAACCAGCAGAGCAGACGGTGCTTTCGGTGGATGAGGCGCTGCTGGCACGGCTGCTGGAAAACCTGCTGAACAACAGCGTCCGGCATAACTCAAAGCCGGTGAACATTACCGTGTACACCCGGCGGGCAGGGGAGCGCTTCTGCCTGACCGTGGCAGATGACGCATCGGCTATCCCGCTGCCGTTCTGGCGGCGCTGAACGCTGTGGAGCCTGCCGAAAATGCGCCCCATATCCTTGGCTTATATGTAGTGCAGCAGATCGCCGCCGCCCATGGCGGCAGGGCAGTGTTCGGGCAGAACAGCCCCTGCGGGGCAAAAGCAGTGGTGTACCTGCCGCTGGGCTGAAAATTGATCGGAATCCTTGCTTTTCCCGGCCGGATTTCTTATACTTTGAACAAAGAAGTCTTTTTTGGTGCAAAACACAGGAGGAATCATGGCTGAAATTTCAAGTCTGCTGACATTGCAGGGCCAGCTTGCGCTGCTGACCCTCATTGGCTTTTTTCTGGCCCGCAAGGGCATCATCAACGCACAGGGACGAAAGTGCCTGACCGACCTGCTCATCAATGTCATCCTGCCGCGAACATCATCCAGTCGTTTCTGGTGGAGTTCAGCTGGGATGTGCTGAAGAGCAGTGCGTCGATCCTTGTGATCTCGCTGGCGCTGCAGATCGGCTGTGTGGTGCTGTGTGCCTTGGGCTACAACTGGCTGCCCTTTGCAAGGCGGAGCGTTTACCAGTATGGCACGGTCTGCTCCAACGGCGCGTTTCTGGGCAGCGCACTGGTGGACGGCATCTGGGGCAGCAGCGGCCTATTGCTCAGTTCCATCTACCTTATCCCCCAGCGTGTGCATGTGTCGGTGGGCGTGAGCTACTTTCTGCAGGACGAAAAGCCCGCTTCCAAAGAGGAGATGCGGGCAGACCGCAGGGCCGTGCTGCGGAAAACATTCACCCACCCCTGCATCCTGGCGGTCGTGGTGGGCATGGTGCTGATGGCCTCTCAGCTGCCGCTGCCCGGCTTTTTGGGCCGCACCGTCAAGAGCCTGAGCAATTGCAACATGGGTGTTTCCATGATCCTGATCGGTGCCATCATCGGCAGCAGCCGGATGGGCAAACTCTGGGATAAGGACTGCTTTCTCTACTGCCTCATCCGGCTGGGGCTCATCCCGGCAGCGGTGCTGCTGGGCTGCAGGCTCTGCGGCGCGGAGAGCCTTGTGACCGGTGTTTCCGTGGTATTGGCCGCCATGCCCATGGGCGGTGTGACCGCCGTTCTGGCGGAAAAGTACGGCGGGGATTCCGCCTTTGCCAGCAAGTGCGTTGCGGTCTCCACAGTGCTTTCCCTCATCACCACACCGCTGTGGTGCATGGTCGTGTAAGGGTGGGGCCGACCGCTGCGCCCGCAGCGGAATGCGAAAAACACCTTGTCAATGGCAATCATGGCCGAAGAATCACGGTTCTTTTTGTCCAATCGGCGAATAGCCTTTGCCGCCGGATGGTGATACAATAGGAAAGGTGTTGCGCGGCGGTGCCGCAGAATGCCATAACATGACAAAAATAAGGAGAGCGCGTGGAAAATGGAACCATTTTATCTGATGCCCGGGCAGGAACGCTGTGAACAGTTTAAGGATGCGAACGGTGTGCCCAAAGTCCGCTACTCCTATTGTTCGCTGAACGGGGCGCTGTTCCGCTGTGTGAGCCGCAGCGTGGAAGAAGCCGAGCGCCTGTGCGAGGACTGGCTGGTGGGTCAGGACCGCTGCTACATCAACTGAAAAATGCACCCTCTGCTCCTTTGCGGAATAAGCTGTAAGAGAATCAGCTTATCGGCAAAGGAGTTTTTTTATATGATGAATGGCATCCTGCGTATCCAGACCTATCGGCCCCGGCAGTCGGCTCCGGTGGAGGGAGTGACTGTTGTGATCACCGGCAGCGGCTTCACGGCTCACCGCATCACCGATGCCGAGGCAATGCCGAGGATGTGGCCATCTGTGCCCCGGCCTGCGCCCTCTCGCTGGACGAGAACAACACCACGACCCTGCCTATGCCGTGTGCAGCCTGACGGCCAGAAAGCCGGGCTACCGTACCGTCCGCATCCAGGGCATCCAGATCTTTGCCGGGCAGGTCACGCTGGCCCGGCCTGAGATGATCCCGGACACCGAGGAGGGAAAAGACATTGCCAACCCGCCTGTGATCATCCCCACCCACGCTTTGTTTGCGGGGAACGGCGGCAGCGGCCCGTCCCCCACCGAGCACTGCACCGGCAGCCGGGTGCTGGACCGGGTCATCGTACCCAAAAATATTACGGTCCATCTGGCAGGCCCGCCGCCTCGGCCCGGAACGTGACGGTGTCCTTCCGGGATTATATCGCCAATGTGGCTTCCAGCGAGGTCTACCCCACTTGGCCGATCGAAGCGCTGAAAGCGAACATCCACTGCCAGATCTCGCTGGCGCTCAACCGTATTTACACCGAGTGGTATCCCAGCAAGGGCTACACCTTCAATATCACCAACTCCACCAGCTACGACCAGTATTATGTCCATGGCCGCACTGTGTTCGATGTGATGGTAAAGCTGACGGATGATATCTTCAACACCTACATCCGCAAGACCGGCACCGTGAATCCCTACTACTCCGAATACTGTGACGGAAAGTCCGTCACCTGCCCGGGGCTCAAGCAGTGGGGCACGGTCACGCTGGCAAATCAGGGCCGCAATGCCCTGAGCATCCTCAAGTATTATTACGGCAGCGATATCGAGATCGTCCGCACCAGCAACATCCAGTCCATCCCCAGAAGCTATCCGGGCTCTCCTCTCCGGCAGGGAGACCGGGGCACGGCGGTGTTCACCCTGCAGCGGCAGCTGAACCGCATCACCAAGGATTACCCTTCCTTGGCCTGCTGACCGTGGACGGAGTTTTTGGCAGCAGGATGACCGAGACCGTGAAGAAATTCCAGAAGCAGTTCAACCTGACCGCTGATGGCGTGGTGGGGCGGCAGACCTGGTATAAGATCAGCTATATCTATGTCTCGGTGAAAGACCTTGCAGAGCTGACCAGCGAGGGCGAAACGGCCGCCGGAACCCTCTCGGACGGCACCTGGGGCGGCACCGTCCTGCGCGTCGGCTCTTCCGGCAGCGCTGTGGAGCAGCTGCAGTTCTGGCTGAACACTCTGGCCCAGTACGAGAGCAGCATCCCCTCCGTGGCAGTGGATGGCGTGTATGGCAGCGGCACCGCCGGTGCGGTCCGGGCCTTCCAGCGAAGATACGGCCTGTCTGTGGACGGTGTGGTGGGCCGCGCCACCTGGACAGAACTCTACGATCAGTTCCGCAGCATCCAGTCCGACAACGGCAGGCCCAACGCTTACCCGGGTACAGCCCTGCGGCAGGGCAGCAGCGGGCAGAACGTCCGGCTGGTGCAGTTCTGGCTCAAGATCGCCCGTACGGTGTATCCCAGCCTGAACACCCTGACCGTAGATGGAAAATTCGGCGCAGGCACGGCAGCGGCAGTGCGGAGATTCCAGAGCTACTTCGGCCTGACCAGTGACGGTGTGGTGGGCCGCACGACCTGGAACAAGCTGTATGAGGTCTACAACGATATCGCCAACCGGCTGCTCACAGCCAGCCTGCGCCCCGGCGAGTATCCGGGCATTCTGCGCCGGGGCAGCACCGGAACGGCAGTGCGGGAGCTGCAGTTCTACCTCTACCTGATGAGCGCTTACGAGAGCAGCATCCCCGCTGTTTCCATCGACGGCAGCTTCGGTGCGGCGACCGAGAATTCCGTGCGGGCCTACCAGCGCTTTGCGAAGCTGACAGTGGACGGTGTAGTAGGGCGCACGACCTGGAATTCTCTCTACGGCAAAGCAGCATCCTGCGGGTGTCCGGCCCGGTGGTCACGCTGAAGCGCCTGCCTTACCCGGGCACACCGCTGGCAGTGGGGGCCACGGGGGATGCGGTGCTCTACTACAACCTCCTTTTGCAGCGCATTGCCTACTATTTCGACAGCGTGGAAAGCCCGCCCCTGTCTGACCGGTATACCGACGAGACGGCGGCCTCTACCCGCAGTGCGCAGGCCCTGCTGGATCTGCCCGAGACCGGGGCCGCAGATGCGGAGACCTGGACGGCCGTGGAGGCCCTGAGCCTGCAGCTGGCCGCCGTTTCCCCCAACCCTGACCGGGATGCAGGGCAGGCCGATGCTTACCCGGGCCGTGCCATGAAAGAGGGGAGCGTTGGCCCGGATGTGGGGCAGATCGAACAGTGGCTCAATGGACGCTATATGCGGATCTGCGGCGAGGACTATGTGACCGAGAACTTCCGCTTCGGCCCGAAGGAAACAGAAGGTGTCCGGGCAGCACAGGAGCGGGCGGACCTGCTGGTGACGGGCACGGTGAACGAGGAGACCTGGGCTGCGCTCCGTGCCCAGAGCTGCGAATGCGAGGAGGGATGACGGATGGCACGGCTGCTGATCTACGATGCCTATGAGAACAAGGTGTACACCTACAACAGCCTGAACGAAAACGACCCGATGCCTTACAGCACCGAGCGCACCCTGACATTGCGGGAGTTCCGGGGCAAATCGGGGAGCCCGGTGCTCTGGACGACCATCGCCGCCATGGAGGCATGGAACCTGACCCGCCGCAAGTACGGCAAGGGCATCCCGGTGGGGTATGCCTTCCGGCGCATCTGGGAAGGCGGCCACGGCACCCGCAGCCAGCATTACGCCGGCGTGGCCTTTGATGTGGGCCAGAGCCTGACCCAGAGCCGGCGCACGGCCATCTATAGGGCCGCCCGGTCCACCGGAGCATGGGGCTATGTGGAGCCCCTGAGCCAGACCCCCACCTGGGTGCACTTTGACCGCCGCTACGGTACCCCGGCCTGCAGCGGCACCACAGCGGGCTACCCCACCCTGCGGCGTGGGAGCCGGGGCTGCTATGTGATGATCCTGCAGGACGCGCTTTCCACACTGGGGTACCAGACCGGCAGCCGCATCGACGGCCTGTTCGGCACCCGCACCGAGGAAGCCTGAGGGGCTACCAGCGCCGCACCAGCCTGACGGTGGACGGCGTGTGTGGCTGCAACAGCTGGAAAAAGATCACGACAGCAGTGCTCGGCATCGGCAGAACAAAAACGACGATTGACTAAGAACAACCCTCTCAGTCAAAGCCTGACGGCTTTGCCAGCTCCCCCGAAGGGGAGCCTATTGCGGGCCTTGGATGAAAGCCAGCATAGCCTCGCCCTTCGGGAGAGGTGGCATTGCGAAGCAATGACGGAGAGGGCTGTTTCTTGTTATCTTCTATGGATCTTTCGGTTCGGTCTGCGCCCGTTCCACAGGTTGATGAACACCCACAGGCCGTAGACCGCCAGAGTGAGCAGGGAGAGGACGATGACCACCTTGAGATACAGGCTGTGGAAGAAGGCCTGCACCTTGGAGACCGTGAAGAGCAATGGGTTCTGGTGGACATCCTGCCCGGCAATGAGGTTCACCACGCCGATGGTCTCGCCTGCCAGCTTGAGCTCCACAGTGCCCACCACGTCGCCTGCTGGATGGGGGCCGTGGCGTAATCGGGCAGGTGGAAATATTTCTGCGTCACCGAGCCATCCCCCGTGGAGGGCAGCAGGGTCATCATGCTGTCGGCGGGGTAGAGCTGCAGAGTGTCGGTATCGGAGGAGTATTTGACCGGGATCTCCGCCAGCGCCTGGTCGGTGTCCAGCGCGGCTGGATGGAAAAGCTCTCGAATACCCAGTCGATGAGCTTGGTGGTCTCGTACAGAGCAGGGCGGCGGTTGGAATAGCCGTAATCATCGCAGGTGTCGGGGCTTTGCATGATGCAGAAGATGTAGGTGGCCCCGTCCTTGTTGGCCCACGAGACATAGCTCTGATCGCCGCTGTCGTTCTTGTAGGCCATCACGTCACACATGCCGCCCTGCATGGCGCTGCGGTAGAACCTGCCGCCGCTGGTCTTGTTCAGGGCCACGTTCTGGCTCAGCAGCACAAAGCTCTTGGCATGCTTTTCCTTGGCCGGCATCGTGAAGGTGGGGGCGGCGGAGATCTCCTTGAAGGCATCAAAGCTCATCAGGTAGCGCAGGATCAGGTACATGTCCACGGCGGTGGTGGTGTTGCCGCTGTCCAGCCCGCAGGCATCTGTCCAGGTGCTGTTGGTGGTACCAATGCGCTGGGAGAGGGTGTTCATCTGGCTCACCCAGCCCGCCAGGTCGCCGCCCGAGAGCTCGTAGGCCAGACCCATGGCGGCCTCATTGGCGTTGCGCATCACCATAGCATAAAGGGCCTCCCGGTAGGTGAAGGTCTCGCCCGAGCGCATGTCGCGTTGTCGGTGTTGTGGACATAGTCCGAGATGGCAAAGGGCATCGTGAACGTGCTGTCCAGCTGGTCGGCATAGTTGGTCAGCACCAGCGCAATGGTCATATATTTCGTCAGGCCCCCGGCGGACACCTGCTTCTCGCTGTCTTTTTCATAGACGATGATGTTGGTGTCGGTGTTCACGATATAGGCGCTCTGGGCCTTGACATCGTAGACCGTGCTGGGGTCAAACATGGCTCCGGCCGTCACGGCAAGGCAGCTGAACAGGACGGCAAGGGATAAAAGCAGTGCAAAAATACGTTTCATGTGGACAATTCCTTCAAAAAGCGATAATATATAAAATACGGGCGCTGCGCCCGGAAATGACAAAGAATGGCGAACAAAGATTCGCTCCTTTAATAATAACAGGTTTGCCGCGCAGAGACAAGGGTTTTGCCACGGTTTCACAAAGCGGCAGGAGGGGACTATGGTATATCTGACAGGCGACACCCACGGCGAGCTTGACCGCTTCAAGCACGGCAGGCTCCGCTGGCTGGGCAAACGGGACATCGTGGTGGTGCTGGGCGATTTCGGCTTTGTGTGGGATGGCAGCAAGGAGGAGCAGAAAAAGCTCGACTGGCTGCGCAAGCGCCCCTATACCCTGCTTTTCCTTGATGGTGCCCACGAGAATTACGACCTGCTGGCCCAGTACCCCGTCGAGGAGCGATTTGGCGGCAGGGTCCAGCCTTGGGCGGCAATGTGTACCATGTCTGCCGTGGCAGCGTACTGGAGCTGGAGGAAAAGAAATATCTCTGTTTTGGCGGCACCGAGAGTCCCGACAAGGAAGAGCGGGAGGCCGGATACAACTGGTGGCCGCAGGAGATGCCCAGCGATGAGGAATACGCCGCCTGTGAGGCCAATCTCGAAGCAAACGGCTGGCAGGTAGATTATGTGCTGACCCACGATGCCCCAAGCAGATTCCTTGATTTTACTTCCCTCGCGGTGGGCGAATCCAACCGCCTGCACCTGTTTCTTGATAAGGTCCTGTTGAAGCTGACCTACGAAAAGTGGTTCTTTGGCTGCTACCACAAGGATGTGGCCCTTTCCACCAAGAGCCGGTGCGTCTTTTGTGATGTCATCCCCATGGGCGAGCGCCACGCGAAGCGGTAAAAAGAGAAGGTGCCCATGACTTTCAGGCCGGTGGTGTACATCATAAAAAAACGAAGAAGATCGTGAACACTCTATTGGGTTCACCAATAAACAGCAGGAAGCCCCCTTGACAGTGTAATCGTCAGGGGGCTTTCTGCCTGCCAGGGGTTAGTTCTTGAGTGTCTGCGCCTTGCGCCAGATCTGGATCACTTCCCAGTAACTTACAGAAGCATCTGCAGTTTTATTGGAAGGAAGCAGCTGGTTCTCAGAAGCCAGGTGAGAGCCTTCTGTGCGTCAGTGGCATCCGTGTCCAACGCAGCAGCGGGAACAGGCTTGCCGGCATCATCCCACACCAGTTCGGCAAGTTCGGTGGCATTGGCGGGGATCGCTGCGCCATCGGGGAGAATACGCTTCAGATAAAGCTCCGTACCGATTCGGCAGCCCTGCCATGTCAGCACGGCGGCAGCACCAATGACCATAACGGTGCCCAGAATGCCAGAACCACCATCTTCGATGGAAGCGTCTTTTGTCATGGCTTCAATCGTTACACCCTTTTCACCTGCGGGCATTTGAAAGCGCAATGGATTTTGTTTGACATCGGTCGAATCGTCTAAACCGCTGACCAACCATTGATCGAACGCAATGGCGTCGCTCTGGCTGATGTAGGTGACAGTTACACTGGCGTTTTCAGGCACCTTTGCAACCAGATCACCAATCTCGTTTCTCTCAGCATGAATCTCTTCGCCATCATGCTCAATAAAAACGTCAGCATTCTTAATGGTCAGGAGATAGAGGTCTGCAGTGGGAACAATGGGAGCAGCTTTTTGGCGAATTTCAAACGTGCCTCCGTCCACGATGGCAGAGATCAGATTGGGACTATTGGAATGAATCTTTACCTTTACGGTATACCTGCCTGCTTTTGTGGGAGTGATGACTTCTTCTCCCATATCGTTGAGATAGACAATCTCAAGTTTGATCTCGTCAGATTGTAAAAGAGCATTCAGCCTGCTGTCCGCCCGGACAGTCACTGTGGCTGTATGATCATTGCCTTCCTCTTCCACAGCATCCGCTGGAAGGGTGACAGTGAGTTCGCGCTGGAAAGTATCATTGGTGATGGTAACGGGGTGGATCGTGATCTTTTCCGGAATGTCGATTCGGACGGTATCACCCTGAATGATTCGCAGGGTGTATGTTCCGGCATCTTTTGGAAGCTCATTGAATTCTTCTTCGTTTGAGGTGCCTGCGTTCCTGACATATCTTACAATGTAATCTGTGATGCGTGTATCCTTGGGCTCGATCCTGATATCGATATTGTCCCCATAGGAATAGTCCGCTAGACCGCTGATGGTGAAATCACCGGTGTCATAATTTGTGTGTTCGACAGTGGTCAGAGTTACGGCTGTATCATCCTGACCTGCAACAAAAGTATAGGTGGTGTTGTCTGCACTCACAGTGCCGCTGCCCCCTGCCCAGGTATAACGATCTCTGTATTGGGGATCGCTGACGGTCAATTCCACTGTTTTACCAATCGTGACAATGAATTTGCCATCGTTGATGGGAACGCTGCTGCCATCAACCTTGGCAGTAACGGTACGGATGTCGCTGGTTACCGTAACATCGATAGAACCAGGTGCTACAGGGACATTTTGTAGGCCAGAATTCGTGGAAATAGCGTTCCATTGAGAACGAGAGCCTGAATACTCCACAGTTTTCAAATTTTCACAAGAGGAAAATGCCGACGCGGGAATTTTGGTTACACTGCTGGGAATTGCAATCCGTTCGAGCTGCTCGCAGCCAGCAAAAGCATCATCGAGGATCTGTGTGATACCCTCTGGAATATCGACGCTCTTTAAACTGATGCAACCTGCAAAAACTGATTCCGAAAGTTCTGTGATCCTGCATGAAAATTCAATGTCTTGTAGCTTTTGACAATTCATAAAGGCACCGGTTCCAATAGAAATCACAGAGTCTGGGATTTTAACAGATGCCAGATACGAACAACAGTCAAAAGCGTGAGTTTCAATTCGTGCCACACCATTGGGTATTTTGAAAGCAGGATACGCTCTTCGAGAAGGATAACGAACTAAGGTGTAATCCCCATTTGCTGCTTTTTCGTACAACACATTGTCTGTTGCCGGATAGCTTTCGCTGTCTGATGTGATCGTTGAGAGAGCGAAACATTCGGAAAATGCATCAGTTTCGATCCGTGCCACATTGGCAGGAATATGAATTTGAGTCAATGCAGTTCCGGTAAAAGCCCGCTCTTCAATGGCAGTTACGCTGTCTGGAAGAGTAACGGTGTGCAAGCTGTAACAATAACTGAACATGCCGTCTGCAACGGATGTTACACCCTCTGGAATGGTGACAGTATCTAATTTTTCGCATTGATGAAAAGCCTCAGAGCCGATCTCTGTTACAGAATCAAGAATGGAAATATCTGATAATACGCTGCAAAACATAAAGGCCTGGCGGCCGATCTTTTTCACGCAGGATGTTTTATTGTCCTGGATAGTAACGCTTTTCAGTGAGGTGCAATTATAAAAAGCATTGCTGCCAATTTCTGTTACAGTGTCGGGGATCTGGACACTTGTCAGGAAGTACTTGTAATTGCAGAATACCCGGTCTCCGATTTTTGATACAGGATATGTTTGAGTACCTTGTGCTACCTGAACAGGGATCGTGATCCTATATTCATTGCCCGTATACTTTGTTATTGTTGCAGTATTGTCAGCATTGAGGATAAACTGATAAGAACCATCTGTATATGCCATAGGGGAATCGCTTGCAAAAACAGTGACAGTGCTCACAGGGAAAAAGGTCAGCAGCATACTGAATGTCAGAAATAAGCTGAGTAGACGCTTTTTCATAAGAAAATCCTCCTTTGTATTTCGTAAAAGACTTGTCCGATGTGCGTCATAATGCGAATTAATATGACGCTTTACGCAAAATATTTTACAGTAGATGAAAATACAAAGTCAATATAATGGGACATGCTTTGTGAGAGAACACAAAAACTGAGAATTTTTTTATACGGAAGATACAAAAAGAACCGAGTCCTGTGATATATATGGGCTTTTGCGCACTTCCCAATCAGGGATTCACGGGCTTTGGGGGAGTGATTGGTACGTGCAGAGTTTTCCTGGAGCCTGTTGCAGCAGGTTCATTGAAGGCTCAGCATACAATAAAAAATGAGATAGACACCCCCTTTCGGGGAAGTCTATCTCATCTTTTCGTTGGCACTGTTTTGCAACAGCCCTTTCTCATTATCTTTTACATCTTCTCAGGAACATTGATCTTGAACATGGTCAGCACATTGAAGATAACGTTCTTCACACCGATGCACAGGGCCAGGCGGGCCTGCTGCACGGCGGGATCTGCACCCTGGATGCGGCAGTTGCCGTAGAAGCGGTGGAAGGCGCTTGCCAGATCAATGACAAAGCGGTTGATGCGGCTGGGGTCATACTTCTCGGCAGCCATAACGATCTCCTGCGGGAAGGCGGCCAGCATCCGGATCAGGTCCATCTCGCTGGGGTCGGTCAGCAGGGTGGCATCCACCTGCTCGGCACCGGCAAAGGCCACGCCCTCGCTCTCCATCTTCTTGAGGATGGAGCAGATACGGGCGTGTGCGTACTGGACATAGTACACGGGGTTGTCGTTGTCGGTCTTGACGGCTGATCCAGGTCAAAGTCGATGCCGCTGCCTGCGTCGTGCATGTTGAACAGGAAGCGTGCGCTGTCGATGGGCACTTCCTCCAGCAGGTCGGTCAGGGTGATGGCATTGCCGGTGCGCTTGGACATCCGGACAGGCTGACCGTCACGCATCAGGTTGACCATCTGCATCAGCACAACATCCAGATCGTTGCCGTTCAGGCCGATGGCATCCATGGCACCCTTCATGCGGGCAACGTGACCGTGGTGGTCGGCACCCCAGACATCAATGGCCTTGGCAAAGCCGCGGGTGGCCAGCTTGTTGTAGTGTAGGCAATGTCGGCGGCGAAGTAGGTGGGGATGCCGTTTGCGCGGACGAGGACTTCGTCCTTGGCTTCCTCCTCGGTGCCGTCCTCGGTCTTTTTCTTGTTGACGGTGCCGTACTTGGCAGCATACTGGGCGCTGCGGTACATGATGGCACCATCCACGGCCTTGTAGCAGGCACCCAGCTCCAGCAGTTTGTTCACAACATCCAGGACAGCGCCGGATTCGTGCAGGGTGCTCTCGTGGAACCAGACATCGTAATCGATGCGGTACTTGCCCAGGTCGCGCTTGAGGGCGGCAATGTTCTTGGGCAGGGCGTAATCCACCAGGGCGTTCTTCAGGGTCTCAAAGGCTTCGCTGGCAAAAAGGGCCTCTTCGTCCAGCCCAGAGCAGGCTGCAACGTACTTGTCGCCGTTGATCTCGGCAAACTCACTGGCCAGCACCTTGATGTCGCCGCCCGATAGCACTCAGCGGGCAGGGGATAGGCTTCCTCGCCGCAGAACTGCTGCAGATAGCGGACGGCCAGGCTCTTGCCGAACTTCTGGATCTGGTTGCCTGCATCGTTGATGTAGAACTCGCGGGTCACATCATAGCCGGACCAGTCCAGCACAGCGGCCAGGCAGTCGCCCAGAGCGCCGCCGCGGGCGTTGCCCATGTGCATGGGGCCGGTGGGGTTGGCAGAAACGAACTCCACGTTGTACTTGGCACCCTTGCCGTAGTCGGTGCGGCCGTAGTCCTTGTTGGCGGCTGCGCCCAGCACGACGCTGGCCCAGAAGGCCGGAGA
>ENA-OQEB01000519-OQEB01000519.1-human-gut-metagenome-genome-assembly--contig:-NODE-519-length-15808-cov-2.086219_pt1 | contig 15808 bp, 17 predicted proteins | sample MGYA00242787_ERZ504619 | MGnify/ENA primary metagenome ERZ504619 (study PRJEB26092, sample SAMD00036317) | human gut metagenome | host: Homo sapiens | study: EMG produced TPA metagenomics assembly of... | reverse complement strand
CAACAATAGATGATAATGGTTTCTTTGGTTTGATGACAGGAAAAGGATTGAGATTTATCATTTATGATAAAAAAGATGATATGATAGCTACTATTCCTTTTGATAAAGAGTTATTAAATCCTAAAAAATATGCTAATACAGATAGAGCACTCTATTTTAATATGAATGTAGAATATGATAATGTAAATAGCAAAGATAAAAAGGCTGGATACTGGAGTGGTTCTACACATACCATTCCTATAGAAATCTATAGTGAAGAAAAAGATGGTGTTTTATCTCCTTTGGGAATAATGACTTATTATGGAAATAACAAAGGAAAATACGATGAGTATTTATATGAAATGCAAAATGTTAATTTAGCTAATTTAGTAATTCTTCATGGCGATAGTTTGAGAGTGGATATCACAAATAGAAATATAGACCTTCCATAAATAGAAAATATTTATCATAGGGATTGTACTTATATTAACTTAATAAATATGAATATAGGTACAATCTTTATGAAAAACTTACATATTAAGGCATAACTAATACTAATAAGGTGATTATTGGTATGAATATGAATTGTAAATATCTTAGATAATGAGATGATTTTATTAGTATGTATGAGAGGGGTAATATTTTTTGTGTTTGAATCTGAATATAGACAAATTGGAGCTAAGATAATGTATTTTCGAAAGATGAAGAAATACACACAAGAAGAATTGGCGTTTAGAGCGTCAATTAGTGCCTCATATTTATCAAGAATAGAACGTGGTGTTTATAAAAAAGGTTTGCCAATATCTACACTTATGAAGATTGCTAAAGCTTTGGAAGTCGAATTAAGTGCCATTTTTGAAAAATGATGATAGCTGATAAAAATAAAATAATATATACATAAAAAAGCAATATCTGTTGTTGAAGGTTAAAATTATAGATATTGCTTTTTGTTTGTAAATATAAATAAATGATATTTTTTTTATTTTATAAATTGGGATAATTAAGCTGAAAAAATAACTAAATAATCCATTTTATTGTCCTGCTAGTACAACTAAATTGATAAATTTTTCGCTAGAATAAATTTAAAGAATATAGCAGAAGGTGATTTTATGGTAGATTTTTCAGCACAATATAGATTGATTGGGGCAAGAATAGCTTATTTTCGCAAATTAAAAAGATATACACAAGAAGAATTAGCATTTAGAGCTTCAATAAGTACATCATATTTATCAAGAATTGAAAGAGGAATTTATAGTAAAGGAGTACCGATATCTACATTAATGCAAATAAGTAAAGCTTTGGATATTGATATTAAATTATTATTTGAAGAAAAAATTTAGAGAAAAGTAAATAAAAAATATAGAAAGATATAATAGCTTTAAACTCAAAAAAGATATGATATAATATAGATTAATATCTTATGTAGAAGGTGGCTATTTATAATGAGCGAAAATTGTAATCATGATTGTGCAAGTTGCGGTACGACTTGTGGAGAACGTACAGCTCCTCAAAGTTTATTAGCACCAAACAATCCAAGTTCAAATATTAAAAAAGTAATTGCTGTAATGAGTGGTAAAGGTGGCGTTGGTAAATCCTTAGTTACTTCTATGATGGCAGTAACAATGCAACGTCGTGGCTATAAAACAGCAATTTTAGATGCTGATATCACAGGTCCATCTATACCAAAAGTGTTTAATCTTAAAGAAAAAGTAACAGGAACACAAGAAGGCATGACACCAGCACAGACAAAAACTGGTATAAAAATTATGTCTACAAATTTGATTTTAGATAATGAAACAGATCCTGTTGTTTGGCGTGGCCCTATTATTGGTGGAGTAGTAAAACAATTTTGGAGCGATGTAAACTGGGGTGAAGTAGATTATATGTTTGTGGATATGCCTCCAGGAACAGGTGATGTACCACTTACTGTATATCAATCTTTACCAGTTGATGGCATTATCGTAGTTACAACACCACAAGAACTCGTATCTATGATTGTAGAAAAAGCTGTGAATATGGCTGGATTACTCAGCGTGCCAATTATTGGTATTGTAGAAAATATGTCTTATTTTGTTTGCCCTAATTGCAATGAAAAACATTATATTTTTGGTAAATCAAAAGTTGAGGAAGAAGCTAATAAATATGGTATAAAACATACAGCTACACTTCCAATAAATCCAAGTTTAGCCAAAAATGTGATGAAGGTAGCTTTGAAACTTTTGAAGGCGATTTTTTAAATTCTTTAGGTAGCATTTTAGAAGGAAAATAATTCATAAAAATAGAATTTAATAAGTAAACTAAAAAGTCTTTCTGTTTAAGCAGAAAGACTTTTTTTTATAAAAAATATTTAAGATTAGAGGGAGTAAAATGAGTCAGCAAGTATATTTACCAAGTTATAGCATTGGTGAAGATGTATATAAGAGAGTACCTCAAATCTGCAGTAATTATGGTAAAACGGCTATTGTAATTGGCGGCGAAATTAGTTTAAGTAAAGTAAAAGATAAATTATTTACTGCAATGAAGGGGACAGATATAAATTTATTAGATTTTATTTGGTATGGAGGTAATGCTACACGAGAAAATATTGAGCGATTAAAAAATATAAAAACAGTGCAAATGGCAGATATGATATTTGCTGTTGGCGGTGGTAAAAGTATGGATACATGCAAAGCTTTAGCAGATATGATAAAAAAGCCAGTATTTACATTTCCGACAATAGCATCAAATTGTGCTCCTGTTACAGCTTTATGTATTTTATATGGCAAAGATAAAGTAGAATTTTATGATGCACAAAAACCAGCTATTCATTGTTTTATAGATACAAAAATCATAAGTAATGCACCTATAAAATATTTGCGTGCTGGCATTGGTGATGCTTTATCTAAACAATATGAAGTTTGTTTTAATACGAGAGGTAGAGTTTTAAATCACACAAATAATTTAGGGGTACAAATAGCAAAAGATTGCTCAGAAAGATTACTGCAATATGGAGTAAAGGCATTAGATGATGCTCAAAAAAATATTGTATCTGATGAATTTATTCAGACTGTATTGACGATTATTGTAAATACAGGATTAGTTTCTGTTTTAGTAAATTTAAATTATAATAGCAGTTTGGCTCATTCACTTTATTTAGCTAGTGTGAAAATACCAGATTGTAAAAATCATATGCATGGTGAGATTGTCAGCTTAGGTGTATTATTATTGCTACTTGTGGATAAGCAATTAATACAGGCAAAGAAAGTATATGATTTTAATCAGAAACTAGATTTACCTACTTCTTTAATGGATTTAGGGATAAAAGATGTAAAGCAAATAATTGATTTAATTTTACAAGATAAATATTTAAGTTTTGCTCCATATAATATCACAAAAGAGATGATAAAAGAAGCAATAGATATGCTCGAAGCCTTAAAGCATAAGAAAACTTTTTGAGTTCTAAAATATTTTGATATATAATATATGTATTGGTTTTTCACGAAAGTTGTAAGATAAGTAATAGATTATTTTTTTATCAAGAATGAGAAAAAATATTTTGCAGTAGTGAGTGTACTCTGATTGTGATATACTAATAAAAGATTAAGTTATTACGCCATTAATAATAGAAAGGGATTTGCATGATAGAATTACCAAGCATTCAACAATTAGAAAATTTTATTATTTATAGCAAAGTAAAAGATATAGCAACGGCAGCTAGAGAAGCAAATGTTACTCGTTCGGCATTTAGTTTTCAAATGAAAAAATTGGAAGAAATAGTTGGTACTCAATTAGTTGTTCACGGAGAAAATACAATAGAACTTACTAAAGAAGGTCAAATCTTCTTAGCTAAAGCGGAAAAAATCGTATCGGAAATAAAACAATCTTTAAGTGAAATGAAAAAATTAGCTGGGGAAGAAGTTTCTTTATCTGTAGGTGCGTTGATGTCTTTAGGTGATGTATTTATCAATCAGCACTTAACTTATTTTAAAAAATACAACACTAATATAAAGATTAATGTTTATAATTTAGAAGCAAAAGAATTGATAAATCAGTTAGAAGCAGATAAATTAGATATAGTATCATCATTTTCCTTAAAGGATTTACAAGATGATGAATATGAAAATATATTTTTCTGTGATGAAGAAATGGTTTATTATGCGCCAAATATTGAGCATTTAGGTAATATCATCAATGTAGAAGAAATCGCTCAATATCCAATGGTACAGTATTCTCCATATTATTTAATGAATTCTACTATAAAGAACTATTTTAGTAAATTAGGTTGTCATCCTCAAGTAGAAGCTTGGTTTGCTACTCCATATGCGATTATGCATTATTGTCAACAAAATCAGGTGGGGGCTGTATTGCCAAAACGCTTGTTAAATGCTATGGGCTTTTTTGATGGTTATTATGATATAGAACCAGATTTTACTTTAAAATGCCATCTATTGTATAAAAAAACAAATCCAAAATATAAATATATAAAGATTTTCATTGATTATATCAATACTTTATATAATAAAAATAACAATAATTGAGTTTAGTGTATGCAGGATAATTGAAAATATGAATTAAAATCGTCAGTGTAAAAAGCTGGCGATTTTTTATGATAAAATGTATGATTTTATCGTTAAAATGGATAAATTTGTGTTATAATAATAAACTATAATGTAATGATGTTAATCTAGGAAGTGATTTTATGACAAGAATTTCAGTTGAATTAGTACCAAGAGATGTTGAAGTATTAAAAGAAGAAGTAAAAACAATAAAAGAAAAATTAAGCGATGTTGATTTCATTAATATTCCAGATTTGTTGAGTTGTGATACTAGAAGTTGGGACGGAGCAAATATTGCAAAAGCTTATTTCGATGATGTAGTACCACATCTAAGAGCGATGGATTTTGATTTTACAAAAGAGTTACCGATAAAAGATAAATTGAGAGAATATAATATAAAAGAAGTTCTTGTTATAGAAGGTGACCCACCACAAAGTATGCTTTATCAAGTATATCCAACAATAAGTACAGATATTATTAAAAAAATTTAGTGAAGAAATGCCAGAAATTACAGTATATGCAGGAATTGACCAATATCGCAGTAGTATGAAAGAAGAAGAATATCGCATTCGCCGTAAGCAATTAGCTGGAGCAAAAGGATTTTTTACACAACCATTTTTTGATATGCGTTATTTAGAAATGTATGCAGACTTTTAGATTGGTTAGATATTTATTGGGGAGTTTCTCCAGTTTATCCGAACGCTCTGGTAAGTTATTGGAGAAATAAAAACAATGTTATTTTTCCAAAGGACTTTGAACCAACATTAGAATGGAATATAGAATTTGCTCGTAAAGTGATAGATTTTGCTCGCAAACATAATCATAATGTTTATTTAATGCCAATAAAAGCAAAAATAATGCCATACTTAGAAGGTGTTTTCGCTAAATAATAAATCTAAAAGCTGTGAAATAAATTTTTTCACAGCTTTTTTTATTTACAAATTTACAATTGAATTCTATAATAGTCATATAAAAAACTGAAAATTAAGTAAAATCTTAAAAAAATTTATAGTATGATAAATTTTTATTATGATATTAAATTTGGGAAAAGGGGAAAGTGTTATGTTTAAGATTTTAAATAAGAAAGTTTTACATGAAAATATTTTGCAATTTACTTTAGAAGCTCCTTTGATAGCGAGAAAAGCAGAGCCTGGTCAATTTGTGGTGTTAAGAGTTAATGAATATGGAGAGCGAGTACCATTAACTATTGCTGATTTTGATAGAAAAAAAGGAACTATAGATATTATTTTTATGGTAATAGGTGCGTCAACTACTGTATTAGCATCATTAAATGAAGGCGATAGTATTTTAGACTTAGTTGGTCCTTTGGGTAAAAAAACAGATATTAGACCTGATATGGGAACTGTAGTTTGCATAGGTGGTGGTATAGGTGTTGCTCCAATTTATCCTATTGCTAGAAAGATGAAACAAGTGGGCAATCATGTGATAACAATTATGGGAGCAAAAGATAAAGATATTTTGATTTTGAAAGATGAAATGGAAAAAATATCTGATGAAGTTATTGTTACTACAGATGATGGCTCTTATGGTATAAAAGGATTTGTAACGACAGCACTACAGCAATTAATTGATAAAGGAATTGATATTGCTGAAGTAGTAGCTATTGGACCTGTTATTATGATGAAAACTGTAGCAGATACAACTAGACCATATAATATTAAAACGATTGTTAGTCTAAATCCTATCATGGTAGATGGTACAGGAATGTGTGGCGGTTGCCGTGTACAAGTTGGTGATGAAACAAAATTTGCTTGTGTAGATGGGCCAGAATTTGATGGTTCATTTAGTAGTATTTGTGAATTTGATGGAAAGACAACGCATGTATAGACCTAAAGAAGAAATTGAAAAAGACCATATTTGTCGTTTAGCTAAAAAGGTTGAAGAAATGGAGGAAAAATAATATGCCTTTAGTAATGCAAAAACATGAAATGCCAGAACAAGATGCTAATGTTCGCAGAAATAATTTTGATGAAGTAGCTTTAGGATATACAGAAGAATTAGCCTTAGCAGAAGCTAATCGTTGCCTTCATTGTAAAGTGCCACATTGTAGAAAAGGTTGTCCTGTAGATATTGATATACCAGCTTTTATTGCTAAAATAAAAGAAGGCGATTTTGAAGGAGCAAATGCAAAAATCAAAGAAGCTAGTAGTTTGCCTGCTATTTGTGGACGCGTTTGTCCTCAAGAAAATCAATGTGAAAAATATTGTGTAATGGGAATAAAAGGCGAACCTGTAGGTATTGGTCGTTTGGAAAGATTTGTAGCTGATTATTGTATGCAAAATTGTGAAGAAAAAATAGAAAAAACAGTAAAAGATGATGCTCAAAAAGTCGCTATTATTGGTTCGGGACCAGCTGGATTAGCTTGTGCAGGTGATTTAGCGAAAAAAGGCTATCAAGTAACAATTTTTGAAGCTTTACATACAGCAGGTGGAGTATTATCTTATGGTATTCCTGAATTTCGTTTACCAAAAGATAAGGTTGTAAAACCAGAAATTGATAATTTGCGTAAGATGGGTGTAAAAATAGAGGTGAATTCTGTAGTAGGTAAATTATTTACAGTTGATGAACTTATGCAAGAATTTAATTTTGATGCTGTATTTATTGCTACAGGAGCAGGTTTACCTCATTTTATGAATATTCCTGGTGAAAATTTAAATGGGGTATATTCTTCAAATGAATTTTTGACAAGATGTAATTTAATGAAAGCATATCGTTTTCCAGAATATGCTACGCCTATTAATGTAGGGAAAAAAGTAGCTGTAGTAGGTGGCGGTAATGTAGCTATGGATTCTGCTCGAACTGCTTTGCGCTTAGGAGCAGAAAAAGTATATATTGTTTATCGCAGAAGTGAAAAAGAATTACCGGCAAGACGTGAAGAAGTAGAACATGCCAAACAAGAAGGCATAGAATTTAAATTATTGAATAATCCTGTAGCTATTTTAGGTGATGAAAAAGGATATGTAAAAGCCATTCGTTGTATAAAAATGGAATTAGGCGAACCTGATGCTTCAGGTCGTAGACGTCCTGTGGAAATACCTAATTCAGAATTTGATATTGATGTGGATACTGTGGTTATCGCTATTGGTCAAGGGCCAAATCCATTGATACAATCAACTACTCCAGATATGCAGACAAATAAGAGAGGTAATATCATAGCTGATGAAGAGACAGGAAAAACTACAAAAGAAGGTGTCTTTGCTGGTGGCGATATTGTAACAGGAGCTGCAACTGTTATTTTGGCTATGGGTGCAGGTAAAAAAGCTGCTAAAGCTATTGATGAATATTTGATAGAAAAACGCAATAAATAATAAATTTAAATAGATTGATTTTAGGGTAAAGATATGTTGACCGAAAATCAATCTATTTTTTTAGAAAAAATTTTTGTTATAATGCTTTTATATTTGAATAGAATTTTTTTAGAGGTATAAAATGAGTTTAATGAATTTTACAAGTATAGATTTTGAGACAGCTAATAAAAATCGTGATAGTGCTTGTAGTGTAGCTGTAGTTGTTATTGAAAATGGTAGAATGGTGGATAGTTATAATTCATTTATAAGACCGCCAGAAATATTTTTTGAAGAAGGTAATATGAAAATACATGGCATTACTCCGCAAATGGTAGAAAATGCACCTACTTTTGCAGATATATGGAAAGATTTACGTATGTATTTAGATAATCGAATAGTTATAGCACATAATGCTTTTTTTGATATGGGCGTGTTACGAAGTTGTATTTGGAAATATAATTTAGCTAAACCACAGTTTAAAACAGCATGTACTGTTCAAATTGCTAGAAAAGTATGGCCACAGTTACCAAATCATAAATTGAATACATTGGGAGAATTTTTTCAGATACAATTTAAACATCATGATGCTTTAGATGATGCAAAAGTTTGTGCAAAAATTCCTTTAGTTGCTGGTAGAACTGTAGGTGTGGATAATATGGATAGTTTACTAAGAAAAGTAGGTTTAGAAGCAAAAATATTTAAATCATAAAAATTTATAAAAAAAGTGTTGACAAAAAACATTTTATAGTGATATAATAAATCTCGCATTCAACGCGAGTGCTAAATGCGGAAGTGGCGGAATTGGCAGACGCGCTAGACTTAGGATCTAGTGTCTTTCGGCGTGCAGGTTCAAGTCCTGTCTTCCGCACCATTTGAAATTATAGCTTTACAGATTTTCTGTAAAGCCTTTTTTGTTTTTTATAAATTATAAAGTTATATTAATTTAATAAATGAAATTGCATTTTTGAGGTATTATTGATTATTTTTGCTTATAAGCATATAATTTAGATAGGATTTATTTCTAGTAAGAAAGGTTGAATTTCAATGAAAGTTTTATTATTAAATGGCAGTAGACGCGAAAAAGGTTGTACATATACAGCTCTTAGTGAAATAGCACAAACTTTAGAAAAACAAGGTATCCAAGCAGAAATAATTCATGCAGTACCAGAAACAGAAATTATTAAAAGTGTTGCAGAAAAAGTAAAAACTGCAGATGGTTTAGTAGTAGGTTCTCCTGTATATTGGGCATCTCCATCTGGGGAAATCATTTCTTTTATGGATAGATTATCTAGCTTAGCAGGTAAAGATTTATTACACAAACCAGCAGCAGCTGTCGCTTCCGCTAGACGTGCTGGCACAACTGCAACTTTAGATGTACTTGCTAAATATTTTACTTATCATCAAATGCCAGTAGTTTCTGCAAATTATTGGAATGTAGTACATGGCAATACACCTGATGAAGTGAAAAAAGATGCAGAAGGTATGCAAATTATGCGTGTTTTAGGGAATAATATGGCATGGCTTTTAAAATGCATTGAAGCAGGTAAAAATAATGGTGTACAAATCCCAGAAACAGAAGCAAAAATAATGACAAATTTCATTCGTTAAAATAGAGTAAACAGAGTTATAACGATTTTTTATTTCGTTATAACTCTTTTTTTGTGGTAAAATATAAATATAGTAGCCGATAAAGAAGGTGTAAACATGGGGAAAAAATCATTATTGACTAAAGAGGATATTGATATATTAGAGTCTTGGGCTGATGGATACTTTTACAAGATTTTTTATTATTTAGAAGATTTTGTTAAAAAAGGTATAGAGCAAAAATTGTTTACTTTGGAAGAAGCAAAGGAAGATTTAAATATTGCTTTATGGTATGCATATGCAGGCAATAATATTGATATATATGAATATTATTACAAAGTGATAAATTGGATGCCTTATTCAGAAAAAAATGCTAAAGGCTCAGGCGCATGGTATTATCGTTATTCAGTGGCTTTGACTTATTGCAGTGATTTGGAAAAAGCATATAGTTATGCACAAAAAGGTGTACAAGAAGAAGCTGATTATCCATGGGGTTGGTTGAATTTAGCAAAATTACAATATCATTTTGGCGAAAAAGAAAAAGCAATGGCTTCCATAGAAAAGGGCTTATCTCTTGTGCCGGATGATTATGAATTTAAAGTTTTACAAGAGGAAATAAAAGCAAATTGTAGCTTAGAAGAAATGCTATGTCATTATATAAAACCAGAAGATGATGCATTTTTCAAAAATCGACAAATGTATAAACAGCATTTAAAAGAGAAAATGCAAGCTGTAGATGGAGTAATTTGTCATGAGGAGTCTTTGCAGAAGGTAAAAGAATTTTTAAAGGGAAATAAGTGGCAAGAAAATAATCCTTATTGTACTTGTATGGTAAAGTTAGAGGATATAACAGTAAAAATTGTTTTTACCATGAATAGAGCAATGTTGTCAAAGATAAATATGGATTGGTTAATTAAAGAGTATACCGACATAAAAGATAATTTATTGACTTATGATAAATATGATGTTGAATATAAATTGCAGGAAATAGAGATAGATAGAGATTATCAAATAAAATTAACTTATTATAATAAAAAGAAAAAATTATCTTTAGTTTTGGCTAAAGATAGTGATAAAAAAAGTTCAAGAAAATCATAATGAACATTTAAAAAATGACAAAGAAGTAGAAAATTTAGCTTTGACATTATATAAAAGAGATGAACAATTTTCTTATGTGGAATGTTGGTTTGAAGATGATAAAATTGTTAAACATTATGGTTTAGTTGGCGATAAGGGAGATATCAAAAAATATGAAAATTGTTCAATTGATGATTATAAATTATACTTAGATATTTTCGTAGGACGATATGAAAAATTAGGTTATATCTCATGGCGAGAATTCACGAAAAAGACTTTATTAATGAAAATCACTATAGAAGATAATGAACAAAATTTATGGAAAGAAGAAAATGAAGCGCCGATATATTTCCTTTATGAAATGGTACAAAAAGCTTTAGAAATTAATGTAGTGGGCTTTTTAAATGATTGGGGCTATAGAAGAAATGAAAAGAAAAATCTGTATGAAATCGACTTTTATTTTGATACAGTTGATAAAGATATAGCAGTGAATTTAGTAAAACATGTCATAGAAGTATTTTCAATGAATGCTAAATCAAAGGTAGAAGAAGTCATAGAATTAGCAGAAGTTAAAAATGGAGTTGTTTAATTTTTCGCTTATAATAGACGATGCCAAAAATATCTGCTAATGCCCAGCCGATAGGGATAGACCACCAAATACCGATTACTCCGATAGAAGGTATGCTAGCAAGGTAATAGGCAAGTCCTACACGTGTGCCTAATGAAATAATAGTTAAGATTACAGACATGCTAGGGAAGTTAATAGCACGATAAAATCCATATAATAAAAATAAAATACCAATGCCAAAATAGAAACTACCTTCTATGCGGAGATAATCCACCCCAATATTGATAATTTCTGTTTCAGAACTATCAATGAAAATTGTCATTAGAGGGCGAGCAAAGATAAAGACGCCAACAGATATAATTAAACAAAATAGAAATGAGATTTTTATAGCAGATTTTATACCTTGTTGAATTCTATCTGTTTTTTAGCACCGTAGTTTTGCCCAATGAAAGTAGAAAAAGCATTGCCAAAATCTTGTGCAGGCATATAAGCTAATGAGTCTATTTTTACAGCAACGGTAAAGGCTGCCATTATTGTTGCACCAAAGCTATTTACAAGATTTTGTACGAGTAAAATTCCAAAATTCATTACAGATTGTTGTGTTGATGTTAATAATGAAGAATTAGAAATATCTTTTATCATGGCTAAATCAAATTTGCAATGTTCTTTTTTGCGGAATTAATTCAGGGCATTTTTTTTATAGTGTAGATTGTTAGACCTAAGGCACAAAAACCTTGAGCTATTACTGTACCGAGTGCAGAGCCTGCCACACCCATTTGAAAATTAACGACTAAAATAATGGAAAGAATAATATTAAAAAGGGCAGAACTTGCTAAAAAGATAAGTGGGGTTTTTGAATTGCCAATAGCACGAAGTAGACAAGTGAAATAATTATAAATAAAAGAAAAACTAAATCCGATGAAAATAATATAAAGATATGTATAAGTTAAATCGAAAATTTCTCTAGGAACTTGCATAAAATAAATGATTTCATCAATGTAGATAAAAATAAAAATATTTATTATTATTGTAAGTATTAATATTAAGATGAAAGAGATAAAAATACTAGATTTTAATTTAAAATAATCTTTTTCACCATAAAATATCGAAAATAAAGCTCCGCTACCCATACAAAGACCTAATAATACTGAGGTCAAAAAAATGATTAAGGCATAGCTTGCACCGACAGCAGCTAAGGCATTTGTGCCAATAAAATGACCAACAATTAAGGTATCGGAGATATTATATAACTGTTGCATAAGATTGCCTAAAATCATAGGCAGTGAAAATTTTAACATAGTCATCGAAACAGACCCTGTTGTTAAATCATATTTCATAATAAAAGCACCTCGCCTAGACTATAAAGAAAATATATTGCATAAGTTAGAAAATATTTATATAATAAATATAACTAATTAATTGATTAATTTATACTAATACTTAGAATAATGAAAAAATAATTCAAAAGAAAAGAGGAAAACTAATGGAGGCTTTAGTTACGATTATTAATAAATCAGGAGTTCATGCACGACCAGCAGCAATGCTTGCTCAAATGGGACGTAGATATACGTCTAAAATCACATATACAGCAAAAGGTATCACTGCTGATGGGAAAAATATTATTCCTATAATCAATTTAGGATTATCTTGTGGTACACAAGTGCTTATAACTGCTGAAGGTGATGATGAACAAGAAGCTATTAAAGCTTTGAGTGAACTTGTAAATAATCGTTTTGGTGAGCATCAATAATAATATTTATAACACAAATATATTAAGAAGTTAAGAGTTGTCTTCGCTCTGAAATTATGCTAATATATCTTATACAATTTAATGTTTTGTAAAAGACAATGAAAAAGAGAGTATAGATATAATTGAGTTGTGCAGAGAGAAAATTTATAGCTGAAAAATTTTCCAACCCAGTATCTAGAAAGTAGCTTTGGAGTCCTCATACCGAAATAATATTAAGTATGAGCGCAGATACAGCGTTATGTAATGAAGTTTTATCTGAATTTTATGTAGTTAATTTATAAATTTAGATAAGAAAAATTAGGTGGTACCGCGAAGATATCTCTTTCGTCCTTTTATGAGGAATGAAAGAGATTTTTTTGTGTAATTTTTGCCTGATTTAACTGATTAACTTTAATTTTTGTGTGAAAAATAGGAGGTATTTTTTTGATGGAAGAAACAAATATTCCAAAGGTTTATGACCCGCAATCTTTTGAAAAAAAAATGGTATCAATATTGGGAAGAAAATAAATTATTCCATGCAGAAGTAGATGAAACTAAAAAACCATTTAGCATTGTAATGCCACCACCAAATGTAACAGGTCAGCTTCATATGGGACATGCTATGGATAATACTTTGCAAGATATTTTAATTCGTTTTAGAAGAATGCAAGGATATAACACTTTATGGATGCCTGGTACTGACCATGCAGGTATAGCAACTCAAGCAAAAGTAGATGCACAACTTCGTGAACAAGGTGTATCTCGTTATGATATTGGTAGAGAAAAATTCTTAGAACATGCTTGGGCATGGAAAGAAAAATATGGCAATCGCATAAAATATCAAATTCGTACACTTGGTTCTTCTTGTGATTGGGATAGAGAACGTTTCACTATGGATGAAGGTTGCTCTCATGCCGTTCGTGAAGTATTTGTACAATTATATAAAAAAGGTTTAATTTATCAAGGTAAACGTATAACTAACTGGTGCCCACACTGCAATACAGCACTTAGCGATATTGAAGTAGAACATCAAAATGAACAAGGTCATTTATATCATTTAAAATATCAAGTTGAAGGTGAAGATAGATTTGTAGAAATCGCTACAACTCGTCCTGAAACTATGTTTGGTGATACTGGTGTAGCTGTTCATCCTGATGATGAACGCTATAGCGATTTAGTAGGTAAAACTTTGATTTTACCAATCGTTGGTCGTCGTATACCACTTTTTGCTGATAGTTATGTAGACCCACAATTTGGTACTGGTGCAGTAAAAGTAACACCAGCTCATGACCCTAATGACTTTGATATGGGGCTCGCCATAATTTAGAACAGATTGTAGTAATTAACAATGATGGTACAATGGCAGAAAATACTGGCAAATATGCTGGTCTTGACCGTTATGAATGCCGTAAACAATTAATCGAAGATTTAAAACAACAAGGTTATTTAATCAGCATTGAAGAACATGAACATGCAGTAGGTCATTGTTCTCGTTGCTCTACAACTGTAGAACCACTTGTATCTAAACAGTGGTTTGTAAAAATGGAATCTTTAGCAAAACCTGCAGCTGAAGCTGTAAAATCTGGCAAAATTAAATTTGTTCCAGAAAGATTTTCTAAAATCTATTGCAATTGGTTAGATAATATACGCGATTGGTGTATTTCTCGTCAGCTCTGGTGGGGTCATCGTATTCCAGCATGGTATTGTGATGATTGCGGTGCAACTATCGTAGAAAATGAAGATGTAACAGTTTGTCCTCATTGTGGTAGCAAACATGTTCATCAAGATGAAGATGTACTTGATACATGGTTTAGCTCTGGTCTTTGGCCATTTGAAACTATGGGGTGGCCAGAACAAACAGCAGAATTAAAACAATTCTATCCAACAAGTGTACTTGTTACAGGATATGACATTATCTTCTTCTGGGTAGCTCGTATGGTAATGATGGGCTTAGAATTTGGTAAAGACATTCCATTTAAACATGTATTTATTCATGGTCTTGTACGTGATAGTCAAGGTCGTAAAATGAGTAAATCTTTAGGTAATGGTATTGATCCTGTTGAAGTAATTGAAAAATATGGTGCAGATACACTTCGCTTTATGCTCATCACAGGTAATACACCTGGTAATGATATGCGTTTTTATTGGGAACGTGTGGAATCTGCTCGTAACTTCGCTAATAAATTATGGAATGCTTCTCGTTTCATGCTTATGAATCTTGAAGGTTTTGACAAAACTTTTGTTCCAGAAGCTAGCGACTATACTTTAGCTGATAAATGGATTTTAAGCCGTTATGCTAAAACTGCTATCAGCATTACTGAAAACCTAGAAAAATTTGAATTAGGTGAAGCTGGTCGTTCTTTATATGACTTCATTTGGAATGAATTCTGTGATTGGTATATTGAACTTAGCAAAGCTCGTCTTTACGATAAAGAAAATGTTCGTCCACGTAAAGTAGCTCAATATGTTTTAGGTTATGTACTTGAACATACACTTCGCTTATTACATCCATTTATGCCATTTATTACAGAAGAAATTTGGCAACACATTCCACATGAAGGTAAGAGCATCATGGTGGCTGATTGGCCAACAGGTGAAGAAGCAAAACTTGATGATGCAAGTGAAGTAGAAATGACTACTATCATGGAAACAATCAAAGCTATCCGTAATATGAGAGCTGAAGTAAATGCAGCACCAAGCAAAAAAACAGAAGTAATTCTTCATTTAAGTGATGAAAGCTTAACTGATGTATTTGCTAAAAACAGTGGATATTTAGAAACATTAGCTTCTGCTAAAAATGTAACTATTTTAGCAAAAGATGATGCAAAACCAGAAAATGCAATGACAGCAGTAGTAAATGGTGTAGAAATTATTTACCTTTAGCAGGTTTAATTGATGTAGAAAAGAAACTGCTCGTTTAAATAAAGAATTAGCTACATTAGATAAAGAAGTATCACGCTTGATAAAAAACTTTCTAAGAGAGCCTTTATTGCCAAGCACCTGCTGAATATTGTAGAACGAAGAAAAG
>ENA-OQEB01000517-OQEB01000517.1-human-gut-metagenome-genome-assembly--contig:-NODE-517-length-15827-cov-1.964841_pt1 | contig 15827 bp, 23 predicted proteins | sample MGYA00242787_ERZ504619 | MGnify/ENA primary metagenome ERZ504619 (study PRJEB26092, sample SAMD00036317) | human gut metagenome | host: Homo sapiens | study: EMG produced TPA metagenomics assembly of... | reverse complement strand
GAAGAGTGCAAAGGCAGAAGGGAGCTTGACTGCGACACCGACGGGTGGAGCAGGTACGAAAGTAGGACTTAGTGATCCGGTGGTATAAAGTGGGATTGCCATCGCTCAACGGATAAAAGCTACCCTGGGGATAACAGGCTTATCACTCCCAAGAGTTCACATCGACGGAGTGGTTTGGCACCTCGATGTCGGCTCATCGCATCCTGGGGCTGAAGTAGGTCCCAAGGGTTGGGCTGTTCGCCCATTAAAGCGGTACGCGAGCTGGGTTCAGAACGTCGTGAGACAGTTCGGTCCCTATCCGCTGTGGGCGTTGGAAATTTGAGAGGAGCTATCCTTAGTACGAGAGGACCGGGATGGACATACCTCTGGTGCACCGGTTGTTCTGCCAAGGGCATAGCCGGTAGCTAAGTATGGACGGGATAAGCGCTGAAAGCATCTAAGTGCGAAGCCCCCTCAAGATAAGATTTCCCCCAGAATGGTAAGACCCGTGAGAGACTATCACGTTGATAGGCCAGAGGTGTAAGTGCAGTAATGCATTCAGCTGACTGGTACTAATCGGTCGAGGACTTGACCAGATGGTTTAAGTGGCCAGTAGATATTATTCAGTTTTGAAGGTACAGCCTTCAAAAAAACAAATAAGGAAAATCCGGTGATTATAGCAGAGAGGATACACCTGTTCCCATCCCGAACACAGAAGTTAAGCTCTCCAGCGCTGAAGATACTTGGCGGGAAGCTGCCTGGGAAATTAGGAAGTCGCCGGTTTTTTCTTTTTTTGTGTTTTTTGGAATAATTAGGAACAGAGTACGGAGATGTGATTTAACGGTTACCGGGCAACTGCAAAGGAATATGGATTTTTTATACAACTCATATTCAGTATAGATAGAAACTATTTGCTACATTGCTAATGCAATGATACTCTAAATTGTCCGTTATACGATGTACAGGTATCGCAGAGCAGCACAGAGTTGAACGCAGAGTTCGACTCTGTGCTTTTTCTGTGTGTTTTGTCGGAGATTGTTAGAAATCAGTTGTGATTTTCCCCGACAAAGGAAGGGAAACGCTGCGCCGTTTCCCACCTCATCCCATCCGGTGGACCAGCACCACGTCCCGGCCGCGGAGGCTATTCGCCGCCCCGGCAGCCGCTATTTTTCCTGTTATTAGACATATCTACCTTGAAAAAATTGCAATTGGTGTACAATTATAAGTGTGAAAAACTGAGAGGAGACAACAAGATGACGGATTGGGGAAGAAATGATCTGTGCTGGTGCGGCAGCGGAAAGAAATACAAGAAATGCCATTACGAGTTCGACCGTAAATTGGAAGAATTATACGATATGGGGGCAGTGGTTCCAAGTCGGGACATTATCAAGACACCGGATGAAATAGAGGGAATTCGCAAGAGCGCGCAGGTGAACATTGCGGTGCTGGATTATGTGGCGGAACATATTCGGGAAGGCATCAGCACTGCGGAAATTGATAAATGGGTGTACGACGAGACCACCAAGCGGGGCGGAATTCCGGCACCGCTGGACTACGAAGGTTTTCCGAAGAGCGTGTGTACCTCCATCAATGAGGAGGTGTGCCACGGCATCCCTTCCGAGGATGTAATATTGAAGGACGGAGATATCATCAACGTGGACGTATCCACGATTTTGGACGGATATTATTCCGATTCCTCCCGGATGTTCTGCATCGGAAACGTCGCTCCGGAGAACCGCAAGCTGGTGGAGGATGTCCACAAAGCCATTGAAATCGGACTGGAGCAGGTGAAGCCGTGGGGTTACCTGGGCGACATGGGACAGGCTATCAATGATTTTGCCAAATCCCAGGGCTACAGCGTGGTTCGGGAAATCGGCGGTCACGGCTGCGGCCTCGAGTTCCACGAAGATCCGTGGGTTGGTTTTACCACAAAAAAAGGCACGGAGATGGTTATGGCACCGGGCATGATTTTCACCATCGAGCCGATGATCAACCTGGGAAAACCGCAGGTTTACACGGATAAAGATAACGGCTGGACCGTGTACACCAGAGACGGAAAGCCGTCGGCACAGTGGGAGATTCAGGTGCTCATCACCGAAGACGGGTACGAGATTTTAGCGTACTAGCGCAAGGCGGGCGGAGCCCCAACCGACACGGCGAAGCCTTCACACATGGGCGGATCCCAACAGAAATATTCAACGGAAAAAGAGGGAGACAGTGTCAAAGAAAATTCTTGACACCGCCTCCTTCTTATGGTATATTAGGCAAGTATGATTGAGAATTTATCCAAAGTAGAATATGCAAGTCTGCTGTACGACTTTTACGGCGAACTACTGGACGAGAACAAGAAAGAAATCATGAACCTGTATCATGAGGATAACCTTTCTCTGGCAGAGATTGCAGAGGATTTGGGACAGAGCCGACAGGGCGTGCACTACACCTTGAAGAAGGCGGAGAAGTCCCTGGAGAAATATGAAGAACGGCTGGGACTGGTTCGAAAGTATCTGGAGAACCTGCGAAAGTACCAGCAAGTGGAGCAGATTGCGGAGAAGTACCGGAAGGACGATTCCCTGGATGAAGGGTTCGGCAGGATATCCGGGTGCTCACCGACATGATTAAAGATTTAATGGAGTAGAAGATGGCATTTGAAGGATTAGCGGATAAGTTGCAAGATACCTTCAGACATCTGCGTGGCAAGGGCGTTCTCACGGAGAAGGACATCGATTCGGCGATGCGGGAAGTGAAGCTGGCATTGCTGGAAGCGGACGTGAACTTCAAAGTGGTAAAGAAGTTCGTTGCGGATGTGAAGGAAAAGGCCATGGGCCAGGACGTGATGAAGAGCCTGACCCCGGCACAGCAGGTTGTCAAGATCGTCAAAGATGAACTGGTGAACATGATGGGCGGCGCCAACAGCAAGCTCACCTATTCCCCGAGCGGTTTCACCGTCTACATGATGGTGGGACTCCAGGGTACCGGTAAAACCACCACCTGCGGAAAATTAGCCAATTACCTGAAACAGAACGGAAAGAAACCGATGCTCTGTGCCTGCGACGTGTACCGTCCGGCGGCGATCGATCAGCTGGAAGTGGTCGGAAAAGCAGTGAATACCCCGGTATTCACCATGCGGGAATCCGACGACCCGGTGGAAATCGCCAAAGCCGCGGTGGAAGCGGCGGAGCACAAGGGCTGCAATGTATTAATCGTGGATACTGCCGGCCGGCTGCAGATCGATGAGAAGCTGATGGATGAGCTGAAACAGCTCAAGAAAAACATCCGCCCTCACGAGATTCTGCTGGTCGTAGACGCTCTCACCGGTCAGGATGCGGTGAACATCGCCTCCGGCTTCGATGAAGCCTGGGTGTAGATGGTATCGTGATGACCAAGATGGACGGTGACTCCCGAGGAGGTGCGGCACTTTCGGCCAAGAGCGTAACGGGCAAGCCAATCAAGTTCATGGGTACCGGCGAGAAGTACGACGCTTTGGAGCCGTTCCATCCGGATCGGATCGCTTCCCGAATCCTGGGAATGGGCGATATGATGAGCCTGATCGAGCATGCGGAGAATTCCTACACCGAAGAAGAAGCTCTGAAAATGGAAGAGAAGCTTCGGAAGAACAAGTTCGATCTGGACGATTTCCTCGAACAGATGGAGCAAATCAATAAGATGGGCGGTCTGGCAAAAATAATCGGCATGATTCCGGGCATTTCCGAGAGGGACAAGCAGCAGCTGGACTTCGAACGAGGTGCGGAGCAGCTGAACCAGATGAAGGCGATTATCCAGTCCATGACCAAAGCGGAACGAAGAGACCTTCCATTCTCAACGCCAGCCGGCGGAAGAGAATTGCTGCGGGAAGCGGAAGAACGGTCACCGAAGTGAACGCGCTGATTAAGCAGTTCACGGAGATGAAGAAGCAGCTGAAAATGTTCAACAACCCGAAGGCTATGAAGAGAAACAAGCTATTTCGCGGTTTGCTGTAATATGCCGTATTGGCAGCTTACGACGTAACTAATTTATTTTTTTTATTAAACAGGAGGACAAAATGGTAAAGATTAGACTGAAGAGAATGGGCGCACACAAGAGACCTTTCTACAGAGTAGTAGTAGCGGATTCCCGTACCCCAAGAGACGGCAGATTCATCGAGGAGATCGGAACTTACAACCCGCTGAAGGACCCTGCAGAGATCAAGATCGATGTAGAAGCAGCTCAGAAGTGGATTCAACGGTGCACAGCCGACTGATACAGTAAGAGCTCTTCTGAAAAAATCCGGCGTAGAAACTCTAAGAGAAGGGAATTTCAAATCATGGCTAGTCTAGTTGAAGCAATTGCCAAAGCACTGGTATCTAAGCCTGAACGAAGTCGTTGTAACCACAGAAGGAACGGAAGATAACATTACCGTATTCCTCAAAGTTGCGAAAGATGATATGGGTAAGATCATTGGTAAACAGGGACGGATTGCGAAAGCCTTCGAACAGTGGTCAAAGCGGCAGCCATCAAGCAGAACAAAAGAGTCTCGGTGGAGATCGTAGAAGACTAATATCAGAGTCTGGCGAACTGAAAGATACAAGCATGCAGGAGAGATTTCTGCATGCTTGTTTGCTAATAGGAGAAAAAAATGGCTTTAAAAGATGACAATACGATGGTGAATATCGGCCGCCTCACCTCGGCGGTGGGACTGAAAGGCGAGATTAAGGTGCTGACCTATGCGGAAGATTCAGAGAATCTTCACGAAGGCACGGTGCTTTACATGGAAAAAGGGGGTACAATAACCACGGCGGAAGTTACCGGAATCCGGTTTCAGAAGAACCGCCCGGTGATTCGTTTGGAGAACGTGACGGATCGAAACGGCGCAGAAGCGCTGCGGAATATGGAGATTTACATTTCCGAAGAGGATTTGGAGGAGCTTCCGGAGGGGGAATACTACATCCGGGATCTGATTGGATGTGAGGTGTACGATCGCGCCAGCGGACGGACCCTGGGTAAAGTGGACGATGTGCTTCAGAACACGGCCCAGAGCGTCTATCGGGTGTTGGATGAGAATGGAAAGGAAATTCTGATTCCGGCGATAGAAGCCTTCGAACGGGGAAATCGATCCGGAGCGAGGCGTGATTGAAGTGGAATTGATTCCGGGATTTCTGGAGGGCTAGAATGAAAATCAATATTTTAACCCTGTTTCCGGAGATGTTCGCCCCGTTGCAGGAGAGCATGCTGGGAAGAGCCCGGGAGAAGGGCATTCTGGATATCAACTTGATCAATATTCGGGATTACACGGAGGATAAGCACAACCGAGTGGACGATACCCCATTCGGCGGCGGTGCGGGAATGGTGATGCAGGTGCAGCCCATCCTGTCGGCCTACCGGGAAAATCATCTGCAGGGACCGTGTCTGTACATGTCCCCTCGCGGCAAAATGCTGAACGGAGAGATGGCAGAATCCCTGTCTCGGCAGGAGGAGATTACCATTCTGTGCGGTCACTACGAAGGGGTGGATCAGCGCGCCCTGGACCTGCTTCAGGCAGAGGAAGTCACCATCGGTGACTATATTCTAACCGGCGGAGAACTTCCCGCCATGGTTCTGGTGGATACGGTCGCTCGTTTTTTGGACGGGGTGCTGGCCGGAGAGGAATCGGTAAAAGAAGAGTCCGTCTATTCCGGACTTCTGGAATATCCTCACTACACCAAACCGCGTGAGGTGGAAGGTCTCGCTGTACCGGAGGTTCTGGTCAGCGGAAACCATGAAAAAATCGATCTCTGGCGATACGAGAAATCCTTGGAAATCACCAAGGAACGGCGGCCGGATCTTTTCCGAGAATACTTGGAATCCGAGCCTTCCCTCTCCAAGAAGGAGAAGAAAATATTAGAAGAAATTAAGTAGAATGAGGACGGTTTTCACCGCCGTTTCCGAATAAAAATTTATTGTATTTGGGGAATAATTCGTGTAGAATTAATCAGTAGGAGTGCGTATGAAAAAGAAGTGGATTTGGTGGGGAATATACATAATCGCCGTAATTATATTAGCGGTGATTATATACGTGGTTCCGTCGCTGATGGGACTTCTGGATACCACATATACGATTGAAAGCGGAACGGTACAGGTGAAAGATTCCGTAGACGATGCCTGGATTATCCGGGACGATACGGTGTACAGCGCAAAGGAAGATGCATCCATGGATGCATTGGTGAAGGACGGCACCCTGGTGAAGGGTAAGAGCCGCGTGGCAGCGCTGAAGGCCGGCGGAAGCCAAACCCTGGGACCGAAGTATATGAAGCTGAGCCATAAGCTGGGAAACTCGATGAAGGCCACGGATGGAACCGTTTCCTCCGGTGGGTACGTGAGCTATTCTGCGGATGGCTATGAAGGCACTCTGAACTCTTCCGTGCTGGATGAGGTGACGGAGAAAACCCTGAATTCTGTGAGCAACGACAGTAGATCTCAGCGGTTCATCCTGTGCCGCCGGACAGCCGATTTTCCGTATTACAAAGAACGGAACCTGGTGGCTCGTGTTTTTTGCGGATGCGGATCAGGCGAAGAAGTATACGGTGGGCGGCAAGGTTCAGACCACTTTGGAAGATAAGACCCTGGAGACCACCGTGCGTTCTGTGCAGAAGGACGGGGATCGTCGGCGCATCGTTCTCTCCTGCAAGGAATACCATCCGTCTTATCGGACGGAGCGAAAGGTTTCCTTGGAGAACGTGACGGAAAGCGACTCCGGATTGCTGGTGGAAACCCGGAGCATTGTAAAAATCAAGGATCGGGAGGGTGTTCTAGTTCTGGACAAGGTGGGGCGGAAGCACTTCACCCCGATTCAGATTAAAGCTTCCAACGGCGAGACCGCCGCGGTCTACGAAGATCTGTACATGAACAGCAAGGGCGAATTCGTGGAGACCGTCAACAATTACGACGAAGTCGTCAAGTCGCCGAGCACGAAGGATATTAAAGAAGCAAAAAAGAATCTCAATTAAGAGGAGCGGATGGAAATGAGCATCGGAGAGAATTATCTGGAAATTGTAGAACGCAAGAACAGAGCAGCTGTCCGGAGTGGAAGAAATCCGGAGGATGTCCTGCTCCTGGCAGTGACCAAACTGCACACCGTAGAAGAGCTCGAGTCAGGCTATTTCGGCAGGGGCAACGGGACGTCGGCGAGAACCGGGTTAAGAGCTCTTGGAGAAGTATGACCGCACGGCAGAGCCGGTGCGCTGGCAACCCTGAATTGGTCATCTGCAAACCAACAAAGTGAAGAATATTATCGATAAGGTTGTCCTGATTCACTCTGTGGATTCGCTGAAGCTGGCGAAGGAAATCAGCAAACGGGCGATTGCCGCGGACAAAGTGATGGACATCCTCATTGAAATCAATATTGGGATGGAAGAATCTAAGTCCGGGGTACCGGCGGAGGATGTGGAGTCTCTGGTAAAAGAAATCGCTGCGGAGTGCGAAGGCGTCCGAATTCGAGGCGTGATGTGCGTGCCGCCGATTGGAGAGACCTCGGAAGATTCCAGACCTTATTTTAAAAAGACGAAGGCAATCTTTGATAACCTGAAGACCCTGGACCTCCCGCAGGAGCGATTCTTGCCGGATACTCTGTCCATGGGCATGTCCGGAGATTTCGAAGTGGCGGTGGAAGAAGGCGCCACAATCGTACGGGTGGGAAGCTCCATCTTCGGAAAGAGAAATTATCGCTGATTTTAAATGGTATCGACTGCATGAACGTGCGGAAATGGAGGAAGTGTAATGGGCATTAAGGACTTTGTGAATGGCGTCCTGGGCATTGACGATGAATATGAAGATGAAGTAATCACGGAAAAGGAAATCGAGGAAGAGAAGAAGAAAATCTCCGCCTCTTCCCGGTCCGGCGAAGGAATTAAGGTGGACAAAGTGGAACCGACTCCTGCCGGAAACAGCTATAAGATGGATAATTCCTACGAGAGCATCGCACCGAAGCTTTCCAGAGGACAGGTGAATAAGAACTATTCCATGAACGGTTCCGCACCCTTCAAGATGTTGGTTGTTGAGCCGAAGTCCTTTGATGAATGCACCAAGCTGGTGGACAATCTGAAATCCAGAAAACCGGTCATCATCAACCTGGAGCGGGTGGAAACGGATCTGGCAAAGAAGATGTTCGACTTTATGAGCGGCGCAACCTATGCCCTGAGCGGAAACGTTCAGCGCGTAACCGCAAATATTTTTATCTTCGCACCGGCCAATGTGGATATCGCAGCGAAGATGAACAATCGGGAAACCGCGGCACAGCCGGCTTCCGGAAACTATCCGTCCCAAGAGACCAAGAGTCCGTGGAGGTAGTGCATGGGTTTGGTGTTGATTCGAGCAATCCATTGGTTTGCCGAAATATTGATTATGATGCTGTTCATACAGTGCATCCTCAGCTGGTTTGTGCAATCGCCGGCATCCCCGCTGTTCAATGCGTATCGGATACTGACGCAGCTGACGGATCCTTTTGTGGCACCGTTTCGAAAGCTTCTGTCCAACTTCAACACGGGAATGTTCGATTTTTCCGTGCTGCTGGCATTCTTTGCCATTGAGTTCGCGGAACAGATTTTGACGCTGCTGATCAGTAACTTATTGCTGTAGCTATATAGAAAGGGAAGGTACTATCACTATGATTATGCCAATTGATATCGATAAGAAAGAGTTTACCAGAGATAAGAAGGGATACAATTCCAGAGAGGTGGATGAATTTCTGGACCTGATTATCGTCGATTATGAGAAATGCCTCAACGACAACAGAAGCATGGCGCACAAGATTAAGTTCTTGGAAAAGCAGCTGGAAGAGGCTCAGAAGTCCGACAATGCGATGCTGGACACACTGGAAACCGCAAAGCGCCTGATGGCAGATATTTCTGCCAGTGCAGAGCGGAGAGCGGAGCTGATGATTCGCGACGCAGAGCTGGAAGCGGAGACCATGGTTCTGGATGCCAAGCAACCGTTCGCAAGCTGAACGATGAGCACGTTCTGCTGAAGAACAAGGTGGAGAGACTGAGAACCAATTACAGAAGAATGCTGGAAAACGAACTGAACGACTTGGATGCGGACGAGTACGGCCTGAATCCGGATATGGACCGCAGCGATATTGCGGATATCGATAAGGCATTCTCCAATGCACGGATCCGGAAGAAACTCAGGAGACGCTGGTGGTTTCTCAGAAGCAGAAGAAGGAAAAGAAAGTTCCGGAAGTGAAGTCCGCTCCGGTGACCGATCCGGCTCACGCAACGGTGGCAGATCTTTCCGACAGCCTGAAGAAAATTGCAGAAGATAAGACTCAGCAGGAAGGAACCATTATTCTGAAATAATGATGATTGGAACGATTATTATTCTGGTCCTGGCACTGGATCAGATGACGAAATTCCTGATACGGGCAAATTTTACTGTAGGTGAGACGCTCCCGATGATTCCGGACATATTTCATTTGACGTATGTCCGGAATACGGGGGCGGCTTTTAGTATGTTTCGGAATATGCCGGTGGTGACCGTCGGCTTTCCGATTCTGATGGTCATCCTGTGTCTGGCGGCGTCCGTTTATTTTTATCGCCGGAAGGAACGAATTCCGGCCGCTCTGTGCGCCCTGATTTCCGCCGGAGGCATGGGAAACCTGATCGACCGGCTGATGCTGGGATACGTAACGGACATGATTGATTTTAGGGTATTTCCGGTTTTCAACGTGGCGGACATTGCCGTGACGGTGGGCTGCGTGCTGCTGGCACTGTGGATTCTCAAGACGGAGGACCGGGGAAAGGGGGAGCAGTAATGGACCGAGAAATTCTTTGTGTGGTGACACCGGACAAAGCGGGAAAGCGACTGGATGCCTACCTGGCTTCGGAGGTGGAAGACCTTTCCAGAAACTATGCGGAAAACCTAATCGGTGAGGAACGGGTTCACGTGAACGATGGCATTGAGGCTAAGAAGTACAAAGTCCGAGAAGGCGATCGAATCCGAATCCACATGCCGGCCCCTCGTCCCATCGATGTGGAGCCTCAGAACATTCCCCTGAAAATTCTGTACGAAGATGAAGATGTCATCGTGGTGAACAAACCCCGTGGCATGGTGGTGCATCCCAGCGCCGGCAATTGGGACGGCACCTTGGTAAATGCCATCATGTACACTGTGGCGATTCCCTGTCCTCAATCAACGGGGCCATCCGTCCCGGCATCGTGCACCGAATCGATAAGGACACCAGCGGCCTTCTCATGATTGCGAAGAATAACAAGGCACATGAGTCTTTGGCGGATCAGCTTCGGGTGCACAGCGTGACCCGGGAATACCGGGCGCTGGTCTACGACAACATCCGGGAAGACGAGCTGACCATCGACATTCCCATCGGCCGCGATGAGCGGAACCGCCTGCGTCGCGCTGTGAACGGCAGCAATCCGAAGGAGGCCGTAACCCATGTAAGGGTACTGGAGCGTTACGGCAAATACACGCTGATAGCGGCCCGGCTGGAAACGGGTCGGACTCATCAGATTCGCGTGCACCTCTCCCACATCAAGCATCCGTTGGTGGGGGATACCACCTACGGACCGAAGAAGCAGATCTACGGGCTGGACGGCCAGCTGCTTCACGCCAAAACCTTGGGCTTTATCCATCCATCCACCGGAGAATACATGGAATTCGACAGCCCCCTGCCGGATTATTTCAAAGACATATTGGAACGAATTGAAAGGAGCAGATCATGAGCAAAGTCACATCTAAACCCGGAACCATGCTCTATCCGGTCCCTACCGTGATGGTGAGCTGTGGCGACGGGGGAAAAAGACAATATCATCACCATCGGCTGGTCCGGTATCGTGAACAGCGAGCCGCCGATGACCTATGTGTCCGTGCGAAAATCCCGTTTTTCCCATCATCTGATACAGGCAAAAAAAGAATTCGTCATCAACCTGGTGAACGAGGAGCTGGTGAAGGCGGCGGATTTCTGTGGCGTCCGTTCTGGCGAAAACCTGGATAAGTGGAAAGAGATGAATCTGCACCGGGAAAAAGCGTCCGTCGTGGACGTTCCGATGATAGCAGAATCCCCGGTGAGCCTGGAATGCGTGGTGAAAGAAGTCTCGGAGCTGGGATCCCACGATATGTTCCTGGCGGAAATCGTGGCCGTTCATGTGGATGAGAAATACGTGGGCGAGAACGGCGCCTTCGAGTTCGAGCGCATGAAGCTCACCACCTACAACCATGGGAAGTATTACGCCCTCAAGAAAGAGCCCCTGGGCTTTTTCGGTTTCTCGGTGATGAAGCCCAAAACCGCAAAACGGGAAGCGCAGGGAAGAAGCCGGAAAGCGGAGACAGGAATTCCGGAAGCGCACCAAGGCGAAGGGAAAGCCGCGGAAGAAGTAGCTCGCGTCCCGGCCGGTGCCCACCGGCCGAAACCGGCGCCGCCCCGCCCGAAACCGGCGGCGGACTGAAACCGGCGGCGAACTTGGTGCAAGCAAATCGGGAAAGCCATTGATTACGTAGGCTTTGCACCAAGAAAATGCACCGCGCGGCTCGAAATCGGCGGCGGCTTTGGTGCAAGCAAACCGGGAAAGCCATTGATTACGTCGCTTGCACCAAGAAAATGCGCCGCCCCGCCCGAAACCGGCGGCGGCCTTGGTGCAAGCAAACCGGGAAAGCCATTGATTGCGTTGGCTTTGCACCAAGAAAATGCGCCGCGCCGCCTCTAATCCGCGCCGCTTTCGGGAAAGCAGAAGAAATTGACGACGAAACGCTCTGCCCCGAGGTTTCGTCGTCAATTCTTTCTTTTTTTTAAACTATAATGACGGAAAGTGATGCACGAGGCGGAAAAACAAGAGACCTTGCATCACTTTACAGCAAATCCATGGCAACCGCCTCTTCGCGTTGGTCATTTAAGGTATTCCAATTAAAAAGTGGGATAATTACTGATAACTATCCCACAAAAATTCGTGAAGAACCATTTTGTCGTTGCTTCTTTATTTCCCCGCCGCGCCTTCCGGCAGCTTCGGGTCCACGTACACGGTGGTGTTGTGGGTGAAGATGACCATGCCCGGTTTGGCACCGCTTGGTTTTTTCACGTACCGGATGGGAACGAAGTCCACCGGCACGTTCTGGGATTCCTTGCCCTTGCTGTGGTATGCAGCGATAGAGGCTACCTGATAGATGATTTCCTCCGGGATGTCCTCCGGGGATTGATTCGGCTCCAGGGGCAGAATGACGTGAGATCCCGGGATATCCTTGGTGTGGAACCACAGGTCCCGCTTTCCGGCCATCTTTGTGGTGAGATAATCGTTTTCCTTGTTGTTCCGGCCCACGAAGCCTTCCGGCCCGTCGGCAGAGTGTATTCGATTGGATGAGGCTTGGATTTTTTTCGGCGGAAACCCTTCTGGCTCTCTTGCGAACGTATCCCGTATCCTCCAGCTCCTCTCGAATCTGGTTCAGTTCTTCCAAAGTGTGAGCGCTTTCAATGCTCTGGAGAACGGATTCCAGATAGAGAATATCCTTCGAGGTTTCTTCCAGCTGGTGGGTTTTCTCGTGAACCGCCGTCTTCGCCTTGGAATACTTTTTGAAATAATTCTGAGCATTTTTGGAAGCGGCATATTTCTCGTCTAAAGGAATGGTCACCGGTTGATTGTCGTAGTAGCTGATGACGGTCACCTCATGAGCACCCGGTTCCACCCGGTGCAGGTTCGCGGTGAGCAGTTCCCCGTAAAGACGGTATTTCTCGGAATTCTCTGCCTGAAGCAAATCCTCCCCCAGGCGCTGCTTCTTCAGCCGAGCCTTGTCCAGAGAAGCCTGAACCGACCGGTGCAGCGGGTTGGACCGCTGACGGATGGCATTGGACTCCTCCCGATGGGTGTAGAAGTATTCCGTCGCTTCGTTGATAGAGTCGAAGGTTTTTTCCTGCGCCCCCACGTATTCCCCCAGTTCCGTCAAATGAAATTCCAGGGGTTTGCCCGTTTCATCCAGATACACGCGGGGAGCGGCGGTGCCGTTCTCAATGCTCTCCAGAATTTCCTCCAACCGTTCCACCGGATTTCCGGAGCGAGCCAGCTCTCGGGAAATCCCCGGAGAGATTCCCTGAATGTGGGATAGCAAATACTTCGGGTCAGCAGCGGCTTCCGGATCCGAATCCAGTTTCTCCGACAGCTCCGTCGAGATTTCCTTGAAAGGAACCTTGTCCTGTTTCGGCGGATACCGGTATTCCAGCCCCGGCAGCAGCTGCCGGTACCGGTTCACATCGATAGAAATCCGCTTGATGCTGTCGATGATTTTTCCCGTATCCAAAGCCACCAGCACAATGTTGCTGTGCTTTCCCATGATTTCAAAAATCAGCCGTTTCGACACCGTGAATCCCAGTTCCGTCTGTGCCTCGATATCCATTTCGATGATCCGCTCCGAACCCCTCTGATGAATGTCCGTAATGCGTCCGGTTTGAATGTGCTTCCGAAGCAGCATGCAGAAATTCGGGGGAGCGGCCGGGTTCACAAATTTCCCGTCGGTGAGGCAGACCCTGGCGGCCTGACTGGCAGCAGAGGCGTACAGCTTCACGTTCCCCTTGCGAGTGTGAATCTGCAGCACCAGTTCTTCGCTGCCCGGCTGGTAGACCTTCTCAATCTTTCCGAAGGTCAGTCGTTCTTTTAATTCTTCTGTTATTCCATATGTTATAATTCCATCGTAAGCCATGTGACTAATATAGCACGAGAACCACCGGAATATCAAGTAAAATCGCCGTTTCTAAGCCATAGAATCCTTTACAGAATCGATAGAAGGTGATAAAATAATGAGTAATTTGATTTCACAATGGAGGAAATTATGGTTAAAAGCATGACCGGTTACGGCCGGGGGGAATACATCGACGAAAAGAAAAGCATCACCGTAGAAATCAAGGCGGTAAATCACCGTTATTGCGACGTATACGTAAAGATGCCGAGAAGATATTCTTTTGCGGAGGAGCGAATCAAGAGCGACGTGCGGGATGCACTGAAGCGCGGAAAGATTGAGGTACTGGTTACCGTGGATTCCTTCGGCGAGAGTGAGAACGACATTCGTCTGAATGAGGACGTTGCCCGGAAATACTACAGAGCGCTGAAAGCTTTGGAGGAGACGTTCGAACTGGATCAGAAGGGCGGCGTAACACTGAGCATGCTGGCGGGCATGCCGGATGTGATCAAAGCCGTGCCGGCGGAGGAAGATGAGGAAGCATTGCTCCACTCCCTGGGCGTGGCAACGGAAATCGCCCTGCAGAACATCATCAACATGAGAGCCGCAGAGGGCGAGCGCCTGGCAAAGGACATTCTGATGCGGGCGGATATCATTGAGGAAATCAAGGATAAGATTAAGGAACGGGCACCGGAAATCGGCAAGGAGTACGCCGACAAGTTCCGGGAACGGGTCAACGAGCTTCTGGAAGGAAAGCTGGAAGTTCCGGAAGAGCGCGTGCTGGTGGAAGCGGCGGTATTTGCGGACAAAGCCAACATCACCGAGGAGCTGGTTCGCCTGGAGAGCCACATTCAGCAGCTGCGGAATTTCTTCGATACCGAGGAAGAGACCGTGGGCAAAAAAATAGATTTCTTGATTCAGGAGATGAACCGGGAAGCCAACACCATCGGCTCCAAATCCAACGATACCGAGATTACCTCCTGGATGCTGGATTTAAAGGCGGAAATTGAAAAAATCCGGGAACAGGTACAGAATATAGAGTAGCAAAGAACGGCCGAAATATGCTATAATATTTAGCCGATATGAAACATATCTTTTGAAAGGGAGAATTCCATGGCAAAACATCGTTCGCAGAAAGGAACACTATTCGTCATTTCCGGACCTTCCGGAACGGGAAAAGGCACGGTCTGTAAAGAACTCCTCAAGGAAAACGACCTGAAGCTGTCCATTTCCATGACCACGCGACAGCCGAGAGAAGGAGAGCAGAACGGCCGGGACTACTTCTTCGTTACGAGAGAAGAGTTTGAGAAGAACATTGCGGAAGGAAACCTGCTGGAATATGCGGATGTGTTCGGAAACCTGTACGGAACCCCGAAGGATGCGGTGGTCCGGCAGCTGGAGCGAGGAAGAAACGTGCTTTTGGAAATCGATGTCCAGGGGGCGCTGAAGGTGAAGGAAGCGATGAACGAAGCGGTTCTTGTTTTTCTTTTGCCGCCGAGCATGAAGGTTTTGCAGGAACGTCTGTCCGGAAGAGGCACCGATTCGGAAGAGGTGATTCAGCGGAGATTCCGAGAGGCGCTGAACGAGATTCGCTTGCTGGGAGAATACGATTATTACGTGGTGAACGATGACCTGGAAGAAGCGGTTGCTGATGTGGCTGCGTGGTACGTGCGGAGAGCCGCCGGGTTCCGGGCAAGGTGAAACCGATTATTCGGGATTACGAAGAGGAAGATAACTAGAGATACGCTGTTGAAACGGTACGAAATGGGAGGAATGATATTATGATGCTTTATCCATCGGTAAACAAGTTAAGAGAAAAAGTGGACAGCCGCTACACCCTGTGCATGCTGGCGGCCAAGAGAGCCAGAGATTTGATTGCCAAGAAGCCGGCGCTGACGGAAGTTCAGTCGGAAAGACCGGTCAGCCAGGCGGCGAACGAAATCGCAGAGGATTTGATTACGTATCGTCGGGTAGAGAACCGGAAGAGACAGTGGAAGCAGAGACCGAAGCGGAAGAGACTGCTTGCGAGGAGTGCACCGCAGAAGGCGAAGAGACGGAAGTAACGGAGCCGGAAGCATAAGGATTTTGACAGAATTAATAAGAAGTGAGAATGGGTTCTTTAATGGGGGAATCCATTTTTCATATATAATTATTTTAATGATGCTGCAAAGGGGACGCGGTATCGTTTGATTGGACAAAAGGGACGGGAGTGTATTATGAAAAAAGAT
>ENA-OQEB01000516-OQEB01000516.1-human-gut-metagenome-genome-assembly--contig:-NODE-516-length-15850-cov-1.657254_pt1 | contig 15850 bp, 18 predicted proteins | sample MGYA00242787_ERZ504619 | MGnify/ENA primary metagenome ERZ504619 (study PRJEB26092, sample SAMD00036317) | human gut metagenome | host: Homo sapiens | study: EMG produced TPA metagenomics assembly of... | reverse complement strand
CATCGGTCACCTTTGTGGTATCATGATGTTGCGCCACTTGCAGCGTTGTGGCCATAAGCCTTATCTCCTCGTCGGCGGTGCCACGGGTATGATTGGCGACCCTTCTGGCAAGAGCCAGGAGCGCAATCTTCTCGATTCAGAGACTCTCTATCATAACCAGGAAGCTATCAAGAAGCAGGTATCTAAGTTCCTCGACTTCGATGGCAATGAGCCTAACAAGGCAGAGTTGGTGAACAACTACGACTGGATGAAGGACTTCACCTTCCTCGATTTCGCTCGTGTGGTTGGTAAGCATATCACTGTAAACTACATGATGGCGAAGGATAGCGTGCAGAAGCGCTTGAACGGTGAGGCTCGTGATGGTTTGTCATTCACAGAGTTCACTTACCAGTTGCTTCAGGGTTACGACTTCCTCTATCAGTATCAGAAGTATGGCGTTCGCCTTCAGCTTGGTGGTAACGACCAGTGGGGTAACATGACTACCGGTACTGAGTTGATTCACCGTACATTGGGTAACGATGCAGAGTGCTTCTGCCTCACTTGCCCATTGATTACCAAGCAGACGGTAAGAAGTTCGGTAAGACAGAGAGCGGTAACATCTGGTTGGACCGTAACCGCACTACTCCTTACGCTTTCTACCAGTCTGGTTGAACGTAAGCGATGACGACGCAGAGAAGTATATCAAGATCTTTACCGACCTCGATAAGGAGACTATTGATGCTCTCGTAGAGGAGCACAAGCAGGACCCAGGCCGCCGTGTACTTCAGAAGCGTTTGGCTGAGGAGGTTACCATAATGGTTCATTCTCAGGAGGATTTGGATATGGCTATCGCAGCCAGCAACATCCTCTTCGGTAAGGCAACCAAGGAGAACTTGGCGCAGCTCGATGAGGCTACATTGAATGATGTATTCGCTAATGTTCCTCACTACAACCTCGACAAGAACCTGCTCGGTGGAACTGCTGTAGATCTCTTCAATCTGGAGGGTATGCAGATCTTCCCAAGCAAGAGCGAGATGCGCAAACTCGTTAAGGGTGGTGGCGTTTCACTCAACAAGGAGAAGCTCAATGCATTCGACCAGGTAATCACTGCTGAAGACCTGATTGACGGCAAGTATCTTTTGGTTCAGAAAGGTAAGAAGAACTACTTCTTGATTACCGTTAAGTAATCGTTAAAAGTATTGAAAATATTTGGTAGTGGAGAAAAAATCCACTACCTTTGTAGCCGATTTGCTTGTCCTATGGTGTAATGGTAGCACTACAGTTTTTGGTTCTGTCAGTGGTGGTTCGAATCCGCCTGGGACAACAGGTCATAAATAACCCTTCAAGTCTTTGCGGATTTGAAGGGTTATTTTGTTATATAAGAGTTTAGTTTAGGTAGAGAAGAAGGTTTATGCAAGAGATAGACTTGATATTTCAGCAGTATTATCGTCCGCTATGTCTTTATGCCACTCATTATCTGCATGATATCGATGGGGCTGAAGAGTGGTGCAAGACTGTTTTGTGAAATTGATAAGTAGGAGCATCATGCCGGAAAACATCAAGGCTTTCTTATATACCTCTGTGCGCAATGCCTGCATCGACCGGTTGCGCCGCCAGTCTCCGATAGATACGGAGATTACTCCTACCGATTTATGTGGCGTGATTTCTGATGACCAGGCACAGGAAAGTTCTTTCCGGGAGGCGGAACTGTGGACGGCTATCGAACAATTGCCCGAGCGATGCAGGGAAATCTTCCTGATGAGCAAGCGTGACGGCATGACTTATCGGGAGATTGCCGAGGAACTGGACCTGTCGGAAAAAACCGTGGAGCATCAGATTTCCAAGGCTTTAAAGACCTTGCGGGGCAAGAAAGAGGATTTTCTTGCAGATTTTTTCTATATTTTTACCTTTCATCCATGGGGGTATTCTGTAATTCTTGCGTTATAGCAATAAAAGAATGAATAAAAGTACAGTTATGAAAGGTAAAGAGATCATTTTTGCGCTCTCAATTCTGGCCTTGCCAACGCCAACGTTGGCAGGCACGCCGAAGATGATGGTGGAGGCTCAGACTTCTACCACCATCCGTCAGCAAATGGATTGGCTGCACCGCACCAAGAAAATCAACTTCGTCTATGATTCATCGCTTGATGGGGAATTGAACAGCAAGTATCATGGACCAGACATCCAGCATCTTCCGGTGAAGAAGGCACTGAAGGCGCTTTTCGAGAAAACTCATATTCTATATAATATCAATGCGAACTATGTGATATTGAAGCGAAAACCCGTACAACAAATATCAACTTCTTACACGAATATCAATCACAAAGTTCAGCAGGTTCAGCGTCGCCACACTCTCAGCGGATACGTCCGTGACGAGAGTGGCGAATCGCTGATCAATGCCACCATCTATGATCTGACGGATGGCATCGGTACAACCACCAATGAATATGGTTTCTTTTCGCTTACCCTGCCTGAAGGCGAGCACCAGCTCCGCTTTTCGTATGTGGCTATGCCGATAAGGTGGAGAAGCTGAATCTCTTGAAAGATATGCATCATAATATGGCACTCCGTGTTGATGGTAAACTGCCTGAGGTGGTGGTAGATGGCGATTTGAACTCTCCGCTTCTGACCACGCAAACCGGCAAGCGCTCCTTTTCGAACAAGGATATCAAGACTGAGTTTGCCCTGATGTCTTCACCGGATGTGGTGAAGACCCTGCAGCGTGTGAGTGGAGTGGCAGAAGGACAGGAGTTGGCAAGCGGACTCTATGTGCATGGCGGCAATGGTGATGAGAACCTTTATCTGATAGATGGTACTCCGCTTTATGATACGAATCATGCGCTGGGGCTTTTCTCCAGTTTCAATGCCGATGTGGTGAAAAACGTGGATTTCTACAAGAGCGGCTTTCCTGCACGATATGGTGGAAGATTGTCGTCGGTGGTGGATGTGCGTACTGCCGATGGAAACATGAATCAGTTTCATGGTGCCTATCGCATCGGACTGCTCGATGCCAGTGTGCAGTTTGAGGGACCTATCCAGAAAGGCAAGACTCTTATAATATAGGTATGCGCCGTTCCTGGTTGGATTTGCTGTCCCGTCCCTTGACCAAGGCTTTCTCTGAGCCAGACGATAAACTTTCGATAGGTTATTACTTCATGGACTTGAATGCCAAGGTTACCCATCGTTTCAACGACCGTTCGAAAATAGACTTGAGTCTCTATCACGGAAAAGACAGTTGGGACGTGAAGGATGATTATGATGAAAGTAAGGCGGATGGGTATCAACAACCAAAGCTATGACAAGGACTTGGCGAAGTCGCAGCTGGATTGGGGAAACTTTAATGTTGCACTCAACTGGAACTACCTGTTCTCTCCGAAACTCTTTTCAAACATTACAGCGGTGTATTCCCATAATCGTTCCAAGTTGTATTCCTTGGATGATGAGCGTTACATCAATCTTTCGGGAGAGAATGCCACTTCTGTCACTCATTTGGAGCATGGTTATACCTCAACGATTTATGATGCGGGCTATCGTCTGGCATTCGATTACCGTCCGAACCCTCGTCATCATTTCCGTTTTGGAAGCGACTATACGATGCATCTCTTTCGCCCCCAGACAGCTATGCAATTGGATTATACTGGATATGAGGGAAATGCATCAGCCAAGTTGATACCATCCGAATGAATAGTAGTAATCGTCATGTGGCGCATGAGTGAACGGCATACGCAGAGGATGAAATCAATATCAACCGCAACTGGAGTATGAATGTTGGCTTCAATATGGGCCTTTTTCATATCAGTAATAAGAACTTCTTGAATATCGACCCACGTTTTGCCCTGAAATATCAATTGAGCAATGAGGTGTCGCTGAAGGCTTCCTTTACTCAGATGACCCAGTATGTGCATAAGGTCTCTAACAGCTACTTGTCCTTGCCTACGGATTATTGGGTACCGACTACCCGAAATCTGAAGCCAATGCGTTCTTATCAGTTTGCGGCAGGAATCTATGCCCAGCCCAACCGCCATTGGCTTCTGTCGCTCGAAGGGTATTACAAGTTGTCCAAGCATCTGCTTCAATACAGCAGTTGGGTAGCATTGAGCCGCCTGCTGAGCATTGGGATTCGCAAGTGATGGATGGCAAGGGGCTCTTCTATGGCGTTGAGGCTGATGCCACTTATCGCACCAATCATCTGACTTTGAGTGGTTCTTATACGCTCTCTTGGAACAAGCGAAAGTATGATGACGTCTATCAGGATTGGTATTACGACAAGTTTGACAACCGCCATAAGTTGAATCTGTCCTTGCGGTATGCGTTTAACAAGAAGGTGAGTTGCTTTGCGGTCTGGAACTATCATACGGGCAATCATGCCACGGTGCCAACCCAGTTGGCGGCATTGCCAAGCTTGCCAGATCAAGAAGGCAAGTATTACGGGAATTGGTGGAATTCCGCCTCTTATGTCTATGCCATCCCCAATAATTTGACGCTTCCAGCTTATCATCGCTTGGACTTGGGATTCGATTTCCGTCATGTCACCAAGCATGGACATGAGCGCATTTGGAATTTGAGCATCTATAATGCTTATTGCCATCTCAACTCGATGTACGTCAAGGTGGACTATAATGGGGTTACGCAGCAGTTTGAGGCGAAAAACAAGGGATTTATTCCAATAATACCTTCATTTAGCTATACTATCAAGTTTTAAAACAAAAGAAATTTCATTGTATATGAATACAAATCATAGAAGAATAAAAATCAATGTAAGTTGGAGATGGGGACTGTTCTTCTTTTTGATGAGCGTGGTCTTTTCTTCTTGCATAGATGATTTTGATGTAAAGAAGCTGCAAGATACTCCCCGATTGGTACTTTATTGTTTTCCTACGGAGGGAGACACCACACTTATTGTTGTAACGAAAAGCTTGCCCGTTTCTTCGTTCAAAGGAGATATAGATACCCAATCACGCTTGCCCGTGGATGCAAGTGTCGTATATAAGGTAAATGGAATGCCACAGGAGGTGAAACGTATCGAAAACATAAAGGATGCGCAGTCCTTTTCTCAAGTTTCCGATAGTTGGTTTCTTTCTACTCTAATAGGACAGTATTATGCCGTAGGAAAGCAGAAGGCAGGAGATAAGATTGAGGTCCAGGTGTTGGCAGATGGTCTCTCCGAGATTTCTGCTTCGACTTCCATTCCTGAGAAGGTTGATGTAAATATAGGTGACATCCACTTGCAAGAGAAATCGTCGGATCATGATGTTTATTTCTCGGTAGATAAGTTGGAAGCGACTTTTAGTGACCCTGCTTCAACCACGGATTATTATTCTGTGAAGGTAACTCGCAAGCAGAAATATGGAAACTTGAAAGGTGTTCCCAAAGAAGGCAATAGATGGCAACATGATGTTTATGCTCATAATTACCAAGATTACCTTAATTATTTGGATAGGGAGGATAAATATGAATGGTGTTTTGATAGTTTGGCATCAAATATCGTTTGGCCTGAGATGGTGACCACCAGTGAGCCATTGATTAACAAGAAGTCAGAGTTGGATTATGATTTCGGCTTTGACGAATACGAATACTTTGATGATGTTATATATTCAATGACCGGACGATAAATGGCCAGACCTATACGATGCATTTGGAAGTGAACAGTAATGATTCTTATTGGTACACGAATGATGGTTGGGACCGTTTGTTTGGCTTTACTTATAACGTACAACTTTGCAAGGTTACTCCAGAGTACTATCGCTTCTTGAAGAGCATTAACGATGCGCGGAGCAATAGTTGGGCGGACGCAGGATTGATGCAGGTGACACCTACTTACTCGAACGTAAAAGGTGGTTTCGGTGTAGTGGCAGGATTTAATGTCTGTGAAGCTTCGAAGTATATCGCCCCATTGCCATCGGCACCATCGGATAATCAAGGCGGAATATATACTAAATAAAGAATGTAGGGTATGAAAAGAAGTCTTTTTATCATTTTAGGTACCTTGTGCTTTGCCATTGCCGGCAAGGCACAAGGTTCTGATGTTTCTGTTCAAAAGAAGAATACGGGTTATAGTATCTTGAATGATACCATGGAAGCGGTGAAGGATTCTATGACTTTTGAACAGCGTGTGGAGATGATCAATCGCATGAAGCTAAAGCAGGATACCAAGCTGCTGCGCTATGTGGCAGGTATTACGGGCGGACTTTGTGATGCCAATGAAAGTAGCTACATGGTTGAGTTGACATTTGCCTATTATCCCTTGACCTATGCCGGTGTTTCCTGTGGAATAGAATGGAACGACAACCACGGGGATAGACCCTTGATAGAACGTTATGAGTATGATGAATATGATCCGAAGAGGATTATTCAAATCAACCTAACGCCAGGTTTGGCTTTTCGTACTCCTACCTTGTGGTTGAGCAAGCGTCGTACTGCGGGCTTGATGCTGCATTGCGAGCCGGGACTCTGCATCACGCCATTTTATAATGATATAGTATCTTTTACCGAAATCAAAGACGCACAAGGTGTGGGGCATCCTGCATCTTATACAGATGAACTTTATGGCAATATAACTATCCGAACCGTCAGTAATCATGGCGGAAAATGGCTGGCTTGGCGCATCAAGTCGGCTTTGACCTTCCGTTCGGGCGATGTGTTTCTGTCTTTGGGATGGCTGACAAGCGACTTCAATATCGAAAATGGCAGAAACAATATCCGCTATACGAAGGGTAAGCGATATAATGGCATCGAGAAGTATAAGAACACCAATACGCTCTTTGCATCTATTACAGGACAATTTTAAAGAAAGGGATTCTATGATGAAGATCAACAAGAATGAACAGGAATTTGTGCTGAAGTATTTTCAGCCGGGCAAGCTGGATACCAGGAAGGCCTTGCAGAAGGTGAAGGCTCGGGTTTGCATTGCTGATGAAGAGGTTTCGCATGTTGCAACTGTATCTTTACGCATGCGTCGCATCCGCTGGATAGCTGTGGCTGCATCTATTCTGGTGCTCTTCACCATAGGAGCCTATACGCTTTTGCAGCCAAAGACGGTGACGCTTTCTGCCGAATCGGAAGTAGTGGCGTATCATCTGCCTGATGGAACGAAGGTTTCGTTGATGCCTCATTCTTCTCTTTCCTATCAGGAAGATGATTGCAGAAAGGTGGAGATGAAGGGATGTATCTATTATCAGGTGAAGCATGATGAGCAGCATCCTTTCGATGTGATGGGAGAGCATGGACATGTAAGGGTGCTCGGTACCCAGTTTATGGTGGATGAAAGAACGGATGCTCCCGAAGTGATGGTAACCAGCGGAAAGGTGCTTTTCACGGCTCGTAACTCTGAAGAGGGCGTCTTCCTGATTAAAGGCAAGCGGGCACGTTTGCAGAATGGTGCTGCCCAGCCGGAGTTTTTGGCTGATTATGGCATCAACGATGTGGCATGGGCTACGCATCGTTTGCATTTCAACAATACACCGCTATCAGAAGTATTGGAGAAATTGACAGAACTGTCAGGTGTTAAATATACAGCTTCTGATGAAGTAAGCGTCTGACGGGTGATTTTGAAACAGATTCCATCCCGCAGGTCATCCAGGTAATAGAAGAAACATTGGGTGTTCAGATACGATAAGTGTATGAATATAACATCGTAAAAAGGGACAAACTTAGGAAATGTAGTCAATAAAATGAGAAAATAAGTAAAAAAGGTCGCATCTTTCGTATTGATTAAGAGCTAGATTCAAAAATATTTTGTATCTTTGCCCTCGTAACAAATCAAACAACAGAAAATATAGAAGTATGGACTTTAACAAACTATTCTCATTGGAGGGTAAGGTTGCCTCGTAACTGGTGCCGCATACGGTATCGGTTTCGCTATTGCCGAGGCTTATGCCAAGGCGGGTGCTAAGATTGCTTTCAACTGCCGTAGCCAGCATCACATGGACCAGGCATTGGCTGATTACAAGGCAAGGGGTATTGATGCCAAGGGTTATATCTGTGATGTAACTGATGAGGAGCAGGTGAAGAATATGGTTGCTGATATCGAGAAGGAACTCGGCGTAATTGACATCCTGGTTAACAACGCAGGTATCATCAAGCGCATTCCTATGACAGAGATGTCGGTAGATGACTTCAAGCAGGTAATTGACATCGACCTCACTGCACCATTCATCGTATCCAAGGCAGTTATCCCAGGTATGATCAAGAAGGGTCATGGTAAGATTATCAACATCTGTTCTATGATGAGTGAGTTGGGCCGTGAAACAGTTTCTGCATACGCTGCAGCCAAGGGTGGCTTGAAGATGCTTACTCGCAACATCTGCTCAGAGTATGGTGAGTATAACATCCAGTGCAATGGTTTGGGCCCTGGTTATATCGCCACTCCTCAGACCGCTCCTCTTCGTGAGCGCCAGCTGATGGTAGCGTCATCCATTCGACAGCTTTATCTGTGCCAAGACTCCTGCTGGTCGCTGGTTGGACCCAGAAGAGCTGGAAGGTCCAGCCGTGTTCTTGGCTTCTGATGCATCCAATGCCGTAAATGGACATATTCTCTATGTAGATGGTGGTATTTTAGCTTACATTGGTAAGCAGCCAAAATAAGATAACCCAATAGCATGACAAAAGGGCAGCCCGAAAGGACTGCCCTATGTTGTTTTATAGAATAATCTTTACAATTATTTGTTGATTGCGTCAGCGAGCTCAGCGCCAGCCTTAAACTTAGCGACCTTCTTAGCTGCAATCTGGATCTTCTCCTTAGTAGCTGGGTTGATACCCTCACGAGCTGGGCGCTCGTTTACACTGAAAGTACCGAAGCCTACCAACTGAATCTTGTCACCTGCTACGAGAGCGTCCTTAAGTGCAACTACTGTAGCGTCGAGAGCCTTCTTTGCATCAGCCTTGCTGATACCAGCACCTGCTGAAATCTTGTCGATCAATTCTGTCTTGTTCATAATTTACGTTATTAAATGATTAATAATTTTATTCTTTTTCGTTTTTGCTTACAAATATAGTCTTTTCCTCTTAAAGTTCAAACAAAAAATGAAGAAAAGTGATATTTTTATTGAAAATTAAGTGTAATATACCTATTTTTGGCTGATTTCACGGATATTTTTAGTAATTTTGCCACCGAAATAGATTTTAAAGAGAAAATTATTATGCGTAGTATTCCAATAGTAACAAAGAATTTGTTGATAGTGAATGTAGTAGCCTTCATACTCTGCCTTGTGATGGGGCATGATGCGTTCTGGAGGTTATCTACTCAATGAATGGCTCGGACTGCATTTCTTTATGGCTTCCGACTTTCGCATTTACCAACTCTTCACCTACATGTTTATGCATGGCGGTTGGGAACATATCATCTTCAATATGTTTGCCCTTTGGATGTTTGGCTGTGTAGTGGAAAGAGCATGGGGACCAAAGAAATTCCTTTTTTATTACATTACTTGTGGCGTGGGAGCAGGTCTTTTCCAGGAGGCTGCCCAGTATGTAACCTTTGTTATGAAGGATTTGGCTGCCTATAACGTAGTGAGCATAGATGGTGCTCGCATGGCTATGGGTGAGTACCTCAACTTGTGGACACAGTGGGTGCTCTGGTGCCATCTATGCTATCCTTTTGGCGTTTGGCATGATCTATCCTAATGAGCGCATCTTCATCTTCCCATTGCCAGTGCCCATCAAGGCTAAGTATTTTGTGATAGGCTATGCTGCCATCGAATTGGTTCTGCTTTGGTACCACAGGCGATGGTGTGGCTCATATTGCCCACCTGGGTGGTATGGTGTTCGGTTTCTTCATGATCAGATATTGGCGCAAGCAGACCAATCAAAACTATTGTCAGAATGGTGGATATCAGAATGGCTCGGCTGCCGATGCCTTTGAGAAATTGAAGAATATGTTTGGAGGCAAGCGAGGAGCAGCAAGAGCCATTTCTCCTATAAGCAGAATACCGACTATTCTTCCGAGGCTTATCAGCAGGATGCCGAATGCACACCTAACACGAAGGCTTCGCAAGCGGAGATAGACAGAATACTGGACAAGATACGTACGAGCGGATATGACAGCTTGACCAAGGAGGAAAAGCAAACCCTCTTTGAGCAAAGCAGATAAATGTGAGGTGTGCTCATTATTAATATATAGTAACTTGCAAAATCAAGATATATATGTTTAAAGGATTCAAGGAGTTTACTTATCGCGTGATAGCGGGAGCCAATGTGGCTACCATTATCCTCATGCTGCTCGTGGGCTTTTCCGATATGTTGCCACCAGAGAAGATGGGTGTCTTTGCCAATGCTGGGCTCACCTTTCCTTTCTTCTTGCTGGTCAACTTCGGATTCCTTTGCTTCTGGCTTTTGTTTCGCTCCAAGTATGCCTGATTCCTTTCGTGGGGTTCTTGGTGAGCTTTGTGCCGGTGCGTAAGTACATGCCTATCAATATCAAAGGTGAGCGCCCGAGGGCAGTATCAAAGTGCTCTCTTACAACACTTGGAACTTTGGCAATCAGACTGATGATGCTGAGGGCTCCAACATCTGCTTGGCTTATATACCGAGCAAGATGCTGACATCGTGTGCTTGCAGGAGGCTATGCCCAATGGCAAGAATCAAGAGCAGATAGACAGTATGCTCAAGCCGATGTATGCTTATCAAGATACTACCATTCATCCCAAGGGTGGCAACTGCCTGATGCTCCTCAGCAAGTATCCTATCTTGTCCAAGGAACTGATACCCTATGAGTCGAGGGGCAATATGAGCGTGGCTTATCGTTTGAAGATAAAGGATAGGGAGGTGTTGCTCATCAATAACCATCTTGAGACCACAGGATTGAGCTTGGAGGATAGAAAGCAGTTCAAGCAGCTGGCACTGGGCAAGCTGCAGGCTGATACTGCCGAGGAAACTTCCAAGTTGCTCATCGTAAAACTAGCCGAGGCCACTCGCAAGCGAGCTCCCGAGCTGAGACTGTGGCTCGATACATTGATCAGCACAAGGGGATGAGTACCATCCTCTGTGGCGACTTCAATGATGGTCCGATATCTTATGCCCATCGCACCATCGCCAAGAACCTGACCGACTGCTTCGTGGCTAGCGGCAACGGCAGGGGCATCAGCTATCATCATGGTGGATTCTTTGTGCGCATCGACAATATCATGTGCTCAGACGATTGGATGCCTTATGAATGCAAAGTAGACGACAAAATTGCCGTTTCTGACCATTATCCTATCATCTGTAAGCTAAAAATGCGCCCTAAAAAGCAAAAATAGCGCAAATTATTCTTATATAAGAAAAAAAATGCTTATTTTTGCACGTCATTATATATCTAATAAGGTATTAGATGGCTGAAAATTAAGAAAAATAAAGGCTGAAAATAATAAATTAATAACAATAAATAGAAATGCAAAACAAAGGAATTGTAATTTGTGTAGCCGTCTTATTGACTCTCGCAAGTATCTTCTATTTGTCATTCTCGTTTGCCACACGTTACTATGACAGCGAGGCTGCAAAGATTAAGGACCTATCGCTCAGCAGGATTATAAGGATTCTGTGAAGTACCTAGGTGTTTACTCTTATCAGAACTGCTTGGAGACTCAGATTGGTCTTGGACTTGACCTTAAGGGCGGTATGAATGTAATTCTTGAGATTTCTGTACCTGATGTACTTGAAAACCTTGCCGATCATAAGACCGACGCTGGTTTTACCAATGCCATGAAGGAAGCTAGAGCTCAGGAAGAAGCTAACGGTGGTGACTTCGTGTCACTTTTCATTAACGCTTATCACAAGAGCGCACCTGGTCATAAACTCGCAGAGGTATTCGCTACCCAGCAGTTGCAGGGCAAGGTTTCTCCACAGAGCAGCGATGCAGAAGTAGAGAAGGCTATCCGCTCTTCGGTACAGGATGCTATTGATAACTCATTCAATGTGGTTCGTACTCGTATCGATAAGTTTGGTGTTGTTCAGCCTAACATCCAGAAGTTGGAAGGTCAGCAGGGCCGTATCATGGTCGAGATGCCTGGTATCAGCCAGCCTGAGCGTATGCGTAAGATGCTCCAGGGTAGTGCTAACCTTGAGTTCTGGGAGACATATAATTCTGAGGAGATTGCTCCTTACCTCCAGCAGCTCGATACCCGCATCGCCAATGGCGACAATGGCGAGGAGAAGAGCGACAGCGTAGCAGCTGATTCTGCTGCCGCCAAGAAGGAAGTAGCCAAGGCTGAGCCTAAGAAGGCTGAGGCTAAGTTCTCTATCAAGACCAAGGACAATGCTGCTGATAAGGTAGGTGAGGATGCACAGAATGCTGCCGCTATCAAGGCTCACCCATTGTTGGCTCGTTTGCAGCTCGGTGGTGGTTTGAGCACTGTAGGTTATGCTAGCGTTCGTGATACAGCCGCTATCAACAAGATTATCTACTCTGCTGTAGCTAAGCGCGTTTTGCCATCAGACTTGCGTCTGCTTTGGAGTGCTAAGCCAGCTGATAACCTGAAGGCTAAGAATATCTTCGAACTTCATGCCTTGAAGGTGACTACCACTACAGGCCGTGCTCCTTTGGAGGGTGATGTAATTACCGATGCTAAGGACGAGTTCGACCAGATGGGTTCTCCTGTAGTAAGCATGAAGATGAATACAGAAGGTGCCCGCAAGTGGGCTCAGATGACCAAGGCTAACGTGGGCAAGGCTATCGCCATCGTATTGGATGGTGTAGTTTACTCTGCTCCTCGTGTCAATGGCGAGATTGATGGTGGTAGCTCTCAGATTTCTGGTAACTTCACTATCGAGGATACCAAGGACTTGGCTAACACATTGAAGTCTGGTCGTATGCCAGCTCCTGCTCGTATCGTTCAGGAGGAGGTCGTAGGTCCTACCTCGGTGCTCAGTCTATCCAGATGGGTATCATCTCATTCGTAGTGGCTTTCGTACTCTTGATGGTTTACATGGTGATGATGTACAACCTCGTTCCTGGTATGATGGCCAACTTGGCATTGCTCGTCAATGTATTCTTCACGCTCGGTATTCTGACGTCGTTCCAAGCAGCGCTTACCTTGCCTGGTCTTGCCGGTATGGTCTTGTCTCTGGGTACTGCGGTGGATGCCAACGTGCTTATCTATGAGCGCATCAAGGAGGAGCTTCGCTCTGGCAAGGGTATGAAGCAGGCTGTAGCCGCTGGTTATGGCAACGCTTTCTCTGCCATCTTCGACTCTAACTTGACATCTTTGATTACAGGTGTTATCCTGCTCGTTACAGGTACTGGTCCTATCCGTGGTTTCGCTACCACTTGGATTATCGGTATCATCGTATCATTCTTCACAGCTGTGTTCTTGACACGTTTGGTTTACGACTACAAGTTGAACCACGACAAGTGGATGCACTGCAAGTTTGATACTCCAGTATCTCACAACTTGATGCAGGGCAAGAAGTATAAGTTCATGTCTATGTACAAGACTACCTTCACCGTTGCCATCGTAGCAGCTGTGGTATTTATCGGTAGCTTCGTAGTACGTGGCTTGAGCAAGAGTATCGACTTCACTGGTGGTCGCAACTATGTTGTTCAGTTTGAGAACTCTGTAGAGCCAGAGCAGATTCGTTCTGTCCTCGGTGATGCATTCGTTAATGCTGACGGCACCAAGCTAACACCAGCGCCATCGCTATCGGTACCGATGGTAAGACTATCCGTGTATCTACCAACTATATGATAGAGAGCAACAGCCCTACTGTAGATGACGAGGCAGAGACTATCCTCTACAACGCATTGAAGAAGGCTGGCTTGGTATCTCAGAAGAACGTTGAGGCATTCAAGAACCCAGACGTTCGCCAGGGTGGTTCTATCATCAGTAGTACTAAGGTAGGTCCTTCAGTGGCTAAGGACATCACTATGGGTGCCATCTATAGTGTGCTCTTTGCCTTGATCGCCATCTTCCTCTACATCTTGCTCCGTTTCCGCAACGTAGCATTCTCTGTAGGTTCTACTGTTGCATTGGCATTTGATGCATTGACCGTTATCGGTTTCTACTCATTGTTGTGGGGCATCGTTCCATTCTCATTGGAGATCGACCAGACCTTCATCGGTGCTATCCTGACCGTGGTAGGTTACTCTATCAACGATAAGGTGGTTGTATTCGACCGTATCCGTGAGAACTTGAAGTTGCATCCTAAGGGCGATCGTCAGCAGATCTTCAATGCATCTATCAATGAGACATTGGCTCGTACCATCAATACATCTACATCTACATTGCTCGTGTTGCTCTGTATCTTCATCCTCGGTGGTGACAGCATCCGCAGCTTCTCATTCGCAATGATCCTGGTGTTGTATTCGGTACATTGTCATCTATCTTCATTGCATCTCCAATGGCTTACATCGTTCTTGGTCGTAAGATTAAGGAAGAGCCAGCTGAGGTGGTTGCAGAAGTTAAGTAATCAGAAACTCTTCATTCTTTCTCTGTCCGATGTATGTCGGATAGAGAAAGATACTGGAAAGAATATAAAAATAATAAGGTCGCTTCCTGATTGTCAGGAGCGACCTTTATTGTTTTATCTATCTCTGGAATGATAAGGAAAGTACGTGGTCCCACCGAGAATCGAACTCGGATCAAAGGTTTAGGAAACCTCGTTCTATCCGTTAAACTATAGGACCATTGTAAACCGACTGCAAAGATACATCAAATCGTTGACAATACAAAATAAAATGTTATGTTTTTCACTCTCATCTTATCAAGTTTCCTCACTTTTGTGGAGTTGAACTGCGAAAACCTCTTCAATACGAGGCATGATTCGCTGAAGAATGACTATGAATTCCTGCCACAGAGCAGTTACAAGTGGACGCCTTATCGCTATTGGCGCAAGCTGGCAAATCTTTCCAAGACTATAGTAGCTTTGGGTTATGAAGATTTGTCGCTTGTTGGTACCGCCTCCCCAGATAATCCGTCAAGACCCTCGGAGAAGTCCTGGCATGTTCCCGATTTTGTGGCGCTTTGCGAAGTGGAGAACGATAGTGTGCTGTTTGATTTAACCCGGCGTTCAGCTCTTCGCGGTGTGAATTATGATTATGTGATGACCGATTCGCCTGATGAACGAGGCATAGATGTGGCTTTGCTTTATCAGCCATCTTCTTTTGCGCTTATACAGTTCCGGTCCATCCGCATCAAGCCGCTGCCTGATACTCGTCCTACGAGAGATATTCTCTACGCTTCGGGGCGGATTATGAATGATGATACGCTCCATGTCTTTGTATTGCATGCGCCTAGCCGGCGTGGCGGCGAACAGTTTTCGCGTCCCTACCGCCTGCAGGTAGCCAGCCAGCTGGTTTCTGCTGTAGATTCTATCTATGCGCTCAATGATAGTGCAAGGATTATCGTAGCCGGCGATTTCAACGATTATTCCGATTCTCCGGCTCTTCGTTATCTTTATCAGCATCACCTTGTTAATATATCTGTTGGCGTCAAAGGCTCTCATGGTGCCAAGGCTACTTATCGCTGGCATGGAGATTGGCGAAGTCTTGACCAGATTCTCTTCAGTCCTTCGCTTTCCCGGCTTAAGATGAGTTGTCAGATAGGAGATTTGCCATTTCTCTTAGAAGATGATGAGAAATATGGCGGAAAGAAACCTTTCCGCACCTATCTCGGTCCACGATATTTGGGTGGATACAGCGATCATCTTCCGCTTGTTGCCAAGTTTAAGATAGAGGGTGGATATGAATAAAAAAACAGGTATGCTCAGATTTTTTACTGAACATACCTGTTTGTATATTAGTGAGATTTTTTCTCTTCTGCCTGATTATCCGTAGATAACCTTACCATTCTCATCCTCATAAGGAGTTATATCCTTAGCATACTGGTTCATGGCACGGAGGCTCATACCCATTGATGAGAAACCACCATCGTGGAAGAGGTTCTGCATGGTTACCTTGCGG
>ENA-OQEB01000514-OQEB01000514.1-human-gut-metagenome-genome-assembly--contig:-NODE-514-length-15861-cov-2.457481_pt1 | contig 15861 bp, 16 predicted proteins | sample MGYA00242787_ERZ504619 | MGnify/ENA primary metagenome ERZ504619 (study PRJEB26092, sample SAMD00036317) | human gut metagenome | host: Homo sapiens | study: EMG produced TPA metagenomics assembly of... | reverse complement strand
TTACTTGAAACCCTTATAATGTACGTACGTGTATGTGAGGAAAGAGGTTCATGAAACCTTGAAACTTGAAACCCTCCTATAGTCATTTTAAAAATTCAATACAGATGAAAAAAAATAGATCTCGCCCCGTCAATATTGCCTGTCAGGCACCCCTTCGAACGCTTTGCATAAGTTGAACCGATATATCCGTGACGTGAAAGGACTGAAAGAGGCCCTTATCCGTCATGGTTATCACTCGAAAGACCGCTCCATCACGCCGAAGCAAGTACAGATATTCTATGATTTTTTAGGGGAACCCTAAAATTCTTCTCCTAGAGCGAATAGGTGGAAACAAATGGTATATCCGGGCTTTCCGCCTATCGTATCTTTGCTACAGAAACAAAAACATCAACCTTGTCTCCTATGCGCTACTTTAATTATCAAGAGTTTGAAGACTCCGCCACGGCCCGGCGAGACGGGATCGACAACAGCCTCACCCCGGTGGCCCGGAGGATGGTCACGATCCTAGTGGAAATGCTACTAGACCCGCTACGGCGGGTCTGGGGCAGCCCCATCGTCATCAGTAGCGGCTATCGCTGCCCCGAATTGAACATCCTTATCGGGGGAGCCAAGCACAGTCACCACCTCCTCGGTTGCGCCGCCGACCTGATAGCCGGCTCTCCAGATGATCATCGCCGCTTGTTCCGACTGATACAAGAGACGCACGAGCTGTGCGGACTCGAGTTCACTCAGCTCATTCTAGAGCCCGGCGCCCGATGGATCCATATCTCTTACGTACCCGGCAACCTTCGCTGTCAGGTTATCGATAAAGAAAAGTCGCCTAATTGACTTAAGTCTTTCAAACCGAAGACTTAAATCAAGGAGCACGAAAAGCCAAGTCATCAAGCGTGAGGACTCAACTCATCATCCCCCAAGTTCTTTATGTATCACTTAAAATATCTTACGATTATGTCATTAAACTATTCCATTGCCATGATGGGCAACCCGTTGAAAAAAGAGGAACCCAAGAAAGCCTACGCCAAGGCGCAAACCAACGGCGAGCTCAACTTAAAAGAGCTATCTACTGATAGCGAGTAAATGCACGGTGCACCAAGCTGACGTTTCGGCCGTGCTCATCGCCACCACCGAGTGCATGCTGGAAGGTCTGAAAGCTGGCAAGCAGGTGGATTTCGGCGATCTGGCGCCTTCCGCCTCCAGATCAATTCCGGGGGAGCGCCGAGTGCGACCTGTTCACCTCCGACTATATCAAGGGGGTGAACATCCAGTTCGTCCCCGGCGAGGAACTTCAAGTCATCTTCCAAGGCCTCAAGTTCAACCTCGTCCCCACCCGGCCGCCCAAGCCGCCGTCATCAAGGCCCAGAAGGCCGGTAAGACAACGGTGGATATCTCCGGTAAGAACGGCTCCTCGGACAGCGAGAGCCCGGATGAGATATAACGGGGCACGCTTCGGCGTGCTCATTGATACAGACTTCGTATTATCAACCTTATAAAACAAATTTAAATGAGTGAAAAGAAGAAAACCAACGTTTGGAGCGTAATCGTCAAAGTAGTCATCGCCATAGCCACCACCATCGCCGGGGCCTTAGGCATCAGTGCTTGCGCTTTCTAACGCCTTATCCAAGACCTCGTACTTGGAGTGCCGGCTTTTGAACTCGGGGACGATCGCTTCATCTTGCCCACGATGGCATATCGTCCCTCGAGCGGCCTAGGCCGACGAGTTCATCTATATCTTGGCAAACCGTATCATAATCGTACTCCCGTACCTTGGCGATCTTGATCTTCGGATGGAAGGTAGGCAGCGTGATCTCCTCGTCGTTCAGTACCTCCTCGTACAGCTTCTCGCCGGCACGAAGGCCCGTGAAACGGATCCCCACGTTCTTGGCGCCCGAAAGCTGGATCATACGTTTCGCCAAGTCGATGATACGCACGGGTTTGCCCATGTCGAAGACGAAGATCTCCCACCGTTACCCATCGTACCCGCCTCCAATACCAACCGGCAGGCCTCCGGGATCAGCATGAAGAAACGGATGATATCCGGATGCGTCACTGTCACGGGACCGCCCTTGGCAATCTGTTCACGGAACAATGGGATCACGGAGCCGTTAGAACCCAGCACGTTGCCGAAGCGGGTCGTAACGAACTGCGTCACGCCTTCCACATGGCCCTCCTTGATCGCCTTGTCGAGGCTCTGCACGTAAATCTCGCAGATACGTTTCGAGCAACCCATCACGTTCGTGGGATTCACCGCCTTGTCCGTGGAGATCATCACGAACTTCCTCGTGCCATACTTCACGGCCAAGTCGGCGATCACACGGGTACCGTCCACGTTGTTACCCACACTCTCACAAGGATTATCCTCCATCATCGGAACGTGCTTATAAGCCGCCGCATGGAACACGTAGGCGGGGCGATGCTCCGAGAAGATCTCCTCCATGCGAGACTTGTTAGCGATGTCCGCCACCAAGGTATAGGCGTTGATATCCCGCCAATCCCTCGCCATCATCAAGCGGATGTCGTGCAAGGGAGTTTCCGCCTGATCTACCAAGATCAAGCGATCCGGAGCAAACGAGGCGATCTGGCGCACCATCTCGCCACCGATGCTGCCGGCGGCTCCCGTTATCAGGATGCGTTGACCACGAAGCAAGCGGCCCACCGCCTCCATGTCTATCTCTATCTTTTCCCGGGGAAGCAGATCCTCGATCTCAACCTTCCGGAGTTGTGTATGCGTCAAATCGCTCCTGCCATCCATTCTTGCGCCGCCGGGGTCACGTAGATCTTGATCCCCGCCTCCGCCAAACGGGCCACCATATCCGGCTGTTCCCGAATGGAGTCGCTCTTCAAGGGGGAGACGAAAAGGATCGTCGCCCGCTCCCGACGCATGGCATCGATCAGCTCCTCATCGAAAGGGTACACACGCACTCCCATCAATATACGATTCTGCATGTTCCCGGCCTCCGAGACGAAGCCTGCCAGCACGTACTGTGAGGGATCTTGGTTCTGGATGCTCTTCGCCAAACTGATACCGCCCTGCTTCACGCCGAAGATAAAGGCACGCTCAGCCTTCGACTGACGGAAGGTTGTCACGTAGAAATACTTCACGAACACACGCATCGCCCACATCAAGCTCATCGCCAGCAGGAGGATAGCACAAGGTCTCGTTTACGGATATACACCAAGTAAGGCGAAAAATCCGTAAACTCTTGGAAGGTCACCACGCAAACCACACCAAACAGCACGGCGAAGCCCACCCGTTGCAAATCCACGAAGGAAGAGTAACGAATGATGCCCGAATACGTACGGAACAGCCTAAAGCCCACCAGATAAGGCACTAGGCAAACACCCCACGTGAGCGACAGGTGCCAAAAGATGCCCATCGTGGCGAAGATCCCGTTATTCAAGGCATATACCAGCAAGCCTGAAAACAGGATCACCAAGCAATCCAGCAGGATAATACTCCAATACGGCAACGCTTTCCTTGAGAATACCACGTTGAGAGTTTAGAAAAAAGGTTCATCATGAATAAAATTTTGGGTTCATGTCAGCTGGGGCAAGCCTCCACCTCACCAGCATGCCATCTTCGGTAGTCAGTCAAGGAGGATTCGGGGACGGTCAGCACCACGTAATCCGTCTCGTCCCGCCTCAAAATATGTTTACGGGCATACGAACGCAACGAGCGATCCGTCACGGACACCATCACGATCGGGAACGGGTAGGCGAACAGACGCAGCGGCGTGATCTCGCTATCCGGGAAGGTGAGACACAACTGATAGCAGAACGCTCGAAAGCTACCCAATAAGGACCCGTACAATATAAATGGATCGAGGTACGGTTCGTGCGCTCACGATCCATGATCTCGTTCAGATGCTCGTTTAGTAACGTAACCAAGCGTATGCCAGAAGGAAGAGAAGGCATGTTTTGAATTTTTAATTTTCAATTCCCACGTGTTTTAGCCAGCGGTCGTAGTCGGCTAACCGACGGATCAAGGATAATTTACTCTTCTTCGGGGAAGATTCCCGACTCCACGGATCGATCAACTCGTGCGCACGATAATAATAGATACTGCTATCCGTACAACCATAAAGCGTAAGTAGTAATAATGCCAACGACTGCTCCGCACGGATCAAGGGTAAGAACGAGACGATCGTTCCGATCAACGACTTTTGCCGCTCCTCGTCCCCTAGTATCGTATAGGCGGGCAACAAGAGAGAATAGAGCTTGCACCGCATCACGCAGAATCCAGCTGTAACTCTCCATAGGCACGCAAGGTCTCGGTCGCCAGCTCACGGTCTATAGCCGTAACGCCACCATCCCCCCAATGACGGCCCAACGCCTCATGAAGACCATTTTGTATCCGGGAATTGTCCAAACGGGTATATACATGCTTGCCTTCCTCGGCCAAGCTGATCACCTCATACTCGCCCGGCTGAACACGCAATAAAGGAACCCACATCCAGTTGTCCACGCATACCATTACCTCCCGCTCGCCAACACCGGGCTGTATTACTACACTTGCCTCAACACCTTTGAAACGACCATCCGTGATGCGTATCCGGTCACCTTTACGCAAATAACCCGCTTCCGGCACATACACCGGAAGCTCATCCGAGTAAGAACGGGCCACCCAACGCAAGTTTTCCATCTCACGATCGGAGACAAAAGGATATGAGCCACGGCCATCCACGCTAGGCAGGAAATTATACAAGGGAAAATCTCGTTTCAAACGGAAGATCTCATACACAGAAGAGCGGATAAACACATAATTGTAGAGTAACGGACGGTGAGTCTCCACCAAACGCCCCTCACGGCGATGCATCTCCACGAAAGAGGGGGCGAAAAAATCGAACGTAGGCTCGCCCAAACGCACCCTGCGATCTAACTCCTTCCGCAAACCTTTGGCTGGACCTTTGTGACAAGCGGGAAGAGATAACACATACCATCTTACGGTGTGGACATCACGCAATGGTAAAGGGGGAAGATCATGACCCATAGATACTTCAATGCCATATCAGCGTATTCTATTAACACACTGATAATCTAATACTTAAATCAAATATCGTTTTCTATTCCCGAAAATTTTAAAGCAATAGAAACCATGTCAATATCTCTTCTATCGGGACGTGGAAGATCGGCTACTTGGGAAGTAGCGTAATCTTCCACGCCGCAAATTTAGTAAAAAACACCGAATAACAAACAATTTTTAGGCTTTGTGTAGGCTTTGTTTGTTTTCTGAATTTATCTTTCCTCGATTTTTCGTTTCTATTCGTGGTGTATGGGCACGACAATGGAGACGAACGACCTCATATTTCCTGCATCATCACGTCTCCCCAAAAAATCGTACGAACATCGTGTAGAGACGGGGCGTGCCCCGTCTCATCCCCTCAAATGGGTATTTTAAATTACTGCCAGATGGTGGGAGACGGAGCACGCTCCGTCTCTACAACTGGGTAATAATCATTTCCTATCTTTTACGCTACTTCCCAAGTAGCCGATCGCCTACCCCACCTTTGATACATTATTATATATGCTCTCGAAGCAAGCCTTGTTCACCGCAGACATCTTATCCAAAGAGAAGCTCTTCAAATAGATTTGCGTCGTCTTGATCGATTGGTGTCCCAGCAATTCGCTGATCATCTCGATCGGTACACCCTGTTCCTTCAAGGTCGTGGCGAAAGAGTGACGGATTGAGTACGAGGTAACCATTTCCGTCACACCACAGGCATTTGCCAGTTCCTTCAAGGAACTGTTGAAATCAGCCAAGGCAGAGGTATATTCCCGGAAGGCCTCTTCACCCGTTTTCGTCCCACTCAAGAAAGTGAATAGATAAGGAGAATCCCGAAGCGTGTCGGTCATTAACGCAGCCAACAACTCCTTGGCCACAGGCTGTATCTCGACCAACATCGGCGTACCCGTCTTCTGGCGGTTATACCTCAAGACACCACTCCGGATATCACTCTTTTTCAAATGAGCGAAATCGACAAATGCCATACCGCAAAACAAGAACATCAAACACAATGCCCGCTGTGTTTTCCGCAGCCCCGAATCATCCAACGGAGCGGTCATCAACAAACGCAAGGATTCCGTAGGCAACGCTTCTTCTGTTTGCTTTTCACTCCCATGAAAATCCCCTTGAACAAATAACGGGAAAAAGGAGCCTCCCCATTCTCCATCGCCAACCCATACACACGGCGAATCCTACGCATATAGGTAGACACCGTATTCCACGAGCATTCCCGGTCCCGCAAATAGTCTTGATACCTCAAAAGCATTTCCCGGTCGATACGGGTATAAGGAATCACCTCCTGCCCACAAAAACGCAGGAATGAATTCAAGGCATCTTGATAACTCTTGGCGGACGAATAACGTCCTTGCTCTCTCAATCGGGCTATATACATCCGCATACCCTCCGCTAAATCATACTGTTTCATATTTTCACGTATAAAAAAAGTAAATTACAATAAAAAACACGGTTAATTCGTGATTGTCTACTTACATTTGCAGAAAAACAAATACCATGGACAAGATCGTAGAAATAGCCCGGTTCACCTATCCGGCGGATGCCAACCGCTGATGGCCCTGTTGAGGTCGGAAGGGATAGAATGTTATCTCCGCAATGAGTTAAGCAGCCAGATCATGGCCGGTTACGTAGACGTAGGCGGCGCACGGGTGGAGATTCTGGAAAGCGACGTTCCCCGAGCCATGAAGATCATGGAGGAAGGCGGTTACGACCTGCCCCGGGAAGACGAGCAAGCGGAACCGGTAGAACAAGTCGCCGGATTCGCACGTCATATCCCTTTTCTACGAAAATATCCCTTAGAGAAACAAATCATGATCCTATTCGTCATCATAGCTTGTCTTTTTGGCTTGGTGATTTACTTTCGGATCGCTTATTTCATCAAACTAAACAAATGTAATCAATGGCACGCAGAAAGATAACAAATAGTCAAGCCGTATGTATCACCTTACTATGGGGTGTCTTATGCTACATGCTGCTTGTATACAGCGAAACGATCAATTTCGACGTCATATTTGCCCTTGTAGCCTCCGCTATCATTGTGTTCGTTCCGATCTATAAGAATTTCAAGCATAGAGACGAATAACATTTCGTCGTTTTTTCAAACTTAATATATCTAAATGATATTTTTTATGCATTTTCTCTTTCAATTATTTGCTAGTGTCAAAAATTAGCTTACCTTTGCCACGTCGTTAAACAAACGGCGTACGGATAACAAAATGGTATAACATTCTAAATATAAAATTCAGTCATGAAGGCAAGTGAAGTTTTAGACAACTTGAAAAGAAGATTTCCGAACGAACCGGAATATCATCAAGCAGTATCAGAGGTTTTAGGGACTATCGAGGAAGCTTACAACGAGCATCCGGAATTTGAGAAAAGCAACTTGATCGAGCGCCTTTGTATCCCCGATCGCATTTTCTCTTTCCGTGTAACTTGGATGGACGATAAGGGACAAATCCAGACGAACATGGGTTACCGTATCCAGCACAACAACGCTATCGGCCCGTACAAAGGCGGTATCCGTTTCCACGCTTCCGTAAACCAATCGATCCTTAAGTTCTTGGCTTTTGAGCAAACGTTTAAAAATTCACTGACTACATTGCCGATGGGTGGTGGTAAAGGAGGTTCCGACTTTAGCCCGAGAGGAAAGTCAAACGCTGAGATTATGCGTTTCTGCCAAGCCTTCATCCTTGAGTTATGGCACCATATCGGTCCGGACACGGATGTTCCCGCCGGCGATATCGGTGTAGGCGGACGTGAGGTGGCTTATATGTATGGAATGTACAAGAAATTGGCTCGTGAGAATACGGGCACATTCACGGGTAAGGGTATCGAGTTCGGAGGTTCCTTGATCCGTCCGGAAGCTACAGGTTACGGAAACGTATATTTCTTGTTGCAGATGCTGAAAACCCGCAACATTGATATCAAAGACAAGGTAGTTTGTGTATCAGGTTCCGGAAACGTGGCTCAATATACGGTAGAGAAATTAATCAGTCTTGGAGCGAAAGTTGTCACGATGTCTGATTCCGACGGTTATATCTATGATCCGGATGGTATCGACCGTGAGAAACTGGATTATATCATGGAGTTGAAGAACTTGTATCGTGGCCGTATCCGTGAATACGCGGAGCAATACGGATGCAAATATGTACAAGGCGCTCGTCCTTGGGGAGAGAAATGCGACATCGCTATGCCGAGCGCAACCCAGAATGAGTTGAACGGCGACGATGCCAAGACTTTATTGGCCAACGGTTGCTTCGCCGTATCCGAAGGCGCTAACATGCCTTCTACGCCAGAAGCTATCGACGCATTCCTTGAGGCCAAGATCCTTTACGCTCCGGGTAAGGCCGCTAACGCAGGTGGTGTATCCGTTTCCGGTCTTGAGATGACTCAGAACGCACAGAAGTTAAGCTGGAGCAGCGAGGAAGTAGACCAGAAACTTCAGAGCATCATGGAAAACATCCACGAGCAATGCGTAAAATACGGAAAGCAAGAGGATGGTTACGTAAACTACGTGAAAGGCGCCAACGTAGCCGGCTTCATGAAGGTAGCTAAGGCTATGATGGCACAAGGAATACTCTAGGTAATTGAAAATTGAGAATTGAAAATTAGTTAGAGAGGAGAGATTGATGATCATATAAGCGAGGGGGATAGGCTTTGAGAGGCTATTCCCCTTTCTTATTTCCGACGAAGTCCCAATTTTCAATTTTCAATTCTTAATTTTCAATTAAAAAGCGGTATCTTAGTGCCGTAAATCGATAAGTATGATAACAGAAGAACTTAGGAAGCTATACCAATCATATACCGGATCACCGGCAGAGGAAATAACAGAGTTACCGTCATCCGGCTCTAACCGCCGGTATTTCAGGATAAAAGGTCCTGAGACGTTGATTGGAGTTAGTGGCACTTCTACTGAGGAGAACGAGGCTTTTATCTATATAGCAAAACATTTCCGGGAGAAGGGCTTACCCGTACCGCAAGTATATGCCAGCTCGGACGACCATTCATTTTATATCCAAGAAGATTTAGGAGATACGCTTCTTTTCAACGCCATCGAGAAAGGCCGTAAAAGCAGTGTATTCGACGAGGAGGAACGCCGTTTATTACACAAGACGATCACCAAACTCCCCGACATCCAGTTCTTGGGGTCCGACGGTTTCGATTTCTCGTATTGCCATCCGCAAGCCGAGTTCAACCAACGGTCTATCCTTTGGGACTTGAATTATTTCAAGTACTGTTTCTTAAAGGCTACCGGGATGGAGTTTCAGGAAAATCGTCTGGAAGATGATTTCTTGAAGATGAGCGACGTATTGTTACGCAGTTCCTCCGCCACGTTCCTGTACCGTGATTTCCAGTCACGCAATGTTATGGTAAAGGATGGAGAGCCTTGGTTTATTGATTTTCAAGGTGGACGAAAAGGCCCGGTTTATTACGACGTGGCTTCCTTCCTTTGGCAGGCGAAAGCGAAATATCCGGAGGATCTGAGGAATGAATTACTATCGGATTATATCACGGCCCTACGTAAATATATCCCGGTAGACGAAGCTTACTTCCATAGCCAGCTGCGCCATTTCGTCCTGTTCAGGACCTTGCAGGTATTGGGGGCTTATGGTTTCCGGGGGTATTTCGAGAAAAAGCCTCATTTCATCCAAAGCGTCCCGTTCGCGATCGAGAACCTGCGGCAGTTATTGAAGAATGACTATCCGGAATATCCCTATTTATGCTCCGTCCTTCGTGAGCTTACCGGGTTGAAACAATTCACGGATGATATCCAGAAACATATGCTGGAAGTAAAGGTCATGAGCTTCGCCTATAAAAAAGGAATCCCGAACGACCCTAGCGGGAACGGAGTGGATTCGTATTCGATTGCCGTGCGATAAATAACCCCGGTAAATACGAGCGTTACAACCATTTCACCGGTTTGGATGAGCCAGTGATCCAGTTCTTGGAGGATGACGGGAGATCACGAATTTCCTCGAGCATGTCTACCATATCGTAGACGCCTCGGTAAAACGATATATGGATCGTGGATTCACCAATTTGATGATTTGTTTCGGATGTACGGGAGGACAGCACCGTTCGGTCTATTCCGCACAACATCTGGCGGAACATCTTAACACCAAGTTCGGAGTAAAAGTACATTTAGTACATAGAGAACAAAATATAGAACAACTCTTTAACCCTACATTATGAAAGCTATGATTTTCGCGGCCGGTACTGGTTCCAGACTGAAGCCGTTAACCGATCACACGCCAAAAGCGCTTATACCTATCGGGGGCAAACCGATGCTAGAACACGTCATACTGAAACTGAAATCCTCCGGTTTCGACCAGATCGTGATCAATATCCACCATTTAGGCAACCAGATCGTGGATTTTCTGGAGGCGAACAACAACTTCGGTGTCCGGATCGAAATCTCGGACGAGAGCGATTATCTGCTGGATACGGGAGGAGGAATCAAGAAGGCCACTTCTCTTTTATGCGGGAACGAGCCTTTCTTGATACATAATGTCGATATCTTATCGAACGTGGATCTCAAGAAACTATACGATACCCATGTACAAACGAACCCGTTGGCTACCTTACTCGTCAGCCAGCGCAATACCTCACGTTATCTATTATTTAATAAGGAGAATAGACTGTGTGGTTGGCGTAATCATGAGACCGGCGAGGTAAAATCTTACTATCCCTATTTTGACCCGGATCAACACAACGAGTACGCCTTTAGCGGAATCCACGTACTCTCGCCCAAGATATTGGAGCTGATGGAAGAATGGACCGGAAAGTTCTCTATCATTAACTTCTATCTGGCTATTTGCGCCAAAACCGATATCAGGCTTATATGGCGGATAACCTAAAACTATTGGATATCGGCAAGCCGGAAACCTTGGCCGCCGCCGAGGAATGGCTACGACAAAACATCTAACAAAATATTTCACACATGAAAAAAACTAGTTTTATCTACTTACTCTTGTTGATCGCACTGGGCCTCAGCTCTTGCCAGCAAGAGAAGACTTTCAAGGTTCTTCAATTCAACATCTGGCAGGAAGGCGCTGTCGTAAAAGGAGGCTTTGACGCTATCGCTGACGAGATCGTAAGAAGTAACGCCGATTTCGTTACGTTAAGCGAGGTACGTAATTATCATCAGACCCGTTTTTGCGACCGGATCGTGGAAGCGTTGCAGCAAAAAGGACAAACGTACTATTCTTTCTACACCGAGGATTCCGGTCTGTTAAGCCGCTACCCGATCACGGATAGCACGACCGTCTATCCCTTGAACGATGACAGGGGTAGTATGTACAAGGCCATTACCCACATCGGCGATACCGAGGTAGCTCTTTACACCGCCCATCTGGATTATCGTAATTGCGCTTATTACGATGCCCGTGGATACGACGGAAATACATGGGACGAGGAACCTCCTGTCACCAATCTGGACACACTCCTATGGTTGAACGAGCAATCTGTCCGTGACGACGCTATCGCTTGCTTCCTAAAAGAGGCGAAAAAGGATCGGGAAGCCGGACGGATCGTTATCCTCGGAGGAGACTTTAACGAGCCTTCCCATCTGGACTGGACTGAGGCGACCAAAGATATGAGAGACCACCAAGGATTGGTTGTTCCTTGGCACGTATCCGTCATGCTGGAGAAAGACGGCTTCAAAGATACGTACCGTGAGATCTTCCCGAACCCTGTAACTCATCCGGGACTTACCTGCCCGGCGGACTGTAAGGATATCGCTTTAGAGAAATTGGTTTGGTCGCCGAAAGCGGACGATAGAGATCGCATCGATTTCATCCATTACGCTCCATTCGAGGGATTAACGCTTACAGATGTATGTATCATCGGTCCGAAAGGTGACATCCTCCGTGGGCAAAGAGAGACGGAAGAGACCTCCGACCCGATCATGACTCCCCTTGGAATCTGGCCTACCGACCACAAAGCGGTTCTTGCCACTTTCCACTTGAAATAAAAAATGGATTCGCGAGACCCGTCTTACCGGCTCGTCTCGCAAATCCACAAACAACAATCTTCTCTTGAAACGCTATCTTTTTATGGTTTCAATACCACGCCAAGACTTTTCTTCCCATCCATCTTAATCGTAATCGGAGCATCAAAATGTACATGACGAAGATATTCCGTCTCCTCTACGGCAGGTTGCGCATTCAAGAACGCCTCATCGAACCAACCATCTCCCTTAAATGGATTAACCGTAAAATAGCCCACTCCGAACGAAGTCAGGTTCTGGAAGAAATGGGTACCTTGACTCGGGTCTACCCGATAATTCTCCAATCCGCATTCCACGATCACCCGTGCGTTACTGATATGCGGCCATTTCACCGGAATACCCAACCAAGAGTCGCTGCTCCCCCATCGGCCGGGGCCGACTAATACGTATCCTTTCTCCTGATCGGTAAACGAACGGTTCATCTTCTCGATCTCATAAGCGATCAACTGATTATTGGATGAATTAAAAGCGCCCGTCTTCACATAGATAATATCCTGTACGTCGCCAACGATGCCATGCCCCAAAACACTGGTAGAAGAAAGGATGGTTTCCTCGTTCTTCACCAAGCTCAGATCCTCGTCCATAATCTCTTTATTATCTACGATCGGACGGATTTGCAACAGATAGAAAGTCGCCCTTGTATGATCCGACGGGTCCATGTTGACAGCGAACTCAATCTCGACCGGACGACCCATTTCCTGCTGCCCGATCCGTAAGATCTGATCCAACGTATCCGCCAGCGGGAATACGTCATGCTGTAGGATATTCACGAAAGAAAGGATCTTACGACCGCCCGGGTAATAACCGTCACGGATAATCTGATCGTACGGATCGTATGTAGAGACAATATATTTCAGGGAACCTTCAGCGTCAGCGTCCTTCAAGCCCAGCTTCACCAAATTAAAGGCATCATCTACCGAGAAGGTTTCCGCCATATTCTTCAAATCCAAGGCATAGAAACGAGTCTGCGTTTCCCTGAGAGCGAAATCCATCGTACTCATCTGCAAGATGCTATGGGGATGTCGGGGAGAGAAACGCAAGGTTTGCCCGCCATCGACGATATATTTACCCAATCCCAAGGCGATATTCGCGATCCCATCTTCCGCCTTCTCGTTACCGATCGGATAGAAATTCAAGGAACGGGCCACGCCCGACATCGTCGGATAGAAATGATCATTATAACGGGAGCCCACCACTTCTTGCAAGACGATAGCCATCTTCTCCTGATCGATCAAGTTCGAGGTAGCCGTCATATACGCCTTACTATCCTTATAAAAGACAGAGGCATACACCGCCTTGATAGCGTCGCTCACCGTACGGAGCATATCGTATTTCTCCTCGATCTTAGGTACCATATACGTAGAATAGATCCCGGCGAAAGGTTGATAATGCGAATCTTCCAGCAGGCTGGAGGAACGCACGGCGATCGGGCTTTTCACCACATCGAAGAAAGCCATCAAGTCCTCGATTAAACGGGAGGCAAGCTGGCCCGCAAGAAATACCGGAGGATCGTCTCGTCGTCCGCATCGCCCAGCGCTACCGGATACAACTCGTTCGTCTCCATGAACTCGTCGAAGATGTCGGTACAGATCACGACCGTCTTCGGGATATTCACGGCAAAATTATCACTCTCCAGCTTAGGGTATCGCTTCACCATCGCACCGATAAAGGCAAGACCTCTACCTTACCTCCCAGCGAACCGTCGCCGATACGGGCAAAATTACTATACTCATCAAAACGATCCTTCTGATAAACCGCCACGACACCCGTGTTCTTCATCCGGCGATATTGCACGATCAAGTCGAAAATCAATTTCCGGGCCTCATCCATATCCTTATAGTCACTCACGTCCACATGCTTCAAAACCTCGGCGGGTGGAAACATGGCACGGGAATAAAAGAAACGGGAGAAATGATTCCGGGAGAGATGGTAAACCAGCGAGTCGTCGGGAATCTGGAAGACTTTCTTTTGAAGGTCTTTCAAATCCTTGATACGCATGATCTCCTCTTTCGTATGCGGATTCAAGATCACGAAATCGCCGAAACCGAAACGCTGCATGATCTTTCTTTTTCAAATCCTGCGGATAACTCTTGGAATTCTTATCGATAAACGAGGCGTTCAGTTCCTTCGCGTACACATGGTTGCTGGCCTCCGAAGATTCCAGCACGAAAGGAATGATCAAACCCGTTTTTCCCGTACATACTGTCCGAACTTATAACCGGCATACGGATCTTTCACGCCATTGTGCATAAAACTCATATCCGAGATAATACCCAACATATTATCCCGATACTGATCAAAAATACGTACCGCCTCCTCGTAATTCCGGGCCAATTTGATCTTCGGACGACCCCGCATACGCAACGTACGCTGGTGATCGTTCAACGCCTCCTTCGCGAACATTTGGCTCTGCTCCAGCACGAACTTATATAAATGAGGCAAAGCGGACGAATAGAAACGAATGGAATCCTCCACCAACAAGATGATCTGTACGCCCACGCTGGCCGTATCGTCCGGAGCGTTCATCTTATCCTCGATCAACTTGATAATCGCCAGTAACAACTCCGAGTTACCCAACCAGCTGAACACATAATCGATAGCGCTCAGATCCTCGTTGGCGATCCGCTTAGACACCTCTTTCGAGAAAGGAGTCAATACGACGATCGGGATATTCGGATAATGCACCTTTATCTCGCTCGCCGCAGCGAATATATCCCGGTTATCCATATTCGGCATGCAAATGATCAATTCGAAGTTCCGGTTCTTCAACTCATTCAAAGCCTCCTCCTCGGTAGTCACCTGCGTAAACCGGGGTGGGTAACGGAGGCTTAAGGAAGTATATTCGTTAAATATCTGCTCATCTACACGCCCGTCATCTTCCAGCATGAAGGAATCATATTTCGTAGCGATAAGCAATACATTATATATACGCTTATTCATTAGATTGGCAAACGGGGTGTCTCTGAACACCAAGTCTTTTAAGTTCGGTATACCGCTCATAATAGATTCTGATAGAATTATTCGAGTCAAATGTAAGGAAAAATAATAACTATTGAAACATGAAAGTACGCATTCTGACTCTAACTGAAGATTTTTAGGTTTTCACTGATAAAAAGTAAGCGAAACTCTTGGTCATTCCAAAGAATTACCTACATTTGCCAACAGAATGTTATCCTTTTAAAGAATATAAATGCTATGAAGACTGAAGTTATTTTATCAGCGCTAGAGGCAAAACATCCGGGAGAAAAGGAGTATTTGCAAGCAGTAAAAGAAGTGCTTTTATCAATTGAGGAAGTGTACAACCAACATCCGGAATTTGAGAAAGCGAAAATCATTGAACGCCTAGTTGAGCCGGAACGTATTTTCACTTTCCGTGTGCCTTGGTAGATGATAAAGGTGAGATACAAGTTAACTTGGGATACCGTGTTCAGTTCAACAACGCAATCGGCCCGTACAAGGGAGGCATCCGTTTCCACCCGTCCGTTAACTTGTCTATCTTGAAATTCTTAGGATTCGAGCAAACATTTAAAAACGCTTTGACAACCCTTCCGATGGGTGGTGGCAAAGGTGGTTCCGATTTCGCTCCGAGAGGAAAGAGCGACGCCGAGATCATGCGTTTCTGCCAAGCGTTTATTCTTGAATTATGGCGTAATCTTGGTCCGGACAGGGATGTTCCGGCTGGTGATATAGCGTAGGTGGCCGTGAGGTAGGTTATATGTACGGTATGTACAAGAAATTGGCTCGCGAGAATACGGGTACGTTCACGGGTAAGGGCATGGAGTTCGGAGGTTCTATCCTTCGTCCGGAAGCTACCGGCTTCGGCGCTCTTTATTTCGTA
>ENA-OQEB01000513-OQEB01000513.1-human-gut-metagenome-genome-assembly--contig:-NODE-513-length-15869-cov-1.722272_pt1 | contig 15869 bp, 24 predicted proteins | sample MGYA00242787_ERZ504619 | MGnify/ENA primary metagenome ERZ504619 (study PRJEB26092, sample SAMD00036317) | human gut metagenome | host: Homo sapiens | study: EMG produced TPA metagenomics assembly of... | reverse complement strand
CTTTTTTGTAATATGCGCTTTTTTTGCAAATTCTCCTGAGGAGTAGTAGCCGGGTAGTTTCACTTTTATACCTCCATTACTTTCGCTCCAAATATTTGTCAAGAATGTTCAATATATTGCTTGTTCCATCCTTATACTTGCTAGCAACTAAATTTTTTGCATCAATATTTCTAATAGTTTTATTTGCTTTAAATTTCCCTGCCTCCTTTTTCTTTTCATCTTTCACAACCTTCTTTCTTAGATAAACACGCTCAATATCCTTACAAAACCATATTAATTCATATTTATTATCATTGCAAAACTTGAAAGCCTCGTTCAAGAATTTAATTGCCTCCATGTTGATATCATAATCATCACTATCCAAGCAACAAATAACTTTGGAGTTACCATTACTTGCACCTTTAGCATACTGGTCTATATTTTTATTAATTTCCTTTTGTTTATTCTTGAAATTCCCCTTACCATCCAATATACACCTGTGTAAACTTTATATTATTGGCATCTATATTATAAAAATATTCAATAGTATCCTTGATATATATCCAATCCGATTTAACATTTCTTATTTGTCTCTAAAACAAAATATTAGCTGCATTCCCATTATTCATCCCCCTCCTGTATACCAAATGCATCTATAAAATCTATAGAATCCACATTGAACGGAGATCCCTCTATCATCCCTTTCCTATAAAGATTAGCCGGTGAATAATTCCCTGATTTTTTCCACGAATAAATCCTATGGTCTCCCGAAATAAAATCAATTGAAATTACTATTTCTTTTGAGAATATCCATCGGTCCTATATTGTGTGTCGTAAAACACAGTTGCCCCTCGCCATACTCCATTAAATATTCCAGTAAAGCGCACAGATAGACATCATGAAGATTGGCATCAAATTCATCTATAAATACGATTCCTCCTCGTTTCATCTCTCTAATATACATATAAAGCTTCACCAGCTTCTTTATGCCTGTACTTTCAAACTCCACGTTAACCCTATATTCATTGTAAACCATTACAAGCTCACAGACATACATGTCTCCATCTTCCTTTTTTTCTATTTCAATCCCCACCAAATCCGACTTAAAAATGTGTAAAAACTCGTACAACTGATGAACTTCATTTTCAAAATAATCATAACTATCCCTGTTAACAAAATTTTTTCCCCGCAGCTAACATATTCATACTCTCTGCATCCATATTTGAAGCCTCATACAACAGGCTATCTACATTCATTGCCTTCATATGTTATATCTCCGTACTTCATCATATGTGCAATTATAAATGGTATATGAGTATCCTCATTGTCAAGATATACATGTAGCTTTGTTCCAAAATTATATAAAATAACCAAAGCCGGAACAACCATTTGAACCTTTTTATCAAATATTTTTTTATTCTATAATTTTTTTTACAGCAATTGAGCAAATGATGATTTATCTAATAGATTTATTGTTTTTTCTGCTAACATACTATTTGTCTTATCACTTGTATCAAAATATTTTAAATCCAATGCTCCATCATTACTTTGTACAAAACACTCATATTTTCTTTTCTTGTTGTTGCATTTTTAAATGAAAGCTCTTCACTTTTTTATAATATATGTTTCCGATTCTTTTTTTGCTAATGCTACATTATATCGAAATAACCACAATTTTTCCTTTGTTCTTACTACATATTCCACTTCAATAAACAACTCAGATAATTTCTTATTCACAAGTGAATCCAGCGTTTTCTGGCTTATTGGATTATTTAAATAGTTAGAATCTGTTAAGATATTTTTAAAATCTGAATTGATGACATGATTCCTGATTTTCCCGAACCATTCATTCCGTATATTCCTTTTATATTAAACCTTGCGTATCCATGTCTTTTGTAATTGTTTTTTTGTAAAAAGCCAATGACACCAGCTTATCCAACGATTTTATTCCTTTAACCGAATATTTAACCAAATACATATTCTTCATCTTTGTATCCTCCTTTTTATTCATCTATAACACATTATATCACCAAAATAAATACAATATGTATTTATTTGTACGTAAAAAATGTTTTATCTCTTGCTTTTTTTAATCAACACTTATAATAATTTATATAACGCAAATTAAGTAGGAGAACACAATGAAATACGATTATTTAATAGTAGGTTCCGGTCTCTACGGATCCATCTTCGCCCATGAGGCAAAGTCCAAGGGCAAATCAGTGCTTGTTGTGGACAAGCGTCCTAACATAGCAGGAAATGTTTACACCGAAAAGCAGGAGGGCATAAATGTACACATGTACGGAGCCACATATTCCACACCAATGACAAGAGGGTCTGGAACTACATCACACAGTTTGCTGAGTTCAACCGTTTCACAAACAGCCCTGTGGCAAACTACAAGGGTGAGCTTTACTCTATGCCATTTAACATGTACACCTTCAACAAGATGTGGGGTGTGGTGACACCGGAGGAGGCTGCTGCAAAGATTGAGGAGCAGAAAAAGGAAATCACCGGTGAGCCTAAAAATCTCGAGGAGCAGGCTATCTCACTCGTTGGCCGTGATATCTATGAGAAGCTCGTGAAGGGCTACACTGAGAAACAGTGGGGCCGTGATTGTAAGGAGCTTCCGGCTTTCATCATAAAGCGTCTTCCTGTTAGACTTACCTTTGACAACAATTACTTCAACGCTCTTTATCAGGGTATTCCAATCGGTGGCTACACAAGATGGTTGAAAATCTGCTCGACGGCATTGAGGTCAGATTGAATACCGACTATCTTGAGCACAAGGCTGAGCTTGATTCTCTTGCTGACAAGGTTGTATATACAGGTCCGATTGACGCATACTTTGGCTTTAAGCTAGGTACTTTAGAGTACCGCTCAGTGCGCTTTGAGAATGAGACCCTCGATATTCCTAACTTCCAGGGCAATGCCGCTGTCAACTATACAGACCGCGAGACTCCATGGACACGTATCATCGAGCACAAGTGGTTCGAGTTCGGCAAGGATGAGGATGGCAATGACCTGCCAAAGACTATTATCAGCCGTGAGTACTCTTCTGAGTGGAAGGCCGGCGATGAGCCTTACTACCCTGTAAACGATGAGAAAAACGGACAGCTCTATGCCAAGTACAAGGAGCTTGCCGACAAGGAGACCGGTGTTATATTCGGTGGACGTCTCGGTGAATACAAGTACTATGATATGGATACTACCATTGCTTCTGTACTTGATATGTGTGATAAGGAGCTTGGCTAATAGTCAGGTTCCCCACAAAATGCTTTGTTTATGTCATACAAAACCGCCCATAGCATATCAATTTTGCCACGGGCGGTTTTATTTACATTATTTTTTTCCGGCCAGATTTATCTCAGCCGCAGGAATATGCTCCCTAAGACACTCATATCCATACTCCTTCGAATACGCATATATAGCCGGAAGCTGTCTTGACAGAAAGAGCGCCGGTGCTTCTGTCACCGAGTATGCGCCACAGTGCCCAAACTCAAGAACATCACCAAGCTCAAGCTTCTTAAGCTTCACCTCTCTGACCAGCACATCCGCCACTGTACAGAGGCTTCCGCAGAGCGTATAGTCTATGTCCGGCAATTGTGTTAATTCCACACCGGCAGCTCTATATATACTAATCGGCGGCACTTGCATAGCCATTCTCTGTCCAAAGTAATTCAGATGGTGGATTCCTCCATCCAGAATCGCATAATTGGCATCGCCTGTCGATTTAAGGTCCTTTACCTGTGTGTAGTATTACCGCATGAGGCTGCAAGGAAACGTCCCATCTCAATGCCAAGCGGATATTCCACAGCAAATTCTCTAAGCACCTCTGCAGCCTCATCAAGTGATTGTTTTTCCTTTTCCTGCCAGTCATCCTCGAAATACTCCACACAAAGTCCCGGGCCATACTCTACAAGCTGTGGCTCAAAGCCGTATTTTTCTTTTAATCCGGTCAGTGCAGACTTTATTTTTTCCAAGTCCTTATTTATTTTGCGAAGACTCTTCTGTGTGCCGGAATAGTAGTGAATGCCTATTACCGTGATGCCCTTAAACTCATCCGGATGTGAAATGATGTATTCAATATCATCAAGTGACATGCCAAACTGGTTGCCACTTGTCAGGCGCAGTATGACCTGTGCTTTCATTTCAGCAAATTCGGCTTCATGCGCACCTTCAGGCATACATTCAAGCATCACTTCCGATATCAGTGTCGCATGTCTTATGCTCTCACAGGTCAGTATACCGGCTCCATATGAAACTGCTCGCTCTATATCGCATTTTTCCTTCATCACGCCTGAATAGATGATGCACTCCGGCTTCACACCTAGCGCTATACATATCTCAAGCTCTCCCGGGCTGCACACCTCCACATGGTCTAATCCCTCCGGCAGCCTGTGAAGCAGAAACGGATTTGCCTTTATCGAAAAACAAAGTGGTATCCTACGTCCTCCTTTACAATCAAGAGCAGCCCTTATCATGGCTGCTCTCTTCGCAAACTCGTCCGTATCAAATACATAGTACGGTGTCTGTCTCATATGCTTTATTCCTCCACAAGCTCTTTCACAAGCTTCTCGATTGCATCAACTGAGTTGAAATTCTCAGGAACCAGATCCTTTGGTCTGATTGTGATGTCAAACTCATCAGTCAGCTCCGATACGAGTGAAACTATATCAAATGACTCAAGAATTTTGTCATCGATCAGCTTTGTCTCCTTCTCAAAATCCACATCCGGTCTTAATTCCTCTAAAATCTCTAAAATTGTGTCTCTCATTTTACATTTCCTCCAGTTTTTTCATATCATATTTTCCGTTTGGAAGCTTAGGAAGCTGCTTCAGTTTCTTGATTTTCCTTGGCACCATAAAGCCGGAAGCTCGTCCCTCAGTGCCAGCGCAAGGCTTCTCCTGTCACAGTCACCTGTGTAGAAAAGTATCAGCACCTCTTTTGCTTTATTATATATAACGCAGCTTTCTGCGACTCCATCGACCACATTGGCGGCATGCTCCACCTCGTCAAGCTCCACACGGTGTCCCATGTGCTTTATCTGGCGGTCCATACGTCCACAGAAATGAAGTATGCCGTCCTCATCGAGCCTTCCGTAATCCCCTGTGCGGTACATCCGCTCAGGATAAGCCTGTTGAGTGGATTGAGTGTAAATGCCGCAGCTGTCCTCTCCGGATCATTATAATAACCCAGCGCCAGGATTGGTCCACATACGCATATCTCGCCCTGTTCTCCTACAGCCGGCTCATTTCCATGCTCATCTATCAGGAAAACCCTGTAATTGTCATAGGCTTTTCCTATAGGAAGCACCTCGTCCTCTTCCACTGTATGATCCACGCTATAATATGTGCATGATGCTGTGGCCTCTGTCGGTCCATACTGGTTCACAAAATGTGCTTCAGGCAGATTTTCCTGCCATTTTCTGAGCACCCTGCATGGCATTACTGAGCCTGAGAAGCAGATTTTTCTGAGACTCTTAAGCCCTACTTCCTCAAATGCCCCAAGCGATGTGAGGATGGTAAATGCCGAAACACTCCAGCCGACACTGCTGACCTTCTTATCATTCATGTAATCAAACAGGGCATTTGGCTCCATAAAATACTCTTTTGGAATAATCGCTGTGCTGCAACCGGTCTTTAGCGGCAGATAAATGTCCCTGATTGCCGCAATATAGTCAAGCGGCGACTGATTGCCTAGCACATCACTTTCCTCTATATGCATCACATCACAATATGCATTGATGTATGTCATAAGTGACAGATGCGATGTCATGACTCCCTTTGGATTGCCGGTGGAGCCTGACGTGTAGATGATATACAGTGGGTCTGTCATGGACATCTGCCTGCGGACTACAGCGAGCATATCCCGTGAGCTGTCATCTATTTTTCCTGCACAGCCTGCCACAACACCACCATCTGTATCGTTCTCACTATCCGTCACAGCTTCTCCTGCTGATTCACTGATTTTACAATTACTATCAGCGCACACCACCTTCTTAAAGCGCGATATATCCTCAGCAACAAATATCTGCGGTCTATCGAAGCCTTCTGACTTTACCAGCTCATCCACTATGCTCTCCACATGCTCAAGACTTTCCCTGTCTGCAACAATAGCCCTTGGGCACAGATTTTCAAGAATTTTTTCAATTCTCTTGTCAGGAAGCGATGCATCAATCGGTGCATACGGTCTGCCTGCATATACCACACCCAGGAAGTATGCCGGTGTCACCATTTTTCTTCCGGCAAATACTGCAACAGGGGTTCTGTCCACTCCAAGCTGTTCTACCAGATATGCTCCTGTATTTCTTGCTATATCATACACCTGCGCAAACGTAATGCTGCATTCAGTATCCGAAAATGCAGGCTTGTCAGGGTATTTTTCTACTGTGGTCTCAAGCCACTCCAGTACGTTTTTCATCTTAGTCCTCTTTCATGCATTAATAAACGTTGCCGAAAAAATTATAGCACATAACATTCGAAAAAAATGTCATATGCTATCGAATTAAGAAATCTTAAGAAAGCCTTAATTTTTTTCTGTAGGTTTTTCTATATTTGATTCTCCTATTAAATATATCGGTCTGTCCTTTGCCTCGAGATATAGCTTCGACAGATAAAGTCCCAAAATGCCTATGCTAAGCAGTTGTATCCCACCTATAAAAAGTATGATAACAACGGTCGAAGCCCAGCCGGCTACCGGATCTCCGAATACAAGTCTCCTGATAATGATAAAGAGCATTGCAATTATTGCGACAATAAAGCTGAACACTCCGGCTATTGAAGCCATGTATAGCGGCGCGTTGGAAAATGCCACTATTCCGTCAAGGCTATACAAAAAGAGCTGCCAGAATGACCACTTTGTCTCACCTGCACTCTGTTTACATTCTCAAACTCAAGCCACTTCACCTTAAAGCCTACCCAGCCAAACAATCCCTTTGAAAACCTGTTGTATTCCTTAAGCGAAAGCAGTGCATCCACGTATTTCCTGTTCATCAGCCTGTAGTCACGTGCCCCATCAACATATTTGCCTTTGATATTCTGCTCATAAGCCTGTAAATTTCTGGCAAAAAAGATCTAATCGCTGGTTCACCTTTGCGTGTCACTCGTCTTGTACCGACAGCATCATAACCCTCTTTATTAAGGACCTGATACATCTTCGGAAGCATTTCCGGGGGATCCTGAAGATCTGCATCCATTATTGCCACATATTCCCCCACCGCATGCTGCAAGCCTGCATACATGGCTGCCTCCTTGCCAAAATTGCGTGAAAAAGATATGTATTTTACACCGGAATCATTTGCGGCAAGCTCTTTCGCGACATCGAGCGTCCCATCCATGGAGCCATCATCCACTATAATCAGTTCATAGTACAATCCCGCTGTCTCACTCTCTTGACTCATCTGATCAAACACCTGAGTTATTTTATTATAAAAAGAGGCAGAGCCTCTTTCTCGTTAAAGCATGGTACCACAATGCTTATCTTATTTTTTTCCATACCAGCCACCCTGCATATAATATCAAATAAATAAAAAATCCGATTGCTGCTCCTGCCGTATTTGTCACAAAATCATCAAGCTGACAATATCCCCTGCCGGTAACCAGCTGCGTGTACTCAATTGCTGCGCTTATAAAAGCACCAACAGGTATTGTAAACCATCTCATCCAATTTTTAAAAACCAATGGAAATATAAGCCCAAATGGTATAAACAATACTATATTTTCTATAAAATAAGCGTGCATCTGAAGTGTCATGCCCCAATTGCTCCACAGCACCATATCGGCGACGCCGGTTTCTGCTTCCCGGCTCCCTTGAATAATACACTATCATTATAAGCGTATACATATAGGCCACAAAGGTGCCGCAGAACAGCATATGCCAGATTTTGCCCACTATCTTTTTTCTTCTCTCATCTGCCTGTGATACCTCTCTCATTGTGAAAAGATATCGCAGCAGACACACAAAAATATACATCGCAATGCAGATTAAAGCCAAATATACCGCTGACGGAAGATATTTGAACTTTTCCTGTATGTCTCTTATTATATAATCCTTTAAACTCAATGTCCTTTTTTATGCTCCTTGTAGGCACGAATGAACTCCAGCTGTCGTTCATCGTCCTTTTTCTGTTCGTCATCAGACATATGACTCACTTTAATAATTATACACAATATTATGCCAATTACAATAATACCGGCACATAATATAAAAATAATTAAGATTTCAGGCATAGACTATTTCCTCCGGCAGAATTTAATTACTATTCTCTCTACAGATTAAATTATATCCACTTAATTTATCTTAATTCACTCATTTATGAACCCTCATAACAGCAAAAGCTGCATGATATTCTCACACAGCTTTTGTATATTACGTGTATTATCTTTGGCATTAACCTTTATTTTAATTTTGCAACGACCATATCCACATATTTCTGACAGATTTCCTCGCTCTCTGCCTCAACCATGACACGGATAACAGGCTCTGTACCCGACTCACGCACAAGTATACGTCCTGTATCGCCAAGCTCTGCAGTAACTTGGTCGACAGCCGCCTGAACCTCAGGATTGGCAAGTGCTTCCGCCTTGTCAGCTACGCGCACATTTTGAAGCACCTGTGGATAGATATTAAGCCCCTCACAGAGCTGGCTCATCTTCTGTTTCCTAGCCATCATGACCTCCATCATCTTAAGGCTGGTAAGGATACCATCACCTGTTGATGCATACTTAGAGAAGATGATATGTCCTGACTGCTCTCCGCCGATGCGGCAGCCGTTCTGCTGCATGTACTCATATACATATTTGTCACCTACTGCAGTCTTTGCATAGCCGATTCCAAGCTCATCAAGGGCCTTATAGAGTCCAAAGTTTGACATAACTGTTGTGACAACAGTATTGTTATCGAGCTTTCCTCTCTCTTTCATGTACTTTCCATAGATGTAGAGGATATGGTCTCCAGTGATTACATTGCCCAGTTCATCTACACAGAGACATCTGTCTGCATCTCCATCGTATGCGAAGCCTACATCAAGGCCATTGTCCACCACGTACTTCTGTAAGCCCTCAATATGTGTAGAGCCAGCATTATTGTTGATGTTTAGACCGTTTGGCTCATTATTGATGACATAGCACTTTGCTCCGAGTGCCTCAAAAATAGACTTTGCCATGTTCCATGAGCTTCCGTTGGCACAGTCAAGACCTACCTTCATGCCCTTGAATGAGTAGACACCAAGCGATATGAGGTATCCCATGTAACGGTTACGGCCTGCCACATAATCCACTGTACATCCGATTGCATCCTTATGTGCATAAGGCAACTCCTTCCACTCCTGACCAAACAGGCGTAGCTTGCCGTCTATATAGTCCTCGACAAGGAGAATTGTCTCCTCATCCATCTTCTCTCCATTGCTGTTGATAAGCTTGATTCCATTGTCATAGTATGGATTATGGCTTGCCGAAATCATGATACCACAGTCAAAATCATCGGTTCTTGCTACATATGCCACTGATGGAGTTGTGGTAACGTGTAATAGATATGCATCTGCTCCCGATGCTGTAAGTCCTGATACAAGTGAATACTCAAACATGTAGCTTGAACGTCTTGTATCCTTTCCTATTACTATCTTTGCCGGCTCATCGAGCTGCTTCTGCTTCTTAAGCTCTCCATAATACCAGCCTAAAAATCTACCAATCTGATATGCGTGTTCTGCTGTTAAATTGACATTAGCCTCTCCACGGAAGCCGTCTGTTCCAAAGTATTTTCCCATTGTCGTCCCCTTGTGAATAAATTTTTCTTATATTATACACTTAATAAATGTGTTTGTGTAGTAAAATAAGCTTATTTGTTAAATTATTCTACTTCATAAAATCAATTGTTTATAAATATAATAAAACCAACATATGTATATAAACCAAAGCTACATAGATATCTTATGGCACTCCATATAATATCTCTTCTCATTCGCTTCTCCAATTGAGAATGTTTTTCTGGGCAGCACCCCGCCCGCATTTATTGCAGGGAACAATGTGCTTTTGTCTATCGACTGAAGAAAAATTCCACATCCCTTAGTCTCCTTAACCAGTCCGTGAAGTGCTCATCACCATGGATATAGTCTATTTCCACATTGCCATGTGTCTCAAGATACTTATCTAAAATACCCTGGAGTATCTCAACCGGGAGGCGGTCACCTCTATTTGTGATATTAATTCCGGAATTCTTTATTGAGGTAGCGCCTGATTCAACATACTCAAATACTATCTCATCACCCTCAGCGCTCTCAAGTCCTTGTTTTGTGATTTCAGCTTCGAAAAACGACAGCATATCCTTTACATCAACATTTGTAAGCAGTCTGTGAATAGGCTTAAACTCAAGCGCCTCACTGTGCAGATTACAGATTTCCACAAGAGCATGCCTTGCAGGATGAGTTTTCAACTGCTCCTCTGTGAATTTTCCGGATTTTTTGATATTTTCCCAGCAGGTCTTCGCTGTTGCAAGCGAATGGTTTCCATCACCTACTGCAAACAAAAAGCCTCCACTGCTTCCTGTTTTGCTGCGAATGCCTCTGTCACCTGCTTTGCTGCCTCACCCTCGACAGCATAGCCGCGGATATGTCCGCCTCCCTGCATAAGGTCTGTATCGTAAAGCTTACAAAGAGTGTCCCTGATGGCATACACATACTCGATTATTCCATGCTTTACGGCTGCTATATTTACTGCATCTTCCTGTGTATCACACTGGCATCCATCAATCTTTTGTCTGTCTATAGGATCATCAACAAGCAGCATAACATGTGGCAGCTCAATAGCTGCATTCTCTCTTATTTTTACTCTCGGAGGTATACGTGAGATTACTGTTCCCTCTGTTGCTCTGATGAGAGTCTTCTTTTTCGGGTCGAAATCATAGTCATCCAGATCAATAAGTCCTACTATTCCAAGACGAACCCCTGACTCCGTAGTACGCTCAACAAGCACATAGCCATCTGCCACCGCTTGCTTTAAGGTTCCATCTGTGAGATATGTATCCATAGTGGTATTAATATATTTGATTCTCTCATCATCAGTCATTGAAGCATATTTTGTTTTTCTGCCGGTTTCTTTGTCATTTTTGACACCATCCCCTGACGAATTGCAATCATTTTCCTGATTCTCAATTGTTCCCAGATATATTTCAGGGAATACCACATTAAGTGTTGACGGAGCATCGCCCACATACTTTTCCACAGCATCCCAATAATCAGCCTGACTTGTAAACTGGTCACAGGCGATAACTGACCATTTTTTCATATCTATACCATCGTTTGGCAAAAGAATATTTGCCGGACTGAAACAATTTGACATATCAACAATTCTCCTTTAAATATACAAAATATATAACAAAAATCCGCTATACTCTATAGTATAACGGATTTACTTTTATTTGCATATATTAAATTCCTTTTGTTGTTAGAATTCTTCCAACTGCATCATCTAATTTTTCTGCCGGTATCTCGCCACTGTTAACTGCAGACAGCACTGCATTATAGCTGCTCTCAAAGCCTGTTGAAACATATAACATGCTCATTCCTGCCTTAACAGCTGCCACAGCCGCCTCATCCTGTGTACATACCTTATTAAGAGATGCGTCTGATAAATCATCTGTAATCAAAAGGCCATTAAAGCCCATGGTAGTTCTCATATAGTTTACGGCACCTGCTGATGTAGAGCATGGCGTGGTTTCCTCTCCTGTCACACTCTGGCAAATCACATTTCCCATCATGACTGCCGGAACACCTGCTTCAATTGCCTTCTGATATGGCACAAAATCAGATGCCTCAAGATCCTCCAGCTTATCTGTCATCCAGAGCATTCCTGTCGCTGAATCTGTAGTAGCCTTTCCTTTTCCGGGAAAGTCTCTTTGCTACAGAATTGATTCCTGCACCATTATAGCTGCTTACCTGTGCTGCAACACAGTCACCTACAGTCGCTGACTCGCTGCCAAATGCATATGTATCGTTATCTGCATTATCACCATATGCTATATCCGCTGTCGGCCCAAAATTCATATTAAGGCCATTGGTAGCCATATATGAGCCTATCTTTCCTGCACTGCTGCCCGCTGCGTCAGCATCTCCAAGCTGTGATGGTGCCTGCTGTGCCTCATATCCATTAGCTGAAGCAAGAGGAAGTCTTTCTCCACCTTCTTCATCAATTGCAAGAAACAGATTCACGCCCAGTCGCTCCTGCGAAAATGACTGCAGACTGCTCATCATCTTTGTAACTGCGGCCTCTCCTGAGAAATTCTCCTGTCTGAAAACAAAACCACCAAGAGGATAAGTACCAATAGCTGCCTTTGTCTTGTTACCGGCTGAGTGAACTGTGATACACCTGTAATCTCCTCAGGTCTCGTAATGAATAGCTGGGCTACCTTTTCCTCTGTTGTCATAGAAGACAGCTTTGTCTTGACAGAATCTGACGGAGTAAATGCCGATGCTGCCTGCTGTCCATCAGCTTGTACCTGCTGAGTTCCATCCGTCTCCTGAGTAGGATTCTGTGTCTCCTGCTGGCTTTCTGTTATTTTCTTATTCGCATTATTCCCCGGCATCACAAAATGCACTGCTCCAAATACCAGCACAACTATCAGTGCAATTACTTCTATTGTGATGAGGTACTTATCTCCATTTTGTCTGAAGTTCATATTTAATCCCCAAAATTTGTATTTGTTAAATCGTTATTAGGCCCGCTTACTTTTCCTGATAATGCACTGCTGTATTCGTTTACAGTTGCACTAGGAGTATAGCCTGTATCACCTTCAAGGAACTGATGCACTCCTGTAGCCATGTCTGCAAGTGTAGTAGCACCTCAACCCATGCACCATCAACCTTTCCACCATAGAACACCTGTGGATATGCTGTAGAATCCTCTACTGTATAGTCTGCAAGATTTTTAAATACTGAAAGAATCTCATCAGTATTATAGTTAGTATTGACATGTCCAATCAGATCTGATACCATCTTAATCTTTGCCGCTGTATTCATCTGCTTAGCTGATTCAAAAACCTTGAACAGCACTGTTCTCTGTCTTTCAGCACGCTTATAGTCTCCTCCGGCTGTATAACGTATTCTGGAATACGCAACTGCCTGAGTTCCATCAAGTGTATATGTGCCGGCTGAATCAATATGGGATGAGCTTGTTCCACGAACCTTATTGACCTCATCAATATATCCGTTTATCACCTTTGCCTCAGATGCATCAATATCCTGTACAATGCCTCCTACCTCATCTATTATTTCACCGACCGTATTGAAATTGACTGTAACATAATTCTTTATGTCTAAGTCAGATTTTTGTTAAGTGTATCCACTGCAAGCTCCGGTCCGCCAAACGCATGTGCATGTGTCACCTTCTGGTATCCATGACCATCAATATTCATCATACAGTCTCTGAAAATAGATACCATACGGATTTTCTTAGCATCATGATCAACCCTGACTACCATAATGGAATCGGAACGTGTTCCTTTATCAAGCTGATCTGAGCGGCTGTCAACACCAAATAACGCAAATTCCTCTATACCTGATTTGTCTGTAGTGCTGTCATCCTCAGCCTGAGTATCAGCTTTTGTCTTAACTGCCTCTGTACCGGCTTTATGCCTTTAGCTTCTTTATTCTTAACATTACTGCTGTTAATCTTTACAAGTATTATCGCTATAATAGCAATAAGTACAATCATTACTGCCGTAATAATTATATTTTTCTTTTTTTTCATCTGCACTATTCTCCGTCATTCATATGTGTCTGTGCCTGTTACTTTTCGTCCTCATCTCTGCCATAATAATTGCCATAGTAATTACCATAATAGTTTCCATAGTAATGACCATACTTAGACTCCTCAAACCTGCACTTATTGAGCACAGCTCCAAGAATCTTTACTCCCGAGTCCTCAAGTGTACGCTTTGTATTAATGATTGCACGGCTGCTTGTAACATTCTGGGCAGCAACTATTACTGCTCCGTCTACATTCTTTCCAACTACGGCCGCATCAATCGCAGCTCCTGTAGGAGGAGTATCGACAAGCACATAGTCAAAGTTCTTCTCTCCAAACTCGATAAGCTCTTTAAACTCCTCTGTCTCAAGAAGCTCTGTAGGATTTGGTACCTCATGTCCTGCAAAGAGAATAAACACTCCTTTGATGTTTGTCGCATATACTACTTTGTCCAAAGATACCTGACCTGAGAGATAATGTGAGAGTCCGTATATCTTTCCACCGCTCTCCACTTTCGCTCTGAGTCGTCCTACAAGGACTGACTTACGCATATCGGTATCTACTACAAGGACTGACTTCTTAGAGTCCGCCATCGAACGAGCCAGATCCATAACTACGGTTGTCTTTCCTTCATTTGGCACGCTGCTGGTAAAGAGGATGGACTTCACGCCCTTTCCACTGAAACTGATGCTTGTTTTAAGAGCTCGAAGAGACTCCTTCATTGTATAGCTCTGGTCTTTTATCTGATTAATAACTATTGTTCCATTAAACTGCCCTCTTCTTACTCTTGCTATCGTCTGATTTAGATGATTGAGTTTTCTTCTTTTTTCTTCTCTTTGTCTTGGCTCCATCATACTCTGTCTCATCAACAGGAAGTGATGCAAGCACCTTGAGGCCTGTTCTGGTCTCCATATCATCTGCATTGGAAATTGTATCGTCAAGCATGTATCCAAGTACAACTATGCCGGTAGCAAGAAACAGTCCGAGTACAGCTCCTATAACTGTATTCTTAAGGATATTATTATTCACCGGTGTCTTTGAAGCATATGCTGTCTGGATAATCTTTGGCTGTGACTGATCCATATTGTCAGCGATATACTGTGATGAAACCTTTGCAATCTCATCTGCCACTGTCTTTGAAGCTTCCAAATCAGTGTCTGTAACTACAATCTTGAGCACACGTGTATCTGTCGGATTCTCTATTGAAACCCTCTTGCTAAGCTGCTCGTATGTCTCGTCCATATCCAGATTGTCGATTACCTGTGATAAAACTGTCCTGCCTGTGATAACGTACTCATAGTCGTTTGTCAGACTCGAGCCTACCTGAATATCAGCAAGACTGGTGATAGATGTTGACTTGGTCAGTACATACATCTCTGCAGATGCCTCATACTCCGGTACAAAAGTAATCTTGGAGTATAATCCAAATACTGCTGCAAGAAGCACCATTGATGCCACAAGTGCCTTCCAGCGCTTCACTAATTCGTGAAACAGCGCTACTAAATCGATTTCAATTTCCTGATCTCTTATTGGTTCGTTGTTTTCCATTTTCCTACCCTTTACAAATTGTAACATTATTTTCGGTTTAATCCTATGTTATATTACTACACTTCATTTCTTTTGTCTATTTTTAGAAGTCACAAAAAAAATATTAAGAATATGTCATATTTTGTAAATAATTATGCAATATAATAGAAAAGTGCCGTTTCCGGCACTTTTCTTTGTTGTATTTTCATTTGCTATATTTTATTTGTTCCTGTTCTATTGTTGCTGTTCTAGTTCTGCTGTGGCTGTTCTGATGGTTCAGTCGGTGCCACCGGCTGTGGTTGTGGTTTTGAATTTACTGTAACGGTTATTGAACTGCTTGCGCTATTCCAGCCTGCCATTTCACCTGCTATAGCTGTAATCTGTACGCTACCAGCCTGTAAATGGTCACATTTCCGGCGCCATCTACTGACGCAATCGAAGGATCACTTGACTGGTAAGAAAGCGCTGCTCCGTTTGAAGCACTTGCTCCGAGAAGAAAATGGTGCATCTCCTCTGTTACAGTTTTATTACCGCAACCTATTGTCACAGATGGTGTCTGGTTTGGCTGTGGCTTTGCATTTACAGTGATTGTAATTGTCTTGCTGCCGGCCTTATAGCTTGTAG
>ENA-OQEB01000512-OQEB01000512.1-human-gut-metagenome-genome-assembly--contig:-NODE-512-length-15894-cov-1.607788_pt1 | contig 15894 bp, 20 predicted proteins | sample MGYA00242787_ERZ504619 | MGnify/ENA primary metagenome ERZ504619 (study PRJEB26092, sample SAMD00036317) | human gut metagenome | host: Homo sapiens | study: EMG produced TPA metagenomics assembly of... | reverse complement strand
CTAAAGGATGCTTTGAATGGGGAAATCAGATTAGTTGCCAAACGCTAGTGGTACGATTTCAATGTGGAACTAATGATTTTATTTTTCTTTCTCCCTTCTTTCTTTGACCTTTTCCACACCCGGCAACTTTTTAGCTAATACACTTTCTCCTGCAGGAAAGTAAAGCGGAAAAAACCTGAGATAAGAAACTTACAATATCACTACGCTTCTTACCCATGTTGAAAAAAAGCAGAACAAACAAAATACATAAGATCTTGCTGACTACATGTATTTGTTAGCTGAATGGTTGTTAAGGGAATGATTATCAAACCGTGTTCTGCAAATGCACAAGCACTGGCAAGAATAGCTTTTTTGTTTCTTCCTCAGTGAACATCTTTGATTTTTTATCTGCTAACCATTTAAGTTCTCTTTGCTGAAGTGCTTGTTGCTTTTCATTCTGATGTTCCAATAGAATTGCTACATTTTCTTGTTGCTTTTCAGTCAAGGCATTTTCCAATGCTTGATTCTTTCGTTTAAGGACATTGAATTTCAGCAATGCGGCAATGTACATACAGAAATACCCTACTGCAATATCGAATATCAGGACAAGTAGATAATTGTTGCTTGAATTTTTGGTATCCTCGGCCATATACTCACTGATAGGAATAACGGCTAATAGCATGATGATGGCTATTGCATAAAGCACTCTGTATCGCGTTTATGGTTTACCTGCGGTAAGGAGGCAAACAAAAAGGCGATAATCAAGACGGCAATTATTGCACAAAGTGGAATGAAAGATGTTCCCATAGGTTTATTGCTCAGTTTGAGGGTTAACAATAATGCGCCAATAGCCAGCTTTATCAGAACCTTCATGAGCCAAAAATCTCCATATCCCTAAGGCTTTGATGTTTTTTCTCTATGGGCACGTTTAGTTACACCAATTTTATTAGCCATATTATCGGCTGTGATTGATGGGTCAGAAATAACGAGGTCAATTATTTTTTGTGCTGTTTTACTGACCTTCTTCGGTGTTTTTGATGTATCTCCGAACCTATTTGCATTTACACCGAACTTTTTCACCGAACCTTTTTCGTTTACACCGAACTTTTCTGCATTTACACCGAACTTTTCGACCGAACATTCTTCGTTTACAGGGTACTTTTCGAGGGTACTATTTACCCTGTTGGCTACTTCTTCCACAGGATTCTTCGTTCTCGTCCCAATTCAGGTTATAGAACGTGGTATAGAAAGAAGTCGCTTCCGTTTGATATTGCGGTTCTTTTCCTTGCAGGAAGTTAGGCAGTTTCTCTGTAAGTTCACGCATCTTGCGCAAACCGGAGCCACGTTTCTCCATATAGTCCAGCTGTGTGAACACATCCGCAATGACGGGATTGCGGCGCATGGACGGCACTTTGTATATGTCACGGTCTTGAATCTGTGTGCCGTCAAGCATGGCACCAGGTGATACTAGTTCTACTCGGTCATCGTAAATGTCAATATGTACTTCGCCACCCATTACCGTATAATCTCTATGGATAAGATGGTTACCAACCCTTCAAAGATTGCACGGTCGGAATAGTCGGGGAGATTCAGACGATAGTTCGGCATCTTCACCCATCCGCTCATGGTGTAGTTCTTGATGAAGTCCATGCCGTATTTCAATAGCAATACTAGGTTAGCCCGATGTTCTACGGAACTGATGGCATCATCTTTATAAAGTCCGGTCCAACGGGTGCAGAAGATACGCGATTGGAATACGGTGCAATTATCCACGAACAATAATCCGGCATTGGTTAGTTTACCGTCAGGAGTAACCAGACCGAATGATTCCAGATACTTGTCATTCCACTCCTGATGGGTTTGCTCACGGAAAGTATTGGCGAGAATAATAAATGAGTGCTTGCTGGCATCCACTTGTGTAGGAAGAGAATCCCATGTCATGTGTGTACCTTTCAATACCAACGAAAGAAGTTGTTGCGAATTACACTCCACGCTTTCATTGCCAATTCGTATATATGCGGTACGTGTTCCATCCTGATAATAATAATAAGGTGTAAGCGTTCCTGCCTTTACTTTCACTTCAAGCAAAGAGTGCCCTTCGCGTTCTATCGGAATAAGTTGAACTTCCGGAACAGGGTCAAGTCTTGCCTTTATCATTTCGCTGATAAAGTCGGCATCGGCTTGTGGATTCTCCAACCCTACAATTACACCGTCATCATTCACTCCATAGAACAAGCTACCGCCATCCGTATTGGCAAAAGCTGACACGGATTTAAGCCACGACTTCACTTTCTTACGCTCCAACATTTCCTTGAAATCGTAAGCCGAGCATTCCGCTATCAATGTATTGTTATGTATCTGCATAGTTTCTTTATTGCTGTTATGGTACAACACCCCAATATCACATACAAAGGTAAGGATAAAACCGAAGAATCTGTTAAAATCCTCCTTTTCTTATGATTTTTATGCGTTTACATCACGTTGCTTATGGGGAAAAAGTGTACTTTTGCGAGTGAGAGCTTGTGTTGCTTATGGATGCTTATTTTCGGATTTGCGATATAATTGCAACACGTGTACGCAAGTTGCTCATACTGAGATAATGTTGATTTTGAGGAAGTGAAGTAAGTTGCAATAGGTGATTTTATAGAAAAAAGAGGCGTGTAATCCATTAAGTTGCACGCCTCTTGTGTTTTTGAATTTCAAGTCAGTCTTATATACTTATTTTTCAGTTTGAGGATTAATGACAATGCGCCAATAGCCACCAAAGTTCGCACCTTCACGAGATAAGATACCCATAGACCGCAATTTTGCAATTTGTTTTTCTACGGCACGAGAACTTATACCAATCTTGTAAGCCATAGTTTCGGCTGACATAGAAGAATCGGAAATGACGAAATCGATAATCTTCTGTGCTGTCTTTCCTATGTTTTTAGGGGCATCTGTGCTCTCTCCGAACCTTATCTCCGAACTTTTGTCGTTTACACCGAACATTTTCGCATTTACACCGAACTTTTCGACCGAACTTTCTTCGTTTGCAGGATACTTTTTGAGGGGACTGTTTACCCTTTCGGCCACTTCTTCTACGGGTATTCTTTCGTTCTTTCCCCAATTCAGATTATAGAAATGTAGTGAAGAAAGAAGATGCTTCCGTATTGGCAAAAGCCGACACGGATTTAAGCCATGACTTCACTTTCTTACGTCCCAACATTTCCTTGAAATCATAAGCTGAACATTCCGTTATCAATGTATTGTTGCGTATCTGCATCGTTTTCTTTTTGTTGTTCGGGTATAACTCTCTAATATAGTTTACAAAGGTAAGGATAAAACCGAGGAATTGGTTAACCCCCTCGTTCCCTTTTGATCTTCATGCATTTACATTACGTAGTTTATAACAGTTATTTTATCTTTTCTTTATAACACTATTCACTACCCGTATAGAGGAAACCAGTTTATTGGTGGAAGTAAATACGTCCACATTCCACACATGGGATGAACGCCCTTTATGAACGATGGTTGCCACTGCCCTTACGGTATCTCCTTCGTGTGCAGAAGAAATATGATTTCCGCTGACTTGCATTCCCACGACAATCTCATCAGATTCGCAGATAATCATGGAGCCGAGCCCGGCAACGGTTTCTGCCAAGGCAAGGGTGGCACCGCCATGCAGAATGCCGAAGGGTTGGCGGGTACGGTAGTCGACCGGCATGGTTGCTTCTACGCGCTCATCCGAAGCGTATGTGTATTGAATGCCCAAGTTTCCCATCAATGCGTGTCGTGCCCGTTCGTTCAGTAAATCAAGAGGCACCTCTGCTGCACGCACTTCTGCCAAATATTAGTTTTTCTACGGCCAGGGCCACTCCATCTTCTTCATTCGATGCAGTCACATAGTCTGCACAGACCTTTACAGAATCTTGTGAATGTCCCATAGCTACCCCCATGCCGGCCAATTGGAGCATGGTCACATCGCATACGCCATCTCCAACGGCAATGACTTCTTCCCGTGTTACTCCCAAATGCTCTAATAGGGCGCCTAACGTATTCGCTTTATTGACTCCGCAGGCACCACCTCTAAAAAGTAAGGCTCGGAACGGAAAGCATCCAGAGTACCTGCCAGGCGTTTTTCCCAATGTTGTTCCAGCCCTATCAGAGCTTTTTCCTTGTCACTCACCAGCATGCACTTGCAAGGTGCGAAGTCTATGGCAGTAGAGAATTCATCTTCCCTGATTATCTTCAAATTGTTTAGCAGGGCTTCATTCTTTATATATTCATTGTCCGGACTATCCGTAATGAGGGTATCATCGTGGTAGGTGAAGATGGCAAAGCCGTTCTTGCGGGCTTTCTTTTCCAGATAAGGCAGCATTTCCGGATTGATGCGTCGTTCAAACAATATTTCTCCGTTCTGTGCTTTTATTATCTGGCAACCATTATAGGAGAGAACAAACCCTCCATAATTGCCGAGTTCGAGGGTTTTGGCCAGTGGCATCAGTCCATAAGTCGGCCTACCGGATGCCAAAACTATGCGCACTCCCATTTGCTGGACCTTTAGCAGAGCAGCTAATGTCCTTTTACTAATTTCTCTTTCATCATTGAGTAGCGTTCCATCTACATCAAGAACCAATAACTTATATTTCATGGCAACTCGATTTTGGGGTTATTATGTTACAAAGTTAAAAAAATGACTGTTAAAACGGTAATATTCGTTTTATTGTTTACTGAAACTTCTTTTATTTATCCTATCTTTGTCCACGTTTTGTTCCGCGTTCTCTATCCGGAGAAGCGGATGAAAAGGGAATCGGGTGAAAGTCCCGAACAGTCCCGCTGCTGTGAGTTCCATGCTCGGTGTATCATACTTGTGCCACTGTTCTTCGGAAAGAACGGGAAGGCGATGTACCGGGAACGAGTCAGAAGACCTGCAAAACAAAGTCGAAAAATTGTCCATTCGAGGAAAGTGGGCAGTGCGCAAATGGTTTAAGATAATCTTCATTTATTCTATGTTAGGAAGGACTAAGGTATTACTGGTCTGTGCTGTTTCATTGGGTGCAAGTATACTCCGGCTCTCTGCCAGGAGGTGGGGGGAGATACGATTACGGGGAAAGTGCATCAGATAGAGAAAGTGACAGTGACAGCACGCAGGTCGCCCAATAAAGTGACTTCTGCCGTACCCATACAGACAATGTCACGGCAGGATATCAGCAGCTGGGAATACAGAATATGGCAGATGCTGTACGCCGTTTTGCCGGAGCCAATGTAAAGGACTATGGAGGCATTGGAGGACTGAAAACGGTTTCCATACGCAATATGGGAGCAGCCCATACAGCTGTCAGTTATGACGGGGTGGCGGTGAGCAATTGTCAGGCAGGGCAGATAGATATCGGGCGTTTTTTCGCTGGACAATGTTTCCATGCTTTCGCTCGCCATCGGGCAGTCGGAGGACTTGTTACAGTCCGCCCGCTTGTATGCGTCGGCCGGTGTGCTGGGCATAGAGACGGAAAACCTCATTTTGATGACGGGCGCAATGCCGCTTTTCAGGCACGGGTGCGCGGAGGGTCGTTCGGCATGGTCAGCCCCTCGCTGCGCTGGTGGCAGAAACTGGGCTGCCGTACACGCGTGGCGGTAGATGCCGGTTATATGAGGGCGGACGGTAATTACCCTTTCACGCTGGTCAATGGGAAATACGTGACGGAAGAGAAACGTAACAACTCCGGCATCTATTCCTGGCAGGGCGAAGCTACCCTTTATCATACTTTCAAGGATGACAGCGAACTGGATGTGAAGGGTTACTACTTCTATTCTCGCCGGGGACTTCCAGGGGCGGTTACGCTCTATAATCCCCTTTCCGATGAAACGCTTTGGGATGAGAATACTTTTGTGCAGGCACGTTATAGGAAGCATTTTTCGCCCCGGTGGAGTCTGCAGGCACAGGCAAAGTATAATCATGGCTGGAACCAATATAAGGATGAGGGCAAGGAATATGCCGACGGATATTATCGGGAAAATCACCGGCAAGACGAATATTATATTTCCGCGACCGTTCTCTACCGTCCTTTGGAAGCTTTGACCCTTTCGTTGGCGCAGGATGGGTGATAAACAAGTTGCGCAACAGTTTGCCGGAATGTCCTTTCCCTACAAGATATACTTCCATCAGTGCCTTCAATGCACGCTACCGGCAAGGATGGTTCACGGCCACGGCTTCGCTGGTGCATACTGCCACTTCGGAGCATGCCGAGAAAGGTACGGTCCCCGATGACTTCCATCGCTTTGCCCCCTCTTTATCAGTCAGTATGCAGCCTTGGCAGGACGAGTCGCTGTATTTCCGGTTGATGTATAAGAGTACGTTCCGTCTGCCCACTTTCAACGACCTCTATTACTACCGGCTGGGCAACCGTAATCTGCGACCCGAGAAGGCAGACGAATATAATGTCGGTATCACATGGAGCAAATCCGGATTGTCTGTGTTCGACTATATCTCCGTTACGCTCGACGGTTACTATAATGATGTGACGGATAAGATTGTGGCTTTTCCCACCACCTATGCGTGGAAGATGGCAAACTACGGCAAGGTACATGCCGCAGGTGTGGATGCCACTTTGGCCGCCACTGTACCCTTGACAAAAAAAATAAAACTGGTTATGTCGGGCGGATATACGTGGCAGAAGGCCATTGACTTGACCGATGCCGATGCCAAGAACTATAAAGACCAATTGCCTTATACCCCTCTCCATAGCGGAAATGCGTCTGCCATTGTGGAAACGCCGTGGGTGAATGTGGGCTACTCGGTGGTGGGAGTGGGAAAACGCTACTATTTGTCGCAGAACCTTCCGGAGAATGAGATTGAGGGGTATTGGGAGCATACGATGAGCCTCTCTCATGAGTTTGCTTTGGGCAGTTGCCGACTCCGGTTGCAGGCTGAGATTATAAACCTGACCGATGAACAGTATGACGTGATAAAATATTATCCTATGCCGGGCCGTTCGTGGCGGCTGACGGGGACCTTTAAGTTTTGAGTCAGCCATTTATAAACAATAAGAAATAATTATAAACAATAACAACAGTGATTATGAAAGTAAGAAGTTTATTATTCGGTATGCTCTGCATGCTTGCTTTGGGTGCCTCTTTGGTATCTTGTAGTGACGACGACGATGATTCTCTGGATGATGACGGGTCGAAGGTGACACTGCCGCAGACGCGTGTCTATATTCTGAACGAAGGCTCTCAAGGGGCCAACAATGCAGGACTTGCCTTTTATGCACCCAATAAGGATGCGGATTTTATCAGTGATATCTACAAGACCCAAAACAATGCCAAGTTGGGTGACCTTGGTCAGAGCATGATTGAGTATGAAGATGAAATATATATAGCCGTTTATGGCTCTAATTATCTGACCAAGCTGAATGCTGCAGGTGTGGAGTTGAAACGTGTTTCGTTCGTAGGCGACAACGACCTCAGTGCTGGTATTCGCTATATAGATGCTGAGGATGGTATATCTATGCTTCCTTTTGGGGAGGAGCAGTGGCTAAAATCAATGCGACAACGTTGGAGGTAGTGGATAAATTGACCGGACTTGGTGACAATCTGGAAGGTGTGGCAATCTGTGAGGACATGCTTTATGTTTCGAATAGTTGTACTGCTGACTATACTTATCACAATGATGTTAAAGTGATAGACTTGCGAACATTCACACTAAAGGAAACATTGACAGTGGCTTCCAATCCCAATACACAAATGCTGGAAGAGGACGACAAAGTGTTCCTCATTTCTGATGATTATTCTTCTGCAGAGGGCTATGTGCTGCAGATGATTGAGCCGGCCAAAGGCAACAAGGTTACCAAGATAGGCAATGCCACTTATATGGCTGCCAATAATGATATATTGTATCTGGTGAATTCAATGACGGACTGGAGTACTAAACCGGTTACAACTGTCAACACTTTCTTTACTTACAACATCAAGACGGGACAGATGAATAATGCTTCTTTCCTGAAAGATGCTCCTGCTGAACTTGTATCGAGTACATTGCATATGTTGACAATAAACGACAATAACGGTGATATTTATATCAGTACTTCCGATTTCATTACGAACGGTACCATCTACCGTTTCAAGAAAGACGGTACGTTCATAGAAAAGTTCGATGCAGGAGGTGTCAATCCTAATTCCGCTGTTTTCTTTAATTAATGTCGATGAAAAGGAACAGCTTTCTTATCTGCATACTCGCAGTCTTGCTTCTTTTCTCCTGCGGGGGAAGGGGCAAGACTGCCTCTGCTTTGCCCGACGGTGACACCATTCCCTTACGTTATGCGGAGAACCTTACCTTAGTGTCCTATCCGACTATACCCTTGCCACCCTGCGCAATCCCTGGGATACGTTGCACACGCTGCATACCTATATCCTGGTTCCTAAAGACCGTGAACTCCCGGCACATCTTCCGGAAGGTACCGTGGTGCGTACCCCGCTCTCCAAATCGGTCATTTACTCTTCCGTACATTGCGGGTTGATGGATAATCTGGGCGTGTTCAGTAGTATCGGCGGCGTTTGCGACCTGAAGTACATTAAGCTGCCGGCCGTGCACGAGGCTTGCCGTCGGGGTATCATTGTCGATTGCGGCGATGGTATGAATCCCGATATGGAACGTATCATCGACCTGCATCCCGATGCCATTCTTCTATCTCCGTTCGAGAACAGTGGTGGTTATGGCCGTATCGAGAAACTGGATATTCCCATCATCGAATGTGCCGACTATATGGAAACTTCCGCTTTGGGCCGTGCCGAATGGATGTGTTTTTACGGGCTGCTCTTCGGGCTGCGCCACAAGCCGACAGTCTGTTTGCCGAGGTGGATAGCTTGCTACCGGCGCCTCAAGATGCGTGCAAAGCTTTCCTCCACCTCACTGTCCATTGTCAGCGAGATGAAAGTGGTTCGGCATGGTACGCTCCGGGAGGGCGTAGCACTATAGGAAGGCTTTTTCAGGATGCTTGCGGGCGTTACGCTTTTGCCGACGATACCCACAGCGGTTCTGTTCCTCTGGCTTTCGAGACCGTTTTCGACAAGGCGGGCGATGCCGACGTCTGGCTGGTGAAGTACAACCGTGACCGCGATATGACCTACGCTGATTTGGAGGCGGATTATATCGGCTACACCGGTTTTAAGGCTTTCAAGACCCGGAATGTCTATGGTTGTAATACGGCGAAAGTTCCTTTCTACGAGGAGACTCCGTTCCGTCCCGATTATTTGTTATCCGACCTAATACAGATTCTGCATCCCGAAATAGGAGATTTGGGAGGTTTGCGCTATTTTTGCAGACTGAAGGAGTGATGAACACACAGAGATACGGAACTTTTGTGAAAGTAATAGAAAACTCTGTGCCTCCGTGTCTCTGTGTGCTAAATAATGTAACTATGAGTAAAGGCTGGAAATATGGTATCGGGTTGGGAGTAGTAATCTTATTGCTTTTTGCGGGCAATCTGCTGGTGGGGTCGGTTTCGATTCCGCCTGCCGATGTTTTCCGTATCCTGCTCGGTGGAGAGGGGGAGAAGGCAAGCTGGAGCTTCATCCTTTGGGAATCCCGTTTGCCCCAAGCGCTGACGGCGCTGCTTTGCGGTGGCGCATTGGCTGTCTGCGGACTGATGTTGCAGACGGCTTTCAAGAATCCGCTGGCAGGACCATCCATTCTGGCATCAACGCCGGGGCAAGTCTGGGAGTGGCCTTCGTCATGCTGCTGTTTGGCGGCAGTATCACGGCAGGGGTGTTCAGTCTGTCCGGCTTCTTCTCCGTACTGCTTGGCGCATTTATCGGAGCCATGCTGATTATGGCACTTATCCTTTTCTTTTCCACGCTGATAAAGAGCAATGTCATGCTGCTGATAACGGGTATCATGATAGGCTACATCGCTTCTTCGGCCATTGCCTGCTGAACTTCTTTGCTACGGCAGAGGGGTGCAGTCCTATATGATATGGGGGCTGGGCAACTTCGGTGGAGTTTCCCTACAGCAGATGCCGGCCTTTGCGCTGGTCACCATTGTGGGACTGTTCGGCTCATTATTGTTGATAAAGCCCCTGAACGCCTTGTTGCTGGGAGAGCGCTATGCCGAAAATCTAGGTGTAAATATCCGCCGTGTGCGCAACTGGCTTTTGATTATCACCGGGCTCTTGACGCTGTCACCACCGCCTTCTGTGGCCCAGTCGCTTTTATCGGTCTGGCCGTGCCGCATGTGGCCCGCATGATATTGGGGACAGCCAATCACAATTCCCTATTGCCGGTCACCATCTTGAGTGGCGGTGCAGTGGCACTGCTTTGCAACTTGATTTGCGTCTTGCCCGGCGAAGCGGGTATTATCCCTTGAATGCCGTCACGCCCATTATCGGTGCGCCGGTCATCATCTACGTTATTCTGAGCCAGCGGAAGCCCCAACAATTCAACTAAGCTATTGCCGACAGCTTGACAAGTTTTTGCCTTACTATTGGCAAGACTTTGCCACCGCGTTGGCAAACTTTTGCCATAGGCATGGCAAAGTTTTGCCAAACCTATGGCAATGTCTTGGCAAAATTTGTCGGTGATTATCAACGTGCTACTTTTTTTGTATTTTTCTCTCCATTCTATAGGGTTTTATCTTCCTCACCGCTCTTATTAATAGAAACCCCTTAAAAACATGCCTTATGAAAAACTTTGTAGGATTTACACTTGGGTGTTTGTTTGCATTCTTATCTTCGGGTATCACCCCGTTGATGGCGCAGGACGCGGCAGTGAACGAGCTCGTCATCACCGGTACGGTCAAGAACAAGGACAGCAGGAAGAAACTCGAAAACGTGAACGTCTCTGTTGTCGGCAACAATATCGGAACGGTGACCAATGCCGACGGCACATTCTCCTTGAAAGTAGCGGAAGCGGAAGCTTTCCGTGGACTGGAAGTCTCCCATATCGGCTATCTCACTACACACCTCTCTCTGGAAGAACTTGAAAAAACGGGCGAGCTGACCATCTGGATGATACCGGCCCCCAATCTTTTGAGCGAGATTGTGGTCTATGGCAATAATCCCCGCGTCATAGTGGAAGAGCCATCAAGAAAATTCCAGTAAATTATTCTGGCAATGACAACATGCTGACCGCCTTCTATCGGGAAACCGTGCAGAAGCGCCGCCGCTATATCAGCGTGTCCGAGGCAGTGATGGATGTCTATAAGACGGATTATAACTCCCGCGATGTGGACCGCGACAAGGTGCAGCTGCTGAAAGGCCGCCGCCTGCTGAGCCAAAAGCAGAGTGACACGCTGGCTGTGAAAGTGGTGGGAGGCCCCAATCTGTCCCTTTATCTGGATATTGTGAAGAATGGCGATGCGCTGTTGAGCACGGACAATCTGGACTATTATGAATTCCGTATGGAGGACCCCGTCAATTTGGATAACCGCATGCAGTATGTGGTCAGCTTCCGTCCGCGGGTCAGCCTGATGTATGCCTTGTTCATCGGGAAACTGTATATAGACTACGAACGGCTTTCCTTTACACGTGCCGAGTTTGGCCTGGACATGGCAAATCGGGTGAAGGCAGTGGAGGCCATTCTGCATAAGAAGCCCGTCGGCTTACGGTTCCGCCCGCAGGAAGTCACCTATCTGGTGACCTACAAGCAGCAGGGGGCCAAGACTTACCTGAACTATATACGGAATGTCATCCGCTTTAAATGCGACTGGAAAAAAAGGCTGTTCTCCTCCAGCTACACCGCTTTCTCTGAAATGGTGGTGACCGACAGGACGGAAAGCCCTCTCTCCGGCATCTCCAACAAGAACACCTTCAAACGGAGGCAGGTATTCTACGACCTGGTGGATGAGTACTGGAACGAAGACTTCTGGAGGAACTACAATATCATAGAACCTACGGAATCCCTGGAGAATGCAGTCAGCAAATTGCGGAAACAATCCAATTGATTATCTGATAGTTTTCCTTATATTTGGAGCAACCGAGAAAAAACACCGTGTATGCTGGACGAACTGATGATACTGGCCAGAATAAAGGAGGGCGATATAAAGGCGTTCGAAGGAATCTTCCGCCGGTATTATTCCCCTCTTTGCTGGTATGCTGCGGGCATCACGGGTGATACGGCGTCTGCCGAGGAAATTGTGGAGGAGCTGTTCTACGTGCTGTGGAAGAACCGGGAGCGGTTACAAGTATTCCAGTCCGTGAAAAGCTATCTCTACCGTTCTGTGAGGAATGAAGCCGTGCAGTTTTGTGAGCATCAGGAGGTCAAGGAGCGCTATCGGGCATCTGTCCGTACGGAGTCCGGGCCGGGCTATTCGTCCGACCCCCACGCGCATTTGGAGTACGAGGAACTCCAGACCCTCATCCGGCATACGCTCGACAAGCAGCCCCGGCGCCGGCAGCAGATTTTCAGGATGCACCGCATGGAGGGGAAGAAATATGCAGAGATTGCCTTGTCGCTTTCGTTGTCCGTCAAGACGGTGGAAGCGGAAATGACCAAGGTACTCCGAACCTTACGAAACGAAATTGATAATTATATCCGGACACAATGATGGAAGTAGATAAAAAGAAGACAAGGACCGACGAGGCATGGGTACGGCTTTATGCCCGCTTCGAAACGGACTGCCTGCTGCCGGCAGATGCGGAACATGCTCCGGCAATGCACCGCAGGCTTTACCTCAAGTGGGGGAGCGTTGCGGCAGCCGTGATTGCCGGAATCGTATGTTTTGCCGCATGGTGGGCCGTACCGGAACAAGGTGGGGACAGTCGTAGCTTGCTGACGGAGGAGAACCGGGAGAAGCCCACACTGGTCAAGACCCTTGAAGACGGTTCGGTGGTATATCTGGCGCAGGAAAGCACGCTGAAGTATCCCGAACATTTTGCGGAAGACAAGCGGGAAGTGAACCTGCAGGGTGAAGCCTTCTTCGATGTGGCAAAGAAACCCGAGCAGGCTTTTACGATTGAGACGGCAAGGGTGCGTGTGGAGGTGCTGGGCACGGCTTTCAATGTCAGGAGCAATGAAGGGGCCCCCTTCAGCTTGTCCGTGAAGCGCGGGAAGGTGAAGGTGCTGCTGAAACAAGAGGAACAGACGGTCTTTGTAGAGGCGGGAGAAACGGTTATCTTGCAGGGGGGCAGTCTGCTCGTCAGCGAGACGGGGAATCCGGAGCTTTTTGACCGTTACACCAGCAACATCCGTTTCAAGGACGAGTGCCTGGAGGATGTGCTGCGTGCCATCAATAAGGAGTCTGCCGGCTGGCAGATAGAAGCCGCGTCGCCAACCCTGGGCAAACGGCGGCTGACGGTCGAATTTTCGAATAACTCCCCGGAGTCTGTGGCCGAGCTGATATGCTGGACGTTCGACTTGAAGTGTACACGTCAGGGCAATAGACTGATATTGTCGGAACAATGAATTCAATGAAATGCTTCATTCTCCATTTGCCACTCTTCATTTTCTTCCTGGCAGGCAGTGCAAGAGCGGACGGAGGCGATGTGCTGGACCGCATCGTCCGGCTGCCTGGAATGAAGGGAACGGTTTATGCGCTGTTGGGGAAAGTCTCGGAGCAGTCCGGCTATCTGTTTATCTATGATAGTAAGGTCATCCATAACGACTCAGTGGTGAGGGTCAGGAAGCAGGAGTGTTCCGTGAGGCAGGCCATTCATAGGATAACCGGCAGCCGGAACCTCGAATTGAAGGTATTAGGCAACCATATATTGATAACACGGGCGGCAGAAAGGAAGAGTATGGAAGAAACGGTACCCCTGCCGCCCCGACCGGCATATTCCACCATTGCCGGAATCCTGCTGGACAAGGAGACGGGAGAGCCCGTCGTCAGTGCGTCGGTCATCGCACAAGGACCTCACTGGGTAACATTACCAACCAGAACGGTGAATTCCGGCTCAACCTGCCCGACTCGTTGAGGCGCTGCATGCTCTCCTTCTCCCATCTGGGTTATGTGGGGCAAACGGTGGAAGCCTCTGCTTTGGAAGGACGCAGCAATGTCCTGAGCCTTGAGCCGAAAGTCATTTCCTTGCAAGAAGTGCTTATCCGCCTGGTGGAGCCTAAAAAGCTGCTTCGCGAGATGATAGAGCACCGGGATAGGAACTGCTCCACTTCTCCGGTCTATCTGACCACCTTCTACCGGGAAGGTGTACAACTGAAGAACAAGTTCCAGAGCCTGACGGAGGCCGTTTTCAAGGTCTACAAATCACCGACGATGGAACCCGGACAGAAAGACCAGGTGAAACTGCTCAAGATGAGCAAGATAGATAACCGGGAGCAGACGGACAGTGTGCTTGCCAAAATCAGCTCCGGGGTGGAGGCGTGTCTGCAGTTGGACATCATGAAGAATCTTCCCGACTTCCTCTTGCTGGAATCCGGCGAGGAACTTTATACCTATACTTCGGGCGACATCGTATCGGTGGACGACCGTACTGCCAACGTCGTCTATTTTGAGCAGAAACGGGGGGTAAAGGAACCTTTGTTCTGCGGAGAACTCTATATAGACTCGGAGAACAGCGCCTTGCTACGCGCTCGCTTCGAAATTCATCCCCGGTATGTGAAGGCTGCCACACGGCTTTTCGTGATACGCCAGGCACCGAAAATCAAGCTGACAACGGAGAAACTTGTCTATACCGTCTCATACAAACCTTGGAACGGTACCTATTATGTCCACCACATCCGTGGCGACTTTACTTCAAGATGAAGAGAAAACGCATGCTCTTCAGTAATCCCACTCTGTATACCTGGTTCGAGATGGTGACTTGCCGGATTGACGGGGAAAACGTGACGCGCTTCCCGCGTGCGGAACGGCTGCCGGTGCATACCGTCTTCTCTGAAACCGACTTCAAGTATGATGCCGATTTCTGGGGCGACTTCAATGTGATTCCGCTGGAAGAGGAGCTTGGAAAGATTATCGAGAAGGTCTCCCTGAAGATAGAGCAGACGGAAGCTCCGTAAACATGGCCCTCAATCGTTTGCGGTGGTTAGATTGTATATTCTACACTAAAATTATCTCTATTTTGTTTTTTTATTGTAATTTTGTCCCCGGTATTAGTTTAAATTTAAAGATTGTAACTATGAGATTACCTGAGGACCCGGTGATGCTGTACAGCTTCATCAACATGAAACTGCGTGATTTCTATCCTTCGCTGGACGCGTCTGCGAGGATATGAACGTAGAGAAAGAGGACATTGTACGAAAATTGAAGCTCGTGGGATTTGAGTATAATCCTGCAAAGAACAGATTTTGGTAAATAATGTTTCTGTATAAAACAACTCCCGTTGCTTGTTGTTGTAAAGCGCAAGTTAACGGGAGTTGTTTTGTTATGGAACTATGGGATAAGGCAGAACGTCTTTGGACGAGGGTCAAGAACTGGAAAACAGTACGCGGCTGGCACATCTGGAAGTTGAAGCTGGTGGATGCCCGGTTGTATTTCGTCAGCATGTTTGTCGGTTTGCTGACGGGACTGGTCGCTGTGCCCTATCACTATCTTCTCTATTATCTGTTCCACCTCCGCAGTGGTTTCTTCGCTTCGCATCCGGCCTGGTACTGGCACATTCCACTCTTTCTGTTTTCTTGGGGCATTCTCGTCTTCGTCATGTGGCTCGTGGGGAAAATGCCGCTTATCGGCGGGGGAGGTATTCCGCAGACACGCGGCGTGATTAACGGGCGCATCACTTACCGGCATCCTTTCATCGAGATGGTATCCAAGTTTGTAGGGGGCATTCTGTCCTTCTCGGCGGGGTTGTCTTTGGGGCGCGAAGGGCCTTCCGTGCAGATAGGCTCTTATGTGGGTAGCCTGGTATCCCGCTGGACTCATATCCTGAAAGGCGAACAGAAACAGTTGCTGGCAGCCGGGGCGGGAGCGGGGCTCGGCTGCGGGCTTTTGCAGCGCCACTGGCTTCCTCGCTCATTGTAATAGAATCCATTGAACGCTTCGATGCCCTAAGA
>ENA-OQEB01000511-OQEB01000511.1-human-gut-metagenome-genome-assembly--contig:-NODE-511-length-15915-cov-3.017545_pt1 | contig 15915 bp, 17 predicted proteins | sample MGYA00242787_ERZ504619 | MGnify/ENA primary metagenome ERZ504619 (study PRJEB26092, sample SAMD00036317) | human gut metagenome | host: Homo sapiens | study: EMG produced TPA metagenomics assembly of... | reverse complement strand
TTAAAGCATGTTTTAAGGCTTCCTTGCTCTGCGACAGTCAACTTAACCGATAATATCTAATGCGTCTTTGATAGTAGGCATATCCAATTACCTCCTTCGGTGGTACTGTTTCTTACTATTATTATACGATATTTCTCGTCAAAAATCAACCATTTGTTGTGACAGAGCCAATAAATTTATTCATATTAATGATTTTATGCTTTCGTGCATAATTTATCATAGCTTTATGAAATACTTTTACTGGTATTCCTGTCAATCTATTAATCTTCTTTAAAAATTCACCATATAGTAAAGGATTATCAATTACCTCTTCTATATTTGACATTTCTTTTATTCTAGCCTTACCTTCATTAAAATCTATTTTTTGTCTAGAACTTTGCAAATATGTTCTCGTAAATACGCTATTATTTAATATCCTATCTATTTCTTCTACAAGAATATCATCTATATCCCTATCATAAATTAAAATATAATTTTGATTAAGTATTTCCCAAAAATTTTTTAATTTATTATATACTTTTGGTCTGATTTTTATTTTTACAGATTTTTGTTTATTAACATCTTTAATCTTATTAAGATTTAAACCTGTTGCTATTTCCGGATATTCATTAAATAACTGTTCCCTTTTATCAAGACGAATGTTCCTATTCATATCAATATATCCTTTACATCCAAGCTCAAAGAATACAGTATTAGTATCATTAATACCTCTTTTATCCGCAATAATCCACAACATTTCATCTGTAATAGTTGCTGCTTCTGGTCTTTCTCCATTAATCTGATTTATCAATTTTTGAGCAAAATCTGCTTCTGTAAAATCAACAATATAATTCAAATAAAAATCTTCATTAGATACACGATGACCATTTTCATCCACTGGTAAGCGAAGCCCTCTACCTACTTCCTGCAATTTACTATTTTCACTGCCACTAGAACGAAGTTTCGTTATCGTAAAAATATTAGGATTATCCCAGCCTTCTTTTAAAGTCCACTTAGAAAATAAAAATCGCCGTACATTATATGAACCATCAGGATTTTTGAATGATACCAATGCTTTTTTATTATGCAAAATATCATTCACTTCCTTAGCTATATCCTCATCAGTATCAGAATTATCTTCTGAAAAATAACCTGCATGACATTCACTAATATGTTTTGAACTATATTCCAAATACAATCTATATTCCCATTCCTCATCATTACAGTTATCTATAGCTTCTTTGATTATTTTTATAAAGAATCCTTTCAAACATTTCTAAAAGATACGGTTTCTTATCTAATTGTTTGTTTATTCTATATGAATGAATATCATCTATAAAAAATAATGCCAAAGTTTTTATTTTAAACTTACGCTGACAAAAGTTCATTTTCTCTACTTCAAAATGACGTCTAAGAGCTAGTTTAAGCATTTGTTCCTGATAAGAATTCATATAAACATTTACATTCAATTCTTCACCTTTATTTTTCTCTAAACCATTGGAAAATTCTACAAGAGTAGCCGATTTTATTGCAGTAATAGTAATACCTTCAAATGCTGGACTAATAAGCGAACAAAAGAATCAATTTACATTTAAAGTATATTTTTTAATTGGTTTATCTTTTACAATATGATGAAAAGTTCCATAATCATTTTTCTTCATATTTACTATTTTTACTTTTTCTTCATTATGCGATAACGGTTCAAAATGTTCTTTAGCTATACCCTTTATAAGATTTTGATTAAAAGCTTCACAGGCATCAAGTTCATAAATTAAATTATGATAATCTCTTATCTGATATTTATTTTTCCCTTTTCCTTTCGTTATTTCTGGAAAAGTCGCACCAAAACGAATTATACATTGCGGTTTTATTTTTTCACAAATAGTAGTAAACGCTGTTTGTCCCTTAGAAAACCTGTGTGGTTCATCAATAATTACAATCGGTCTAGTTTCTGATAATGCGTTTAAAGGCTGATAAAAACTTTCTACACCATAATCATAATCATCACGTGAAAGCATTTTTCCACTTGTTAAAAGTTGCATATTAACAAGTAATACATATATTTTCTTTTTATCCTGACATGAACCGATAACAAAATCTCTAACAGATGCAGGAAAATATTTTTTACCTTTTTTACTTTTTTGAGCTTCTAAAGTTAAAAGTTCAATATTACTATTGTAACCGCATACATCAGCAAAATGCTTCTGCGTATAACTATCTTCAATAAATTGTTTTGTTCCTGCTTTTATAGATAAACTTGGTACGATAATAATAAATTTATTAAATTTATATTGCTTATGCAATTCATAAATAGTATTTGTATATACATACGTTTTTCCTGTACCTGTTTCCATTTTCACATCAAGATTAAGATAATTTTCTATATCGTTGCTACCTCTGTGTTCTGCAATAATCTTTTTCTTGTTGTTTATTTATATTTTTCAACAAAGTTTTTGATTGAAGATCTATAACAGGATTTTGATAATATACTTGCGGTTTATCACTTATTTCCACATTTTCAAATACCGCACTTATCGCTTCCACTGCCTTTTGCTGGTGAGAAAGTCCTTTTTCAAGTATAAGTTCCATATAAGCCTCCTCAATATCTTATATCAATATTTACAGCAATATTTCTATCTGTTACTTTCAACCTCTGCAGATTATCTTTAAGCATTTGCATCTGTGTCCAGCTAAAACTATAACCAAATACAATAATATTTTCGGGGTTAAAACTTCCATCTCCATCATATTTTTCAATCAATGCTTGCATAGCATCATCATCAAAATTATCATAAATAAAATACAAATGCTTTTGACAATAATAAGCCATATAATTGCCAAGCTTCGTTATATTTACATCAGCACAAAAACCGTAACCATCATATATAAGCCACGTAGTAAGAACGGTCTTTGCTCCAAACAGATTAAGTACATGATTATCAGAAATTAAAGTTTCCTCCAGTTTGAACTGCTTCAATGTATCGAATATATCGTCATTAACCTCATTGAGCACATAATGCTTAAAGCCTAAATCGGCTTTAAGTCCTGGATTTTTCTCCTTAATTTTTTTTGCTGCACGTATAATACGTTCTCTACCTATTTCATCAATCGTTCTATAACCTGCTTTATATGCCGGTTTATTTTCCGCAATTTTTTCCGCTAATTGAACCATAATATACTTACGATTACCACTATCTTTTGCATTTAAATCCATAACAGCATGAGCAGTTGTTGCTGAACCAGAAAAAAAATCTAATACTACTATACCCTCCTTATTACTTCCACAAAGCGATAGAATATATTCTATCATTTCAAGATTTTTAGGATTATCAAATATCTCTTCCTGACCCATTAAAGACTTAAATATATTCGTTCCTTCATTTGTTGAAAATTCTATAACACTACGGGAATTCACATTTTCAATAGATGCATAAACCAATTTGCCATTTATCTCTTCTACAAATTCTTCTGGAATAAATGTTCTTTTTTTTACAACATATTTTGGAGCTTTTCCAGTAATAACAATATTATCTAATTCTAAATTAAATTTTTCTAAACTCCAAGTCCAACAGCCTAATTTTCCCCTAACCTTTGGTGGAATAATTGGTATAAACCCTTTCGATAATAGATCCGAACAATGATTATATACCTCATGAACATCATTAGATGTTTTTGCTAAAGTAGTATCATAATCATCTATTGCTTTTTTTCTCCTGTTTTTGGATTATAGTACACAGTATATCCCAGATTTGGACGTTCATTTAATGTACCACCTTTTCCTCGAGTTGTAATAGCATCATTAATATAGTAATAACGTTTATTTTCTTTAAATACAATACGTGTTTTCTTTTTTTGTCTAATTAACGTTGGTAATATATTTGTTCCTTTAAAAAAATTAATTTTTTTTCTATATACAATAATATATTCATGATTTTTCTGAATATCAATTGTATCATTTTTCGCATTTAATTTATTTTGAATAATAGTTCCTAAAAAATTTTCTTCACCAAATATTCCATCACAAAGCAATTTTAAATTTGCTTGTTCATTGTCATCTATAGAAATAAAAATAACACCGTCATCAGTTAATAAATCACGGGCAAGTAGTAATCTCGGATACATAAAAGTAAGCCATGCAGAATGTGAAGCACTACCTCTTTTCGTTAAATCGAGAATTCTCTGTGCTTCATCTTCATTTATACTTAATCTTTCTGTTAATTCATCTACAGTAAAATTAAAATTATCCTTATATACAAAATCATCTTTCCCTGTATTATATGGCGGATCAATATAGATACATTTTACCTTTCTGATATACGACTTTAAAAGATGTTTCAATGCGTCAAGATTATCACCAGTGATATAGATATTTTCACTATTTTTATTTTCATCTTTTGCATTATGTTCTTCATCTGGCGTAATAACCGTTTTAGTGTCCAAACTTGCTAACATACGAGCATAACTTTTACCTAAAAAATGAAGTCCATACCCTTCATTTTTAATATTTATTTTACCTTTTAATAAAAACTGAAATTTTTCCATATCAAAAGTATTATCCTCATTAAAACACTGTGGAATAACTTCTCTTAACTTTCTCATTTCATATGTGCTTACATTTACATTCTCATTTTTATCTATAATATCACGTATCATGCTGAACCCCCTGTTTTTCTCTTTCTATTATTATATACCTATTTCAAATTCGTTCTAAGATTAAAAATATTATTTTACCATAATCTTCTTCATCTTAAGCAATTAAATAAAAATTTCTCTTTTATTTTCTATTAGTTATTATTTTAACAATATAATCTATTTCATTACCACGAAAAAAATACTTTTGCTTAAAATTATCTCAATTGATGAATTTAAAAGAAATGCTCTTAATGAAAAAATTCAATTTATCTTAAATAATCCTGCAAAAATTAAAGTGAACTAGATAATACTAGCTATAAATAAAAGCTTTTTAAGTATACTAACTTATTATTTTTCAAAAACAAAAAATTAGCACACCAATTTCATATAAATAAATATATACAGCGTATATTAGAAAAAAATCTATAAATCTTTAAAATACTATATCCAAAATAAAAAGATAGGTAGATAAAAATCTACCTATTCATATTGACTTCAATATTTTACAAAGCACATATTACGTTCATTACTTAAAATTTAATTATCTGCAAAATTTCAGTTGGTGTATCAACCACAAAATCCAGTTTAACTACTAATAATTCTTCTTTTATTCCATAACCATAAGTAATAACTACTGTTTTTAATTAAAATTCTTAACACCTATCACATCATACTTCGTATCACCAATCATTAAAGCTTCATCATTTACATTATTTATCTTATTTGTCTTAAGCACATGATCAAGCTCATCGCATTTCTCCTTTTTATTTAAATTTAGATACAAAAAAACGTCGCTATAATAGCGACGTAAACTTTCAAATGGCAGGGGTAGCTGGACTCGAACCAACGCATGCGGGATTCAGAAACCCGTGCCTTACCAACTTGGCGATACCCCTATATCTTATTGACTTATAATATTATAAAAGCCAATAAGCCTTTTGTCAACCATAAATAATATTTTTATGATAAAAATTAACAAATACGTGGAATTTGTTCACCTTGTGGCATATCTACAATACGTATACCACCTATAGCTGTGCGAAGTCCAACCTCGCCAATAGCTTTATCAATGACTTTGCCAATCACTCTAGCATTTTTACCATATTCAAATTTATGCATTGTAGATAATACATTTTCTGTATCTTCTTGGTCTACAAAAGCTACTAATTTACCTTCATTTGCTAAATAAAGTGGGTCAAATCCTAAAATATCGCAAAAACCTTGTACTTCTTCACGCACTGGAATACTATCTTCTTCTAATAAAATGCCCACTTGAGCTTGCTGTGCTATTTCATTTAAAACTGCTGCTACACCACCACGAGTTGGATCACGAAGTACAGCGATATTTGGCGCTACTGTGAGCATTTCTTTCACCATATGATTAAGCGGTGCACAATCTGTTTTTATCACGCTTGGCAATTCTAAATTATGACGAGATGCCATAATTGTTGCTGAATGGTCTCCCAAATAGCCACTGACAATTATATTTTGACCTGCTTTCGCTTTCAATGGAGATATTTCCACGCCTTCTATGCGTTCTCCCACACCAGCAGTATTGATAAAAATACCATCAGCACAGCCTTTATTCACTACTTTAGTATCACCTGTAACGATATAAATGCCAGCTTCATCAGCAGCTTTACGCATAGTAGTTACTATTTCCTGTAAATCTTTTAACGGAAAACCTTCCTCAATTATCATGCCTACAGAAATATATTTAGCAATTGCTCCTGTCATAGCCAAATCATTTACCGTACCACAAACAGCCAATTTACCAATATTACCGCCAGCAAAAAACAAAGGTTTCACTACATATGAATCAGTAGTAAATGCTATTTTATTTGTACTTAAATCTAATTTAGCACCATCGTGCATTTCTCTTAATATAGGATTATCAAATGCTGGCAATAAAATTTTTTCCATAAGCTCATGACCTGCTTGACCACCACTGCCATGTGCCATAGTAATTACGTCATTTGCACCAAAATTACCTACCAATATTATCACCACCAAAATTTTTAAACTTATTCAAAATGAAATACTCTTGAACCATATTTATACCAAGCAGCACAAGTTCCTTCAACAGAAACCATACATGAACCGACTGCATGATTTGGTGTACATACCTTGCCAAAAAGAGGGCAATCTGTAGGTTTTACTAAACCACGAAGCACTTCACCACAACGACAACCAGCAGGTTCTTTGGATATTTCCTTATTTACTGGTATCATCTTCAAAGCATCAAATTCACTGAAAGCATCTGTTAAATCCAATCCTGAATTTTCGATTACACCCAAGCCACGCCAATTAGCAGGTGCTTTTTTATATACTAAATCCATAATTTTTTGCGCTTGCATATTACCTAATGTTTTTACCACACGTTTATATTGATTTTCGATTTTAAAATCTTTTGCATGAATTTGTTTTGCAATCATATAAATAGCCTGCAAAATATCAAGTGGCTCAAAACCTGCTACAACTGCTGGCAAATGATATTTTTGAGCAATAAATGTAAAAGGCTCTTCACCTGTGATTACACAAACATGACCGGGAAGTAAAAAGCCATCTATTTTTATTTTTTCATCACAAAGCAATGCTTCAATTGCTGGCGGAGTCAATTTATGTGCTGTTAATACAAAAAAGTTTTTTTATATTTTGCTGTTTTGCTGCAAGTATTGTAGCTGCTGCTGTAGGAGAAGTTGTTTCAAAACCAACAGCAAGAAAAATAACTTTTTTATCAGGATTATCTTTTGCTATTTGCAAACTATCCATAGGAGAGTAAATAATTCTTATATCTCTACCTTCTGCTTTTACCTGATTTAAACTAGATGATGTACCTGGCACCTTTAACATATCGCCAAAAGTAGTGATAATAACATCTTCTTGACGAGCATATGCAATCGCCGTATCTAAATAATCATTTGGTGTAACGCATACAGGGCAACCAGGACCACTTACTAGCTCTACTTTTTCTGGCAATAATTGGCGAATTCCTGCACGGAAAATAGATACTGTATGTGTACCACATACTTCCATAATACGCACTGGTCTATCTATTAATCTATCTATTTCTTTAAGCAAGAATGCTGCTATCTGTTTCGTTTCGTTCACTTGCTGGCTCATTAGTTCCAAGCACCTCTTTCAATAATTCAGTAGTGATTTTCGCTTCTTCTTCATCAATTACTTGAATGGCAAAACCAGCATGCATCAAAATATAATCTCCTTCATTAGCCTCTGGTAATAACATCAAGCTAATATCACGGCGAATACCTTCTACTTCTACAGTCGCCACCATGTCTTTTTTTTCAATAACTTTTGCAGGTACCGCTAAACACATAAAAACCCTTCCTATCTATTTCACTATTTCAATATCATTTTCTTGTAAATAACGAGTCAAAGCCACTGCCATTTGACCTAAAGCTATACCACCATCATTAGACGGTACTTTCTCATTGATGTAAATATCATATCTATCTTGTAATTCTTTGTAGATTAAATCCAACAAGGTGATATTTTGACATACACCACCACTTAATACTACTTTATTTAAATTACTTTCCTTACCCAATAAATCTATCATTTCACAAATAGCTTTTGCCATAGTCAAATGGAAAGATTTCGCTATATATGCTACAGAATATTTCTGTTTTAAATCATATAAAAGCTGATACATAGGCATAAATCTATGATATATTGACCTAATTCTTTATTTATCATAAATGGCAAAACTTCGCCATCGCTATCGTAAGCTATTTTTTCCAATTCAATAGCTGCTTGTCCTTCATAATTTATCTGATAACAAATACCTAGCAAACTAGCTACAGTATCAAAAATTCTGCCAGCACTAGAAGTAAATGGAGCATTAAATCCTTTTTGTGTAGCTTTTATCAATAATTGCCAATTCACCTTTAATAATTCAGGATATTTGTCCTTGATATCTTCACCATACAGATTATACGCTATCCATAAACCCAATCGCCATGGTTCTTTTACCGCTTTGGCTCCAGATGGCAATGGCATATATTGAAAATGTCCTCTGCGTTCATATCCAGATAAATTGGCTATAAAAAATTCTCCGCCCCAAATATGACCATCATCGCCAAAACCTGTACCATCTAGGCTAACACCGATTACATCACCTTTTAAATCATGTTCTGCCATAACTGAGGCAATATGTGCATGATGATGTTGTACCTGTATTAATGGTAAATCATTATCTTGAGCATAGCTTTTAGCAAATTTTGTCGAAAAATACTCAGGGTGCATATCACAAGCAATAAGCTTTGGTTTAATAGTAAATAGACGCTTAAATAAATCAATACTATTTTTATAAGCGTTATTGACTGCCATATTTTCTAAATCACCTATATGCTGACTCAAAAAAGCCTTTTGCCCTTTCGTCATACAAAAAGTATTTTTTAATTCTGGGCCACAGGCTAACACAGGAATATCACTTATCAAATCGCCTTTTAATAATACTGGAGAAGGAGCATATCCTCTACTTCTGCGTATTAACATCTGTTTATCATTAAACACTCGCACTACAGAATCATCTACACGCGTTTGAATAATTCTATTATGTGAAAGTATATAATCCGCTATTGTTGATAAGTGCGATTTAGCTTCTTCATCTTGATAAACAATCGGCTCATCACTTAAATTAGCACTTGTCATTACAAATACATCATCATCATTTAATAATAAATAATGAATTGGTGCATATGCTATCATCACACCTAAATAAGCATTATGAGGTGCTACCTTTGATGCTAAGTTATAAGCTTTTGCTTTATGCAATAAAACAATCGGTGCTTGCATAGAAGTCAATAATTCTTCTTCTTTATCGTTCACTTCACAGATTTTTTTTACTATATCAAGATTAGTAGCCATCACTGCAAAAGGTTTATCCTCGCGAATTTTTCGCTGTCGCAAATTAGCTACAGCTTCTTCATTAAAAGCATCACAGACTAAATGATATCCGCTATCCCTTTACAGCGACAATAGCACCTTTTTTGATTAATTCATGTGCTTTTTTTATACTTTCATTAGCTATATATACTTTATCAGCTACTAATTTATACTGTGGTCCGCAAATATCACAAGCATTTGGTTGAGCATGAAATCGTCTATCTAATGGATTAGTATATTCATCTTCGCACTTTTGACACATAGGGAATACTTTCATCGTAGTATTTTGGCGGTCATAAGGAATGTCTTGCACTATGGAAAAACGTGGCCCACAATTTGTACAGTTCGTAAAAGCATATTGATATCTTCTATTATTTTTATCTTTTATTTCTCGTTTACAATCTTCGCAAATAGCTAAATCTGGAGAAATCAAAGTTTCTTTCGTCAAACCTTTGTGGGCTTTTTTGAATTATAAACTCTTCATCATCACAAATTACATCAATCTCATGATAGCTGATATTTGTTATATATGATGCTTTAGGCGCTTTTGTCTTTATACATTGACAAAAATTTTCTATATCTATATCTTGTCCCTGAATTTCCAGCAAAACGCCTTCTACATCATTTAATACATAACCGCTATAACAAGACTGTATAGCTAAGCCATATATAAACGGTCTAAAGCCTACACCTTGTACAATACCTTCTACACGTATCTGATATCTTTTTATTTCTGATACTCTGCTACCCATTTATCAACTAGCTCCTTAGCCTTTTGAGCTACTTCTGGTACTTTTTCAGCTATTTTTTCTGTCATATCCAATCCCATAGAAACAACCTCTGGTTTTACACCTATTACAACGACTTCTTCAATAGGATTATCTGTCAATTTCAAAACAGCTAACATATCATTAACGCCTAAATCATGTACAGATATTTTATCTTTAAAATATGCATTTAATTCATCACCTGTAAAACTATGAAAACTACCTACAGGCGCATCAATGTTCATCGCATCAATCAATAATAATTTTTTAGTACCTGCAATATATGGCATTAAATCCATACCTAAAGTACCACCATCAATAATTTGTACAAAATCAGGATAGTCAGTGATTTTCTGCAAATATTCTGCACATCTAACACCAAAACCTTCATCTTGCATGATGATATTGCCAATACCTACAACTGAAATATCTGCCATAATTATTCTCCTAATTTTAACTGTTCTTGTTTTTTCTTAAATTCACTGCGGATAAAATCACACCATTTATCTACACCTACATCTTTAGAAGCAGCAGTTTCCATGATTTCAAGCTGTGGATGAATACATTTTAAATCATGTTTAGCAGCTTCCATATCAAAATTAGTAAATGGTAAAATATCAACTTTGTTTAAAATAGCAACTTTAGACTCTTTGAAAATAATTGGATATTTTAATGGTTTATCATCGCCTTCAGTAATACTTAAAACAGTAACCTTCATATCTTCACCAACGACAAATTCTGCTGGACAAACGAGATTACCCACATTTTCGATGATTACAACATCTAATTTATCAAGGTCTAAATCGCCAAGTACTTCTTCTACCATGGGCGCATCTAAATGACAGCCACCATTTGTATTAATCTGGATTACTGGCACATTATGCTGTGCTATTCTATCTGCATCTTTATCGGTAAATAAATCACCTTCAATTACAGCTAAGCGTAAATCATTTTTTAAGTGAGCGATAGTTCGTTCTAATAAAGTTGTTTTACCTGAACCAGGAGAACCCAATAAATTAATAGCTAAAATACCATGTTTATCAAATAAAGATTTATTCTTGCCAGCAATTTTATCATTTCTGCCAAGAATATCTTGCATTACAGGAATATCCATTCAATCCGCCTCCAATGATTCTACTCGAAGCTCTCGTCCCGATATAGTTTCCATGCGCAAAGAACCACAATGAGGACAAGTAAAGTTATATCTTTCTATCTTAGTTTCCTTACCACATTCTAAACATCTTGCTACAAGTGGTATTTTCTTTAAAATCAATTTTGCTCCTTCAGCTTTCGTGTCTTTAGCTATAGAAGTAAAACAAAACTCTAAAGACTCATCTACAACACCTGTCATTTCGCCAACTAAAACAGAAATTTCTGTTACTTTTTTCGCTTCATTTTTATCTGCATAAGAAAGCACAATATCTAAAATGCCTTCTGCTAATGCCATTTCATGCATAATCTAAAATAATAAAACAGTCGGGTAAAAACCCGACTGTTTTTATCTCCTTATAACAGAGCAGTTAACCCACGCTGAGTAAACTCAGCAGTCAACTGTGTTAGCGGTGTTTTAGCAGGATTATAATTAATCGTTGTTTCACCGTTATGCGCATGAATATGAACGTTATATACTCCAGGTAATCCTAATAAACTTTCTTTAAGTTCTTTAGCATTTTCCTTTGTATATCCTTCAACTTTAAATCTTAATTTATTACCTTTTCCACCAAAAAGGCAACCACAAGTAAGACACATGAAAATTACATCTCCTTAATCTTCTGCAATATGTCCTTTTTTATCTTTGAGGTCATCAATATCAGATGGAATATGTGCTAAAGTTTTTGTACCAGAGAACATACTAGCAGCTTCGCCTTCACGTTCCATTAAGTCTGCTCTGAATACCATATATACATGACCCATAGCAAAGAACATAATGAACCAAGCAAAATAATGATGAACCCAATGGAAAATCATTTCACCATACATACCGATTGACCAACCAAAAATAGAAGCTGGTACACCTGTGGAGTTAGGCATATAGTACATAGCAAAACCTGTTACGATTTCTACTAAAACCATAACATATAATGCTAAATATGAGCCACGAGCCAAAGGATTACGTAAATATGGTTTATGAGAATATTTTAATAGGCTGTAGTGAAGTGCTACTTCTACAGTTTCTTCCATGTATTTAGTAGTCCAGAATTTAGGTAACAAACGGTCACCACGATTGATAATCCAGCCATAAATACGCAAAGTAAATGAAGCTGTAAAAATAAAGCCTAATAAGAAGTGAATATTACGGATTAAATCTACAGATAAACGCCAATCTGCAAAAGTTGGTTCATGACCTGGGCCACCAGAAATAGGGTCCATAATCAACAATCCTGTAATAAATAATCCAGCAATACACCAAACCATAATCCAATGAAATATTCTTAAAAATGGACTAAAAATATAATATTTCTTTAATTGTCCCTTTGGATGAACTAACTTAGCCATTTAAACCACCCCTAATATAAGGTCAGTATTAACTGTACTTATTGTTCTTCCCTTCGCATCATATAAGTGAGTAGCACAAGCTATACATGGGTCAAAAGAACGTATAGCTTTGACAATTTCTAATGGTTTTTCTGGAATTTTAACAGCAGTATCCATCATAGCGCGTTCAAAAGCACCTTGACCTGCCACTTCATCACGAGGGCAAGCATTCCATGTAGTTGGTACTACTGCTTGATAGTTGCTACATTTTTTATCTTTAATTGCAACCCAATGGCTAAGTGCACCACGAGGAGCTTCATAAAGACCTACACCTTTTACTTCTTCAGTTGGCCATGTAGATGGATCCCATTTAGTAGTATTAGCTGTATCTGTATCACCATTAGCAATATTTTTAATGAGTTTTCCGAAGAAATATTTATTCATGCAAGCATTAAGCTGTGCATCTAAACCACGAGTAATTGTACGTCCAAGTGTAGATGGTAACCATACTTCTGGTGCTACATTTAATAATTTAGAAATAGCATCTACTTGATCTACCATCATCTTTTCTGCCCAATTTGGTTGGAGAAGATTTTGTTTAACTTTTGTATAAATAATAATATAACGAGCAAGAGGTCCAACTTCTGCCATTTTGCCACGCCATAATGGTGTTTTAATCCAGGAATATTTGCCTTTTTCATTAAGCTGTTCCCAATGGCTCTTATTACCGTTTTTATCACCAGTGTATTCAGCTTCAGATTTACCATCCCATGGATGAAGAGCATCGCCATCTTTATACCATGCATGAGTTGTAGTTTCTGTTAATACTTCTGGATCTTTTAAGTCATCAGCTGTAACTTCAGTAACTTTTGCATTCATAACGCCAGCACCAAAGTTTTCAACTACAGCATTGCAGTGAATCATGATTTGATTGAACCAATCTCCACCATTAGCTGTACCTGCAAATGGTTCTTCTGGGAAGGAGCCAAATCCTAATACACGTTCTTTAGCAAGACCAGCACCGCCAGTGATTAAACCTTTCTGAGCATAAATATGACCAATAGCTAATAAGTCAGGTAAATAGAAATTATTTACTAAATCCATGCTTAAATTGATGGAAGTATCTACAGCAGCCAAACGCTGGCTATTAACAGGAGCATTCATTTCGTCCATGGAAATAGCGCATGGCATACCACCAACAACATAATGAGGATGTGGGTTTTTACCGCCAAAAATAACATGAGGAATAACTACTTCACGTTGTTTATCGAGCATATTTAAATAATGAGCGATAGCCATTAAATGTACTTCTGGAGGAAGAATTTGATAATCTGGATGATCCCACCAGTTTGCAGCAAAAATACCGAGCTGTCCACCGCTAACTAAAGCTTGAACTTTATCTTTAATTGCTTGGAAATATGCTGGTGTTGCTTTTGGGAAATCTTTTGGATATGCAGAAAAATCATATTCCATTGGACCATTAAATGGTAATTTATAATTTGCAAGCACTGCATTTTGTAAATTAGCAGTTGCTGTTGGGTCTGCTTTTAATGCTTCAAGTGGGCTAACCCAATCTAATGCATGTAAATGATAAAAATGTACTAAATGGTCATGAACAGTAAGTGTTGCTGCCATTATATTACGGATATAGTTTGCATTTTTAGGAATTTTAATGCCGAGTGCATCTTCTACTGCACGAACACAGCCCAAAGAATGAGAACTAGTACATACGCCACAAATACGTTGAATATATGCCCATAAATCGCGAGGGTCACGATTTTTAGCAATTACTTCAAGACCTCTCCAAGCTGTTCCGCTAGAAATAGCATCTGTTACTTTATTGCCTTCCACTTCAATTTCTACACGTAAATGTCCTTCAATACGTGTTATTGGGTCTACTACTATATGTGCCATTATTTATCAACCGTCCTTTCTTTCAGAGCTTTTTTTAGCTTCAGCTGCATCTCTTTTCTTTTTCTGAATAGCAGATGTAGCTGCATGTCCTGCGATACCGACAGCATAGCACCAAGTGCAATACCACCAACTGTATCAATATTACCAAGACCTAGGCTACTAATACCTGGAACATCTGGTATACGTTCATATAATGGATCTTCATCCCAGAAGTTTTTGTTTGTACAACCGATACAACTTGCCCCAGATTGTACAGGATAAGATAAACCATTCCACCAACGAAGGTTACCACAAGAGCTATAAGTTTCAGGTCCACGGCAACCTAATTTATATAAACACCAACCTGCTTTAGCACCTTTATCATTGAAATCTTCAGCAAAAAGACCAGCATCAAAGAATGGACGACGATAGCAAGTATCATGCAAACGATTACCAAAGAATTGTTTTGGACGTCCTTCATTATCTACAGGTGGTAATTTACCAAACATAGCATAATGAGCGATAACACCAGTCATTACTTCTGGAATTGGTGGACAACCTGGTACATTGATAATAGGTTTATCACCAATAATATTAGGTACGCCAGTAGATTGTGTAGGATTTGGTCTAGCAGCTTGAATACCACCCCATGCAGAGCAAGAACCATAGTTAATAATTGCAGCACAATGAGCTGCTGCTTCTTTTAACTGATTAATGAAAGCATGACCACCTACCATACAATAGCCAGAATCTGCAAGAGCAGGTACTGCTCCTTCTACAGCCAAAATATATTGACCATCATATGCTTTAATAATTTCTTGAAGATGTTCTTCAAATGGTTGTCCGCTGGCAGCTGCTAAAGTATCGTCATACTCTAAAGCAATCATATTTAACACTACGTCAGATGCCATTGGTGCTCCAGAACGAATGAAGCTTCACTACAGCCTGTACATTCATGACCATGAAGCCATACCACAACTGGTAATCTTTTTTCTGCTGCTTCTACAACTTCAGATAACATACTTGGAGCTATGCCAAGCATAGCAGCCATTGCTGTACAAGCTTTGATGAAGGAACGACGACTCATTCCTTTTTTTGGTACATGTCCCAAATAGAATTATACTTTTCCACAGTACCCCTCCTAAATAAATTAAATACTAGACCCACTCATTTTTCCTGACTAAGGTATGAATGAAAAATATCATATTAGACCCAATATTTATATAAAATAATAAGAATATTATTTATTCCCTAATTAGAT
>ENA-OQEB01000510-OQEB01000510.1-human-gut-metagenome-genome-assembly--contig:-NODE-510-length-15926-cov-6.778340_pt1 | contig 15926 bp, 18 predicted proteins | sample MGYA00242787_ERZ504619 | MGnify/ENA primary metagenome ERZ504619 (study PRJEB26092, sample SAMD00036317) | human gut metagenome | host: Homo sapiens | study: EMG produced TPA metagenomics assembly of... | reverse complement strand
TTTTCATATTTTATTATTACTTCTATCAACTTAAAGAATGAAGAAAAAATTTTGTGTGCAGAGTTCCTGTTCAAGCCTTGTAACGCATATTTCCGCAAAATCCATAGTCTCCGATACTTTCCTCACAGGCGATAGGCAACGGTCAAAACATCAGGTCTGCACCTGACATTTTAACCGCATATCAGCCTGATTATCACATTATCCCTGCTGGCTGTTCAGCCCATGCTTTTTCGCATATTCGCTGGCTTTCTGTCTGCGTTCCTCACTGTAAGGCGGCAGGAAACGGATAGACAGACGGGACTTTGCCAGCTCATAAGAAACACCGCCTTGAACATTGGATTTTTCCAGTCGGCAAAGGTCAGGGTACTTCTTAGCAAAAGCAGCCAACCTCTTTTTCAATCCGGCGTTGTGGGTGTAGATATTTGCCTTGTCCTCGCCCTCATTAAAGAGAACGATTGTTTCTTTCTCAATCTTCGTCAGTCTCGTCATAGCAACCCTCCCTATGGTTTTTCAACACACGCAGCTTGCAGTAAAAGCAGCGATACCACCTTTCAACACCCTCAGCACTCAGCTTGACGGAAAGCATATAAAACAGCTTCTTCGCCGCCGGATCGGGTGCAAGGGCAGCTACCATACGCAAACGCTCGACAGTTGCTTTCAGGTTCGGACAGCCAAAGGCATAAAGGCTTCCATTTCATTCCGGTTCATCTTCATTGTGTTTTCCTCCTTAAAATTTGATAAATGAAAAGCGACAGACACTTCATAAGGAAATACCTGTCGCTTCGTTTACGATACAAATTTGTTGGTTTTGGACTTGATAAAATCAGCAGTAAATCATTTCCTGTCTGATGATTTCTTCGGCTCGGTTACGGATAGAGTTCATGGACTGTACCCACAACATCTGATTGTCTGCTTTCATGGTTTCGGTCACGCCCTCGGCTTGTTTCATCTGCTCAATGATAAGGCTGCACCTTTCCGTTGCCTGTTCGTTCAGATCAGCAAGGTAAGTATGCAGTTCGCCGGATAAACAGAGGGCAGAGAACCTTGTAGGGCGGTACTGCTCCAAATATGTCCTGTGCAGTCTGCCCCACATACCGATAGGGCGGTGTTCCTCCGGTAGCTTCAAGTCCGGCACATAGTAATCACCCACAAGAACATAGTCCAGACCGTTGCTTTCGTCATGGATTCGTGATTTCAATTCTGTCATGCTATTTTTTCTCCTTTCACTTTTTGCCGATTTGATTTGCTTGTGGCGTTCTGTTCAACACACACATTGCTATCAGAACTTTTTTCTTCTGCTATACGCTCATGCTCCGCAAATTCTTTTGATTTCTCACGAATCTTTTTCATATACTTACGATTGGATTCTCGTTTTCTGCGAAGTCGTTCCGCCTCTTTTTCAGCAGCAATCCTTTCTTCCTCTGTTGGTTCATGCTGCTCCACAGGTACTTGAAATTGCCCGACATAGTTAAGATATATCTCCACCTCTGTGGTGCGGTCTGCACCTTTTCCTTGTGGCTCGTGAACCAGAATTTTGTCGATAAATTCATTTATCATGGCAGGAGTAAGTTCTGTAATGTTCTCATACTTTTTAACCAGCTTTAGAAAACGCTCCACATTATTTTGACCGCCTATAATCCGTTGCATATCAGCGGTGTCAGTCTCAATAATCTTGTTCAGCTCGTTCTGCTCATTTTCATAATCAGTAAGCATACTCTGAAAAAGCCTGTCCGGCAATCTTCCAATCACATTATCTTCATAGATTTTCCTGATAAGCATATCCAGTTCGTGAACTCGCTTCTGATTTCTTTCAATGCGGTTTTTTACAGTTTCAGAAACAGCAATATCTTTCATCGCCGATTCTTCTTGCAGAGAATAAACAAACTCCCGCTCATTCAAAGAAACATAATGGCAAGTCTCCTGTATGGTTTTCAGAATGATGCTTTTAAGTGCTTTTGTTGAAATATGGTGGCAAGTACAATGCCGGTCATATCTCTGACAACCCAGATTATATGTGGAACATTCATAACAATCTGCCGGATTGGAATGACTTGTCCTTTTTTCGCCTTTGGCAGTATAGTATATTCTTTCTCGCCCTTTCCGCTGCCTGTGATTATACATCGGCGCACCACAATCAGCACAGTAAATCTTTCCGGTCAGAACATTAGGCTCGCCCATAGGATCTGCTTTTCTTACATTCTGTCTTAACTTTTGAGCAAGCAGCCATGTTTCTTCATCGACAATAGGCTCTTGTGTATCATCAAAAACCACCCAATCTTCCTTATCTGCCCTTTTCGTCTTTTTGTCCTTATAGGAATTTTTGAATGTCCTGAAATTGACAGTCTTTCCGATATACTCTGGTCGGGCAATCAGAGTAGTAACCTGATTTCCTCGCCACATATACGGATTTTCTTTGTCATAGTTGCTTGCATGATTTCCAAGTCCCTTTTTGCCAAGATAATAAGATGGTCTTTCTATTTTTTCTTCTGAAAGTTCTCTTGCTATCTGATAAGGTCCTTTTCCCTCAATAGTCATGCGATAAATTCTGCGGACTACTTCAGCAGCTTCTTCATCAATAATCCAATGGTCGGGGTTTTCGGGGTCTTTCAAATAGCCGTATGGTGGGATATTACTTGTATGAGCGTTGCCGGAAGAACCTCTGGATTTCAGTACAGCTTTAATTTTCTTACTTGTGTCCCTGACAAACCACTCATTCATAATATTCAGAAAAGGGGCAAACTCACTGGTTTCTTGACGGTCACTGTCAATACCATTATTGATTGCTATAAATCGAACTTCCTTTTCTCTAAACAGAATGTCAGTGAAAAAACCTACTTGCAAATGGTCTCTGCCGATTCTGGACATATCTTTGCAGATACAGGCAGTGATTTCTCCGTTTTTAACACCTTCAACAAGTCTGTTCCATGAAGGTCTGTCAAAGGTCGCTCCACTCCAACCATCATCGGTAAAATGAACAAGATTCGTAAAGCCATGTTTTATAGCATAATCTTCAAGCATTTGCTTTTGATGAACGATACTGTTACTCTCTCCAGCATTATCATCATCACGAGACAGTCTTTCATACAAAGCAGTAATGCCATTGCTTTTATCTTTTTTTCTTCTCATGCTGAACTCCTTTCTTCAATTCCTATCCACTCCTTACGCTCACAAAATATCACATCGGTGAAGTGCTTGGGCGGGGTGGTCTTGCCCTCCTTAACGGCAGCGCCGGAAAGGGGCAAGCTCTGTCCCTCCATCAGCTCCGGCAGAGCCTTGTCCTCGGTTTCCTTGTCCGGCTCCGCATTTTTCAGCCCAGCACGGTAGGCAGCGTCCAGCACCCGCCAGCCGTAGTTTTTCACCGTGCGACCCTTGGCGGTAAACTCCGCTCCGGCGCACTCCACAACAACGGCGGTTTCCGCATAGATATGAGGTTCCGCCACAGCGCACAGCAGCCGCAGGGCCACCAGCTCCAGCACCGCCTTTTCGCCCACTGGTAGGCCGGACAGGTCAGCATCTTGGAGGTTACGAGTAGGGATCACCGCATGGTGGTCAGTCACTTTCTTGTCGTTGATGACCTGGGCCGCATCACAGGCGATCTCTATGCCAGCGGCAAAGGGCAGCACCTCGGCGGTGAGCGAACCAGCTCCGGCAGACTGGCTGCCATATCACTTGTCAAATAGCGGCTGTCTGTTCGGGGGTAGGTGCAGAGTTTCTTTTCGTAGAGATTTTGGAGGTAGTCGAGGGTTTGCTGGGCCGTATATCCCAGCAGCCGGTTGGCGTCTCTTTGGAGTGTGGTCAGGTCATAGAGGGCGGGCGGCTTCTCAGATTTGTCCTTGCGCTCCACCTTTTTCACTGCGGCAGTCGCACCCTGACAGGCAGTTTTCAGCTGCTCGGCAGCGGCCTTGTCCGCCATGCGCTCCCCGGAAACGGTGAAACCGGGCAGTTCCAGTGTGACCGTGTAGAACGGCACCGGCTTGAAGGTGTCGATCTCGGCCTCCCGCTGAACGATGAGGGCCAGCGTTGGGACATGACGCGCCCGATGTTGAGGTCCGGTGGTACAGCACGGAAAACAGCCGGGTGGCGTTGATGCCTACTAGCCAGTCCGCCTTGGCGCGGCAGAGGGCTGCATCTCGCAGGCCGTCATAGTCCGCGCCGGGGCGCAGGTTCGCAAAGCCCTCCCGGATGGCGGAATCCTCCATCGAGGAAATCCAGAGTCGCTTCATGGGTTTGGTGCAACCCGCCAGCTCGTAGACGGCGCGGAAGATCAGCTCACCTTCGCGTCCGGCGTCGCAGGCGTTTACCACCTCGGTCACATCCGGGGCGTTCATCAGCTGTTTTAACACATCAAACTGTTTCTTCTTGTCCTTGCTCACCACCATCTGCCAGGGTTCCGGCAGAATAGGCAGATCGTCATAGCGCCACTTGGCGTAGTCGGGGTTATAAGCGTCGGCGTCGGCCAGCCCAGCCAGGTGGCCCACACACCAGCTGACCCGCCAGCCGTTGCCCTCAAAATAGCCGTCCTTACGGGTTGTTGCTCCAATCACGGCGGCCAGACTTTGGGCAACGGACGGCTTCTCAGCGATTACCAGCTTCATGGTTTTTCATCCTCCTTTCCCGCAGCCATGCGGTCAGCTGCCGGTGGCAGAATCCCACACAGGGCTGACCGGCACGGTAATTTCCGCAGCCATAACAGGGGTGGCCGGGAGATAAAGAAGGAGGACGGGAAGTTTCCTTCCCGCCCTCCGGCCTGCGTGTCATCATGCGTTCATAGGGCTGTCGGTGAAGCGGGTCAAACCGTCTTGTCCTCGCTTTCCTCGTCGCCGCCCCCGTCAGCGTCCAGCTCGTCAGATTCCTCGGCCTCCCAGGAGTCCTCGTCCTCCTGGTCGGTATCATCCTCGCCATAGTCGTAATCATCCAAATTGTCGTTACCCTTGGTCTTGGGCTTGTTTTTGATGAATTTGAAGTAAGCAAAGGCACCGCCGCCGCCCATCAGAACTAGCACCGCCAAAAGAATGGCCGGATTCAGTCCGGCTGGTTTCTGCGCCGGTTCTTCCAGCTCCGGGGTTTCTTCCGGGGTCTCCGGTTCCGGCTCCTTGCCCGTACAGCCGCTCATATTGGTGGCACACACCGGGCAGGCCGTATTGACTGTACCGGCTACACATTTCTCCGTACAGTTACAGACAGCAGGCTGCTCCTGGGTAGTCTGACTGTCCTCCATCAGCGCCATCAGGTCCGCCTCGTCCACCTGGTTCAAGAAGTGGACAGCGGTTTCCTTGTCCTCGTTGGCCCGGTCAATGAGGATGTAGAAATAGTTGCCCGCCTTGGTGGTGACGGTGATGAGCTGCTTGTTGCCGCCGAAATCATCCACCAGGCGGCGTTGCCATCCGGGGTCAGAGCCGGACTGTCCTCGGTTTCCTCCACCACCACATTGGTGTCGTTTGTGGCGTCCTCCGCCGGGGCTGGTCCGTCCCCTGGGCAAAGGCAGTCACCGAAAGGCCCATCATCAGCACCAAGGCGGCGCAGAGGCCGAAAAGGTCTTGAAAATTCTCTTATTCTTCATGGTCGGTGTCCTCCTGTTCGTTGTAGTTGGCGGAGGCAGCGGCCATGCCAGGGACCGTACCGCCGGAGAGCATGGCGTTCAGCTGCTCCGGGGTCAGCCGCAGGGCGCGCACCATCTGGACAATCTCCAGGTTCTCCGCCTCGGTTTTCTGCGCCTCCAGGGTTTTCAGCTTGTCCTGGTACTCCGCGATCTTCTCGCGGACCTTGGCAATCTCCTGGTCAATGCGCTGGATTTTGTTCTTAGCCATTTCAATCACTCCTTTTCTCATAAATCGGCCTTACCAGTTCATCAGGCCGTAGCCCTTGATACACTCATAGGTCAGGGAATAACTCTTGATCTTGCAGGCGTCGCCGGAATTGCCCTCCACGGTGTAGACCCGGCTGCCGTCCGTGCCGACCACAAGGCCCACATGGTCGGCGCTGCCATCCAGGTCCCAATCAAAGAAGATGGCGTCGCCGGGGGCGATGTTGGCGTAATCACGCCCGCCCCATTGTCCGTGAGACTGGAACCACGGAACACCCTGGGACTGGCAGGCGGCAAAGCGCGGCTCGGACAGCCCCATCTGGCCGTAGCACCAGGACACGAAGCAGGCGCACCACTCCACACGGGAGCTGAAGCCGTACCAGCTCCAGTAGGGCTGACCGCCACATTGCCCACCTGACTTTTGGCTATGTCCACCACGGCCTGATTGCCGGGGCGGGTGCCGTTGACAAATACCACGCCGGTCAGGTCCTCGGAATTGCTCATATCCGGGGAGCCGCCGCCGAAGATCAGCGGCTTGTTGCCCAGCGTCTGCCGATACACCTGATACATCTCCAGCTGATCCGGCGTCAGTAGCTCCGAAGCCACAGAGGATATGGGCTTGCTGGTGAGCTTCACATTCAGAATGTAATACTCATACGGAACCTCCTCGGTGGTTGTCTCGCCGGTCACAGGGTCCGTGGAAGTTTCGGTGCGGTATCGTATCTCCACTTCCTCGGTGAGCGTCAGTTCATACTGTGCGTCGAATACACGCTCCAGCTCTGCCTGGGCGCTCTGCCGGGTGTAGCCCTGCAAGACAGCGGACAGGTAGGCCGCCAGCTCATGGGGGTCATGCCCGATCATATCGAGGTCGTAGCGGTACTCGTCATACCCCGGATGGCTGCTTTCAATGTTGTCGATTTCGGCTTGCAGCGCCGCTTCCTTGGCAGCGTAGTCCGCCTCCACCGCCACCAGCTCCGGGTCATCCGACGGATAGGTGGTGCCGGACACCACAGAACCGATGCTCTGCGCCATCATGGAACAGGAGGACATGGTGTTGAGCAGCATACAGACCAGCAGGAAGATCGCGCCCGCAATCAGAAAGCCCTTTTTGTGGCGCATGACGAATGCCCCGGCCTCCTGTGCCTTTTCCTTGACCGTCTTGGCGGCCTTGCCGGTCTTTTGGGCTGCGCTTGCGGTATTCCCGGCAGTTTGACCGGCGCGCTTGGCGGCAGCGTATTCCTTTTTGATGGCCTTTTTCTGCTGCCAGCGGGAAATGGGGTTGCTGGCAAACTGAGGATTTTCCCGCAGGGACTTCTGATACAGGGCGTTCACATTGGCCTTCTCCAGCTTCTGCTCGGCCTGGGCTGCCTTGCGGTAGGGCTTCAACTTGTGGCTGCGGTAGCCCTCCCGAACCAACCGTGCGCCGGTCTCAGCAGCCTCCTCGGACTTGTGGGCGCTTTCCACACCCACATTGTCCTGTTCGGTCTCCCGGATTTCCTTGTGAACTTTCCCCAGGGCGGCATTGGCGGGGGTATCCCGCACCGCATGGGACAGCTTGGAGGGCGGCTTCTTCTTGTCCTCCAGCACCAGCTTGGTGGTCACTTTACCGGTCTCCGGGTCCACCGTCTTTTGCCGGACCTGCTTTTTGGGAATTTTAGACTGCGCCTTATCCGCTTTGGCGGCGGCCTTGTCCGCCTTGCGGATGGGCTTCTCCAGCGTCGGGTCAGCCCGTTCCTCGTCTGTAAAGCGCAGGCGCGGTTCCTTATTCAAACCATTCCCCCAGCATGAGGGCGTCCGTCATGTAGCGCAGCTCCACACAGACGGCCAGCCCCACAGGGTCATGGAAGGGGTGCTGAAGCAGATGGGCGTAGATCTGCGCCACCACATTGGCCAGCAGCTCAGACTGGCTGCCCTCGAAGATGACGATGGCGGGAACATCGTTCATGGCACACCAGATTTCCGTCAGGCGCAGCAGGCCCGCTTCGCCATCCTCGTTCAGCTCCGCTGCCTGATCCGCCGCCGTGCGGGTCTCGCTGACGGCATCGGCCAGCTCGGTGAGCAGATAGGTGCGCTCACTCTCCAGGGCATCGTCAAAAAACATCATGGTGTTCAGTTCAGTATTGGGTTTCATGGTCATTCATCCTCCTTTTTCAGTTCCTGGGGTTTGGTGGTCATAATGCGGTACAGCTCGGTATTCTTCGGGAAGTGATCCACGAAAGGCAGGATCGTGGAGCCATAGAACAGCAGGCCCTCGCCCTCGCTGGAGTGGGTCACATAGGAAAGCTGGTGCGGGGAAATGCCCAGCTGCTTGGCGAGAATCTGCCGATCTCCGCCCGCCTGGTTGAGCATATACACGAAGTCGGAGTTCTCAAAGATGTTCTCCACCTCGCGGGAAGAAAGCAGGTCCTTGACATTCTGCGTGATGCCGGTGGGGATACCGCCCCACTTTCTGAATCGCTTCCAAATCTCCACCGTGTAGGCGGCGGTCTGTTCTTCTTTCAGCAGCAGGTGCATCTCGTCGATGTAGTAGCGGGTGGACTTGTGGGCGGCACGATTGATGGTGACGCGGTTCCACACTTGGTCCTGGACCACCAGCATACCGATCTTTTTCAGCTGCTTGCCCAGCTCCTTGATGTCGTAGCAGACAATGCGGTTGTTGATGTCCACATTGCTCTGGTGGTTGAACACATTGAGGGAGCCGGTCACATAGATTTCCAGCGCCGTGGCGATGTACTGTGCCTCTTTTTCCTCCTGCGCCCGCAGCAGATTGTAAAGGTCCTCCAAAATGGGCATATTCTCCGGGCGGGGGTCATTGAGATAGGTCTGATAGACCAGCCGCACACAACGGTCAATGATGGTTTTCTGCACCGGCTGCAAGCCCTCTTTGCCGCCCACGATCAGTTCACACAGGGACAAGATGAAGTCGGACTTGAGAGACAGCGGACTTTCATCGTCCGAGTAGTCCAGATTCAAGTCCATCGGGTTGATGTAGTTGGTGGAGGTAGGCGAAATCTTGATGACCTGCCCATGCAGGCGCTCCACCAGGGGCGCATACTCGGCCTCCGGGTCACAGATGATGATGTCATCATTGGTGAGCAGGAAACAGTTGGCGATCTCGCGCTTGGCGCTGAAGGACTTGCCAGAACCGGCGTACCGAGAATCAGTCCGTTGGGGTTTTTCAGCAGCTTGCGGTCCACCATGATGAGGTTGTTGGACAGGGCGTTGATCCCGTAGTACAGCGCCTCTTTGCCGTTCTGGAAAAGCTCCTGGGTGGTGAACGGAACAAAGATAGCCGTGGAACTGGTGGTCAGCCCTCGCTGAATCTCGATCTGATTGAGGCCCAGGGGCAGCGCGGACATCAGCCCTTCTTCCTGCTGGAAGTCAAGCCTTGTCAGCTGGCAGTTGTACTTCTGCGCGATGGAGCTGGCCTGGAATACATTGTTGTCCAGCTGCCGGGGATTGTCTGCCGTGTTCAGCACCAGGAAGGTGACAAGGAACATTCGCTCGTTCCGGCTCTGCAAATCCTGTAAGAGCTTCTTGGCCTCGGCACCGTAGGTGGCAAGGTCGGAGGGAATGATGTCCATGTCATACCCGGCACGGACAGCCTTTTTCTGCTCCTCAATCTTGCTGCGGTCCAGGTCGGTGATTTTCCGCTTGACCGTCTTGATGGCCTTGATCTGGTCCACGGACTGGATATGCAGGCTGACAATCAGGCTGGATTCCATGTCCAGGAAATCCGCCAGCATTCGGTCATTCAGCTCCGGCGCGAGAATCTGCAAAAAAGAAACAGCCCCGTATTTCTTACCCATACGGAACTGCTTGCCGGTGCGGAGCTCGAAGCCGGACGGCGCGATGAAGTCCTTGGTGGACAGACCGGACGGAGCCAGCCACTCCCATTCAAAGCGGAACGGCACTTGTTCGTCCATGTGGAAGATACCGTGGAGCTGTGCCAGTCGCGCCTTGCCGTCCAGGGTCTCGGCGGCCACGCCCAGACGCTTGAAGTTATTGAGAATGTCGGTCTCAATGCGCTCCAAACGAGGCTTGGCGGCCTTGAGGCTGTCGGCGTCGATACCGAAAGTCAGGTACTTAGTCTTGATAAGGCCATTGTTGCCTTTTGCCAGCTGGTTTTGCAGCATGGTCATGTACTCCACCCGGATACTGTCAAAATCATCCCCCTGGAGAGGAATGTTGATGGCGCGGGCAAAGGTCTCCTCAGAGGCCGCAAGGTTCAAAAAGGACAGCTGAAACTGAATGGAGCTATCGAAGTAGTTGAGAAAATCGCACCAGCCTCAAAGATCGCCGTCTTGTCCTCGTTCTGCGAGAGCTGATAGTTGATGTCCTGGAATTGGATGGTCTTTGTGTAGTGGCTGCCTGCCACACGGCAGATACCATCCGGCCACATTCGTTCATAGGGGATACTGTCCTGAGCCGACTTCTCTTTTCGGTCCGTGCGGTTGGCACGGGCGATGGCGGCCTCGATCTGCTTTCTGTCGGCACGGGACAGCTTTTTCATTTTTTTCTGATTAACCGGCTGCGCGGTCTTTTCGTCTTTTCCGAACAGCCGGTGCAGCCAGCTTTTGATTGCCGTGAACAATGTCATACACCTCCTTGTCGAGTTTTTCCTGCCGCTCCAGAGCGGCATAGAAATTGTTGGTCTTATACGGGCGCTCCTTGGGTCGGATGACGGCCACCTTGATGATGTTGCCCACGATCTTTTCCAGGGGCTGACCGTGTTTTTCATACATTGCCAGCATGAAGAAGGGCAGCATGACCAGCATCATACACATGGCAGCCACGCTGTTTCCCACAGGCCCCCGGAGCAGGAAGAAAAGCGGTACGCCGATCAGCGCACCGCCGCCGAAGCAGACAAGCTGCCTCTTGGTTAAGTTGAACGCGACCTTGGTTTTGACTTTCGTAAGATCCTTGGGTACGGGTACATAAGCCAAAGGGATTACCTCCTTCCTGGTTAATGTGCATTGAAAACGGATTTTGCGAGGCTGCCGGTCTTAAAGAGCGTAAAGCACAACAGGACCGTATAACCCACACAGCTCCAGATGGCCATGATGACATCCGATTCGGTGGCAATGTTTTGTACCAGCACGGCATAGATTGCCACACAGACGATGATGAGAAATGCCTGGAAGCCCAGAGCAATCAACGAGCGCAGATAGTTCTGGCCCATGCCGCCCCATTCCTTGCCCATCATGGTGGCCATAGGGATGGGGGCCACCGAAGTCACAAGGTAAATCTCAATCATACGGCCATAGATCACGATAAAGATACAAATGTAAAGCGCCCACATGGTAATGCCGATAAAGAGCGACTGGAACCACAGGCCGAACAGCGGCCCCAGGTCCATATCCATCAGCCGGGACTCCATATCGGTCATGACAGAGGAGATGTCGATGGAAGCGTCGGAACCGATGATGCCCGCCGCCTGCGCCACCACACTTTGAGCTGCGTCAAACACGCCCATCACGATGTTCCAGGTGTTTGAGACGATGAGGATGGCAGCGGCAGATTTGAACACCCACTTGAAGATCATCCAGGTGTCCACATCATGCAGGTTGTTCTTGTCGGTAATCATCTGAATCAGCTCCAGCGTCATCACGATAGCCAGGATCACGCCAGCAATCGGCACCATGATGGAGTTGGAGAGGTTCTGGATCATGCTGAAAATACTTCCGTTCCAGCTGCGGGGTCTGGCCCACCTGTGTCGCAATGTCTGCGACCTGCTGGTTCACGCTATCGAACATCCCCGATAAGTTGCTCATAATGCCGCCTACCAACATTTCCTTGAGCCAGTCAGTAAGGGCATCGAGTAAGAAATCCATACGGTGTCAACCTCCTTTCAGCCGCCCCCGCTTGGGGGCAGGGGCGGCAAGGATTTCTTATGACAGCTTAACGACGGGAGCGATCAGACGGTGAACAGGCTGGAGAGCAGGGGTACGAGGACCATGCCGACCACGGCGACGCCAGCGCCAGCCATGAGCTGCTTCATGCCCTGGGACTTTGCTTATGTGCGATAAAGAAGTAATAGAAGTGTAAAAAATTTTGCCGTTCCTATCCGGCACTTGGCCATTGTGTCGGATAGGTCGGGCGTTAGGCTTCGGGCAAGTCAATCTTGCCGACAAAGCTGTAATAAATCTCAATGTCTTGCCTGCGGGTGCCGTTCTCGTCATAGCTGCACTCATGCACGACGATTTTCTCAATCATCTCCCGCAAGAGGGTTGGGGTAAGTTCCTCAAAGGCAAGGTGCTTTCGGACGATACCCATAAACTTTTCCGCGTTGACGGTGGCAGCCTGCGACTTGTCCAGTTCGGCCTGCAAAGCGGCGGCGCGGTCTTTCAGTTCCCGCTGCTCCTGCTCATAGTCTGCCGACATTTCCATGAAACGCTCGTCGCTGATTTTGCCGTTCACATTGTCCTCATACAGCCGCTTGATAATGCGGCTCACTTCGGAAATGCGCTCCTGCGCCTGTTCAAGCTGCTTGGTAGCTGCGGCGGTCTTTCTCTTGCCGCCGATCTCGTTCTGCTGGATAAGCAGCTTCACAAAGCGGCTCTCATGCTTGGCGGCGTATTCCGTCACTTGCCGGAGATTGGAGAGGACACCGGCGGTCAACAGGTCGGTGCGGATAAAGTGCGCCGTACAGTCGCGGGTGCGCTTCTTGTAGCTGCCGCAGATGTAACAGTCCTGCTTGCGGTTCTTGTTCTGATACCGCTGCTGATACATCACATGGCCGCAGTCGGCGCAGAACAGCATACCGGAGAACAGCCCCACTTCATCATAGCGGTTCGGGCGTTTGCGCTGCTTGCGTAACTCCTGCACGCGCTCCCATGTTTCCCGGTCTATGATAGGCTCATGGTGGTTCTCAAAAATGGCCTGCTTCTCCACGGGGTTCTCTACACTGTGCTTGACCTTGTAAGAGGGCTTTTCCGTCTTGAAGTTTACCAGACAGCCGGTGTACTCCCGGTTTTCGAGGATATGAACGACGGTGTTCGTCGCCCATTTGCACTCATAGCCGGGGTGGTAGCGTCGTGTGCTGCCTGTCCTGCGGTATTCCAGCGTCCCCGGCGTGGGGATTTGCTGCTCCGTAAGCATACGGGCAATCTTGGTCGGGCCATTCCCGGCAAGGCAAAGCTGGTATATCTGCTGGACAACCGGCGCGGTTTCCTCGTCAACGAGATAGTTCTCGTCCTCGTCCATGAGGTAGCCATATACCGGCTTGCTGGTAACAGGCTTTCCACTCATGCCTTTTGCTCGTTTTACTGCTTTGATTTTCTTGCTCGTATCTCTCACCAGCCATTCGTTGAACAGATTTCGCAGAGGGGTAAAATCGTTGTCCATGCCGCCGTTTGCGCTGTCTACATTGTCGTTGACAGCGATAAAACGCACTCCCTTTTGAGGGAACAGCATTTCCGTGTAAAATCCCACCTGCAAGTAGTTTCGCCCTAACCGGCTCATGTCCTTGACGATGACCGTACCCACTTTCCCGGCTTCAATGTCTGCAAGCATGGCTTGAAAACCGGGGCGCTGGAAGTTCGCGCCGGAAAAGCCGTCGTCGGTGTACCAGCGCAGATTGGTAAAGCCGTTCTGCTTGGCGTAGGTTTCCAAAATCCGCTTTTGGTTGGAAATGGAATTGCTCTCGCCTTGCAACTCGTCCTCATGAGACAATCTCGGATAAAGGGCGGTAATGAGATTTTGGGTGGCTTGTCTTAACATAAAATCCTCCGTTTCCGACAGCCAGCCCCACTATTCCGTGGTTTCATTGTACCACGGAATAGGGCGGGCTGTATAGCTGCAAAAGTGTAAAATCTGCTTCTTTATGATTTGTCAAATTGCTGATTTTTGTGTAGCGTTTTGTAGAGTTGCTTTCAGTAGAAAAGTTTATATCTGTGTGCTATACTTACTTTCAAAAGCGATTTCGATAGAGCGGGTGATAAAACATGAGTAGTTGGTTTACAACGGAAATAATCGACAAAGATACTTTTGCAATCAGTGAGTATCGGCATTGGGAAGAAACGCATTGCTATTTACTTTGTGGCACTAAGAAAGCCATATTGATTGATACGGGGTTAGGGGTGGCAAATATCAAAAAAGTAGTTGATAGTTTGACATCACTTCCAGTTACAGCCATAACAACACATATACACTGGGATCATATCGGCGGGCACAAATATTTTGATATTATCGCAGTCCACGAAGCAGAAAAAGATTGGTTATCTGGTAAATTTCCTATACCTTTGCAAGTGGTAAAAAGCAATCTTATGAGAAAACCATGCGATTTTCCCTCTGACTTCAAAATAGAGGAATATCAGATTTTTCAAGGAGTCCCGCAAATAATTTTACATGATAACGATTGCATTGATTTGGGGAATAGGAAATTGATAGTTCTTCATACGCCCGGGCATTCTCCGGGGCATTGCTGCTTCTATGAACCGGAAAGAAAATACTTGTATTCCGGTGATTTAATATACAAAGGGTGTCTTGACGCTTTTTATCCAACAACAGACCCACAACTTTTCTTTCAGTCCATAAGAAAATTGCAGTCTTTAGAAGTACAGCGAATTTTACCTGCACATCATCAACTTGCTATTCCCGCCGATATAATTAGCCGGATTGAAAAAGCCTTTTGCCAATTAGCAAAAGAGGGTAATTTAAAGCAAGGCTGCGGTGTATTTGATTTTGGTGATTTTCAAATCCATGTATGACCTTTACTCACACTCCAGCGGCCATGCTCCCCGGCATGGCCGCTTTCCTCATGCCCCGGTTCACGCCGGACAAGTCGGCTCCTGTGTAGCAGCGGCTTCCGCTTCCAGTACCCGCGCCATTTTGTCGGCGGCGGTGGTGGTAGTGTCTTTCTTGAAATAGCCGGACACGACAAGGACGGAATTGCCCATGCGGATTTCCGTCACGCAGTCGGGGCGGCGGGCTGTGCGGGTGTCGTGCTGCTTGTTATCTGCCATAGGCAATACTCCTTTCAGTCGGTAATCAGTTTCTTCATGCTCTCCATTTTCCGCTGCGCGGTTTCCTGCCGGAAATTGTCGCCGGTAAAGCGTACCGGGACGCACATGGAAAGCAGGCGGTCATAAATCCGGGAATGGGCGGTGTCCTCCGGGTTCCGCAGGTCGTCCAGCGTGAGGTTGGTCGTGACGATCAGCGGCTTGCCGCTGCGGTAACGGCTGTCAATCACATTGAAAATCTGTTCCAGCCCGTACTCGGTGCCGCGCTCCATGCCGAAGTCGTCAAGGATAAGCAGCGGATAGCGGCAAAGGCGGGAAATGTATTCGTTGCGGTTCTCAAAGCTGGCGGCAAGGTCGTTGAGGATAAGGGCAAAATTCGTCATGTGGACGGGGATTTCTTTCTCCATGAGGGCGTTTGCGATACAGCCCGCAAGGTAGCTTTTCCCGGTTCCCACGCCGCCCCAGAACAGGCAGCCGATGTTGTCGGTTCGCATATCCTCCCAATGCTCCACATACCGGCGGGCAATCCCGGCCTGCGGGTTCCTGCCGTTGTCGTTCTCAAAAGTCCAGTCCCGCATGGTGGGGTCGGTAAAGCCCCGGCGTTTCAGTTCTTCCACGGTGTCAAGGTGCCTGCGCCGCTTCTCGGCGGCCTCCCGTTCCTCGCGGGCGGCTCTCTGGCAGTCGCACTCTGCCGGGTGGCGGTCACGGCCAAAGATAGCGGCCTTATCCGGCGCAAAATAGGCTTCTTTCGGCTTGCGGCACTTGCCGCAGTACAGTAAACCGTCCTCGCCGGTGTAGTCCTCCGGCTCCGGGGTGGTGGCCGTCATATTCTCCAAAACAGCGTTGATTTCGTTCTTCATAAACTCTCGCCCTCCTTGCATGAGTAGTCTGGTATGCCCTTTTTCGGGGCTTTCTTGGCTGCGTCCTCCTGCGCCCATTTGTAGATTGCGGCGGCATGGCTGCGGTATCGCTTGCCGCTGGACGCAATATGGCAGGATAGCCGGTCAATGTAGTAGTTCCATTTGTCGGGCAGGTCTGCTTTCAGCCCGTCCAGTTCTGATTGCGAAAGAAAGACATTTTCATACCGGCCATAGGCGGTGCGGGCGGGTTGTCCCGTATCTAACTCTCGCTCTCTCTCTTTTTCTATCTCTATCTCTTTC
>ENA-OQEB01000509-OQEB01000509.1-human-gut-metagenome-genome-assembly--contig:-NODE-509-length-15934-cov-3.153603_pt1 | contig 15934 bp, 19 predicted proteins | sample MGYA00242787_ERZ504619 | MGnify/ENA primary metagenome ERZ504619 (study PRJEB26092, sample SAMD00036317) | human gut metagenome | host: Homo sapiens | study: EMG produced TPA metagenomics assembly of... | reverse complement strand
TGAACAAAAAGAAAAAGTCCACAAACACTTCCCCTTATCCCGATGAAGCCATCGAACGTCTGGCACGGGCATTCTACCGCCATCCTTGCCTGCTGGAACAGTGAGGAAGGCCAATGGGAGTTTGCCGCGTGGCAGGCGGAACAGGCTCATCATGCCCCAGCAAAGAAAAACAGAGCGTTCCCGACGGGGAACGCCCTGTTGTACATATCGTTATCGTCTGTGGTCTTTGGCAGGGTGCGTCCTATTCAGGGGCGCACCCTGTTTTTTGCTTTGTCAGAAGTTTATCATTTTTCTTGACCTTTGAGATGGATAGTATTTAATAAAATTAGTCTTATCGTTTCAAAACAAAGTAGGAGAGTGATTCAATCAATGCCTTTATCTACCGAAGAATACGCCAATCTTGATAAGAAAATTCGTGACACAGGTTTTTTCTCGGAATATCTGCCACCGTGCTTTCAACTAAATTCAGATGTCTTTCATCACTTGCCGGGGGCTAAATGCGACTTGATTCCTCCATACAATTTCAATATGAGCCGCTTTAATCAAAATGATGCTCGGCGAACGATTAGTATTCCAGAGATTGGTGCATATGCAGTGACTCACGCTTATATGAAAGACCACCACATCATCAAAGATTTGGTAGAATTTACCGCAGGCAATGATTGTTCTTTTTCTCCTATTTTAGGGGAAGACAATTCGATTATGCGTCATGAACAGTCCTATGGTTTAGCTGGAGCGATGAGAGAAGAAAATGGTCAAATTCCATCAAACTATATTTCAAATCTTGCTACGAAAATAATTAGAGCAAGTGGCGCAAAAAAAGTTTTAAAACTTGATATTTCAAATTTTTTCTCAAGTTTTTATCTTCATATGATTCCTGTGATTATTTTGGGATTAGATGAGACAAATATTCAATATCATCATCACCAAAATAATGAAGAATCAAGCGAACTTTACAAAACATACAGTGACTTGGATTCAATTTATCGTAGACAAAATTTGAATCAAACCAACGGACTTCTTGTTGGACCACTTTCCTCGAAAATCATAGCAGAAGGCATGATGACAAGGATAGATCAAGACCTTCATGAACTGGGGCTAAATTATTCTCGATATGTCGATGATTATGAGGTGTATCTTCACTCCGATGATGAAGAGCAGGTCATTAGTAAATTTGCAAGTGTATTAAAAAAATATGGTTTCACACTGAACTATGAAAAAACCGAGATTCTCGATTTCCCATACTATGTAAGTGAAAATCTAGAAAAGGTCATATCTTCATATAGAGAAGTTTTGAGTGTTAGACCAGATACATCTAGTGTTCCGGATTTAATGAGTTTATTTAATAGCTTTTTTAATTTTGAAATCTCCGGAACGAAAGGTGCGATTCGTTATCTTCTTAAAAGCATAGAAGCTGCTCCTATTCACTTTCAGGTGGAACAGGATAAAAAATTGTATCGAGCGTACTTGTTTACAATTCTTACCAATAATGACCGATCTCTTACAAAAGCTTGTTCTTTAATTCTTAAAAGCGTTGAATCGGAACCGTTAGACGCTCACGAAAAAGAACAATTATCAACAATGCTTTTAGCCTGTCTCTCTAAAGAATATGATCTGGAGGTTATATGGATTCTCTATATTTTATTAGAGACCCAAACTCTCTCCACCGGAAATTCTCTGATCGATAAGATCGTTGCAAGTTCGAATGAGCTTGCACAAATAATGTTACTAAGAAAAGGTATTCTATCAGATTCTCAAAAGCATATACTTTCCGAAAACGCTCGCTCGTGGATTCTTATATATGAACTTTACACTGAGGGCATACTTTCCGAGGAAAATCTCATCAGAAAGCTAAATCTCAGTAAAAATCTTATTATGTACAGAAAAATGAAAACAAATCATGTGCATTTTTGCTACTGATTCTTGCATTTTTGTCTATTAAGAGAAGGACGTGCTGCGTTTTGTGCGGCACGTCTTTCTCTTATCTCAATCTTCTAACCCATGACTTCCAGCCACATTCTTCAAATATTCCTCCGGATCACCATTCAAAATCAAATCCGCATAGCTCAGAGGGGCGTTGTAAATGAGGTAGTCCAGTTCGGTCTGCTGTGCCATGGTCACATCCAGCGCATCCTCGACCCCAGTGCAGTCAATAGAGATTTTTCTCCCATTCCGGAGCAGCAGCTCCACACAGCCGGTGTCCATGTTAAACTTGCAGGCTCTTGCATCGTACTTCATGTTCGTGTCCTTTCTGCCTTACGGCACCTTTACAGTTGTGACTTTCGTGATACGTCTTTTTTGATAAGGTTTTGGACACACAGCCGTTTGGAACGAGCCAGAATTGTCATTCCCGAAGAAAACGAAAAATCCGAACCCTTCTCCTATCGAGAAAAGGTTCGGATTTTCATTGTTTGGTGCTGGTGACAGGAGTTGAACCTGCAACCCACTGATTACAAATGCGCACAAAATGATTTTCTTATGTTGCACCGTATTTGCTTTCAAGTAGACAATTCGTCATTTTTTCATTTTTATGTTATGGATTATTCTCTTGTGTTTCGTGCCGCTGTCGCACTTTTGTCGCACTTGCAAGCGATACCATAAACAGGACGCAAGAGCCAGCGAGAGCAGCGCACACAATGGGGAGAGCCAGACACACCCCAGCAGGGAACGAGGGTATAACAAACCGTTCACCCCCTGCCCGGCGGGGAATATGGGCTTGACCCCTACCCCATGCGGTCACAGCCGAGAGTACCCCGCCCAAACAAAAAGGCGAAATTTTCCAAAGCGAATAAAAAGGCAGTCCACAAGCCCGGCACAATCGCCGCTGTGGACTGTCTTTCTTTATGCGTGGTTCTTTTCTTTGATACGCTCAAAGGTGCTTTCTAGGCTGTTTGCCGCCGCTGCATCTGCTGATTGGATTACGCTTGTGTAAATGTTCAGCGTGGTCGAAATGTTAGCGTGTCCTAACCGTCCGCTAACTGCCGATACTGGCACATGGTCGGCAATGAGCAAGGTTGCGTTGGAATGGCGCAAGCTGTGGAAGTGGGCAGAAGTCAGGTTATTTGCTTTCAAGAATTTGCTAAACCAGCTTGTAATACTGTGGGGGTCGAATGGCGCACCGTCCGCCCTTGTAAAAATCAAGTCGTTTTTAATGGTCTTGCCGCATATATCAACCGTGCGCACCCACGCTGACCCCATGCGCAAACGCTGCTCCCGCTGTATCTGGCGGTATTCTCGCAGCAGTTCGATACAGTTATCACCTACCCGGATAATCCGCCGGGAACGCTTGGTTTTGGGCGGGGCAAAGACAACACCCGCACCCGGTATTCTCTGCATTGACCGTTCAAAACGAATCGTTGCCCGCTCAAAATCCACGTCAGCCCAACGTAGCGCACACAGTTCTTCCCGCCGTGCGCCTGTGAACAGTGCAAGTTGTGTCATGGTCGAATAAAGCGGGGGCGCAGTTCGAGGGCTTTCAGAAGTTGCGCTATCTCGTTTTCATCCAACACTTGAACGTCTGGCGTTTCATGCTTTGGCGGCTGCACCCGGTCACAAGGGTTTGAATCAATCAGTTGCCACACCACAGCACGAGAGAACACGGAAGATAGAAAAGCGTGATAGTGCTGCAATGTGTTTCCGTTCAGTTTGCCGCCCTCTTTGGCGTGTTCTGCAAATGCTTTGGAGAAAGCAAGCCCGGCGGCGTTGGACACCTTTTCAGCCGTTGCCCTGCTGACGTTTTCACCCTTGCAGACCGTGTTCATCGTCCGTTCTGAAATCCCTGCCTTGTCGGTAACTGCTTTCCGTTTGCCTTTGGGCAGGAGATCGAGCAAGTTCTTTGTAGCTGTATAGGTGCTATCTTGTCGGATATTCGATTCACCCAGATTCTTATAGAATCGCATTATATGGTCTGGTTTGATTGCGGACAGCTTGAAGCAGCCCAGAGCCTGACGCACACGAGGGGTAAGTTTTTTGTAGTCGTAAACCGTCCGTTCACGCAGTTGCGGTTCTGCATACTCGCTGAAATACTTGTCTAACAGGGCATCGAAAAGCATATCAGATTGAAGCGTACCACGCAAAACAGCCTGTTCAAATTCATCCGCTTGCCGTTGTAGTTCCTTGTCCAGCTTGCGCCCGGTCATTCCCGGCGGGGGTGTAAGGGTCTTTGTCTTACAGATGGGTTTGCGGTCTTTATCTCGCCCACAATATACCCTTGCAAGATAAGCTGTTTTACCGTCCTTTTTTGTTCTTTTTATTAGCTGTGCCATTTTTTCCACCTATATCTTTATAAGCCGCTTGCGCATCACTATTCAGTTTTTCCGTGTACATCGTAACAGCTTTTTGCGCCTTATACTGTTCTAGTTCCATACTTACGGAAAAGGTCGTATCTACTATAAATTCTTTTCCTGTTCCGTACTCCGTGCCGATCGTCATACCATCTTCTCGTTCGCCTGTCAATTCGTATCGCTTTCTTTTGAGTGCATCATACTTTGCCAACGTGTCATAGTTGTTAATGTGTCGAACGATTCCCAAAAGTGAACCGTCCACAATCATTTGTGAAAGCAAGCCGATTTCTTCATCTGTCCATGCTCTAGGCGGCAGGGTTCTTTCCTTTATCGCCCTTTCCGCTTCCTCTGGTGACATGGGCTTAAACGGTGGATTGTAATTTAATCGTTCGATTGCGTCACTTGAAAGCCGTGTGAGGTCTGCAATTTTTCTTATAGCCGGATTTGTAGATCGCACATCTATTCTTGCTAGTCCCAAAAGCCAATCAGCCGATACATTAAAATAAGATACGAGTCGCATTATCTTCTCAAAATTATCTGGTTTTGCCGAGCCAGTTGCCCACTTAGAAAGTGTTGCTGGTTTTTCTCCGAGTTTTTCAGCGATTGCGTTTTGTGTTATTCCCTCTTTTTCCTTTTTCTTATTTATACAATCCTGTAAACGGTCTGGAAATACATCAAGCGGTGAGCGTCCTGCCATTGTTCAGCCCTCTTTGTTTCTTTTGAAGAAATATTTTGACTAAAAATTTCTTTTATGTGTTTCAAGTTCTATAAACGTGGTTTCGTTGTTTTATGTGGTATACTTGCATCACAGAGAAACAACAACACCAGTTCGTTACTCTGATTATACACCGTTTCGGTATTTCCCGCAAGGGAGAAAGGAGCAAAATTTTGGAACGCAAAAACGCCGATATTCGCCGGGCTGCTGCATCTGCTGGCGTTAAGTTGTGGCAGATTGCGGAAGGGCTAGGCGTGAACGATGGGAATTTTTCTCGCCGTTTGCGCCGTGAGCTGTCCGCAGATGAAAAGGAAAAGATTTTCCGAATTATCGACAATTTCAAAGAGCAGGAGCAAGCCCATGAATAATACCATCACATTGCCCACCATGATTTCCGTTAAACAGGCATCCGCACAGTTTGGCTTAACGCCTTACTTTCTGCGCAGTCTGTGCCATGATGGGAAAATTCGCTACATCAAGGTTTCAAAAAATCGCTGGCTGCTGAACGCTGAAAGCATTGTCGAGTACTGCAACGGCATCCCGGCGGAATCCACCCAGCCCGACACCGTGCAGGGTGTTCACCGTGTCACCCTCTAGTAAGGAAGGAGTTTGAGTATGATTCATCTTTATGGCAAATTTTATCTCACCGCTGACGGTAATAGCTATACCGTAGGCATTCCGTCCGCAGTCAGTGATCGCCGCAGAGCAAGCGGGAGAACCGCCCCAGTTATGAGGGAAGCGAGGTATTATACCACGCTGGAAAACGCCGTGCAGGGCGCAGCGAATAGCGCACTCCGGGATTGCATCGCATCCGATGAAGTTCAGAGCTTGCACGATGCTGTTGAAACACTCCGCACCATTAACAAGGAAATCCGTGCTGCTGTATCGGTGCTGGACACCAACGCCGCCGGGAAGTGAGGTTGATACTTTTGCCCCGTACATACTTTCCCTTTTACTTTACGTTCTACGAATCCGCCCAAACGATGAAGCCTAAAATGCGTGCTGCTTTCTATGAAGCCATTATAGAATACGGAGTTACAGGCAACAAACCAACGCTTCCAAGCAGCATTGCGGGTTACTGGCCGATGATTAAGAAAGCATTAGACACGTCTAAGCAGCGATATGACGCAGGCGAAAAAGGCGGTAAAGCGTCAAAAGAAAGCCGTTTTGGTTCAAACAATAAGAAGAATAAGGATAATGAGAATAATAAGGAAAGGGAGAACAATAAAGAGAATGATACTGCTGACGCAGCAAGCGAGGGCGTGACCCAACAAGACAAGCAAGACGTTTTTGCACAGTTTGCGGGTGAAGATTCATCCCTTTTGCAAGCCTTACAGGGGTATGACACCATGCGGCAAGAGAAGCACAAGTCTTTAACCGACACTATGCGGCGCAGCTTGTGCGAACAGCTTAACAGCGAGTTCCAGCCTTGCGAATGGGCGGCGGTTGTCAATCAATCCACTATGCGGGGGTGGATGAAGTTCTACCATTGGACGAACCGAAGCCCCAGCAGAGCCAGCGAAGGCCGCTGACAGCCGAAGAAGAATACACTCGCTTGTTTAATGAAGTCTGTGGGGGTGGTACACCGTGACGCAAAAGGCACTGATTGAATGTTTATCCACTATCGACAGCCATTTTGGAAAGCAGCCCAGCCCCGAAGCCCGCCGGGCTGAAATTCAAGTGTATATCTCTGTATTGGGCAACATCCCGGACGAGATCGCGCTGAAAGCCTTGCCCGCTGCCTTTGCGTCTGTCGGTATCAGCATCAATTCATTGTGGATTGGAGCAACGCTATCAAAGAGCTGCAAGCCGCCGCCCTGCCCTCTGCTTCTGAAACATGGATGCAGACCCGGCGGATTGCAAAGCGGATTCAGGACAACAGCTATCATGCCCGGTATGGTGGTATCGTGACCCACGAGGCAAAATCACGCCGCATCAGTTGAGGGAAGAAAGCCGCAAGCTCTTTGGAGAACTGCCCCCAGCTATTCAAGCATGGGCGGGTTCACCGGATGATTTGGCAGACCTCTTTAATCGGTCACAGTCGGATTTACTGCAATTCGTCAAGCCGGGCTTTGACCGTGCTATAAAGGAAGCAAGCATAAATCAGGCATTCAGAAAAGAACAGGGGCGTTGCCAAGTGACGTTGCGAGAACTGCGCTTGCAGCACATCAAGCGGTTTAATCACCCACCCGACGGCAGTCCCTGCCCCACCTGCAACGGCAGCGGTCACTATCTTGTTGAATGGTCAAGCCTAATCTGTACTTTGGTCTGCTAACCATGTGTCCCACTTGCAGACGGTATGAAGTCACAAATAATCTGTGGTGGTGGGAGTGGATTTTACCAGAGATACAGGAAGAATACAGCAGGGCTTTGAACGCATCGACAGAAGAGCGAAGAAATGAATAGCCGTAAACAAAAAGAAGCTGCCCCATGTGTTACCAGCACACAGGACAGCCGAGAGCGGGGAAATATGGCTACTATCGTTCCCGCCCTCTATTATATCACATCATCGTTTAGAATGGAGGGATTTCTTTGAAAATCTATGACATTGTGCCGCAAGGCGAAGAAAACGCAATCCCTGCCGCAGAGGTCTGCCGTATTTTGGGAGTAACGCCCAGAGAGCGCCGAGCCATTGCCGCAAGGGAATTAAACGAAGGCTGTTAGTCCTTTACACCACCGAAAAGCCCGGCGGATACTTCAAACCAAGTCCGGGAGAGAAGGGCAGACAGGAGATTCAACGATTCAGAGCAAGAGAACTTGCCCGGTTGCGCTCTTTTGGCAAAAAAGTCAAGGTTGCTGACGATATTTTGAAGCAGTGCGCCGGACAGACCCAGCTTGACCCGCCGTGCGCCCTTAAAGAAGTTTGACCCACCCTATACACACATATTAAAAGGAGTTTTTACATTATGGTCATTAACCACACCGACAATTCGGCACTTTACCTTTACGCAGTTGACCGTTTGAAGAACAAGCCGCTGACTGACAAAATGCACGAATGCTTTGGTTTGTTGCAGCAGATTCAGAACAAGGACGTTAGCGGCAAGCTATACCTTGCTATCTGCGATGCTGTGGACATTGCCGAAGATTCCGCTTTTGACGCTGGCGCAGAGTTGCAGTCTGCTATTAGTGCGGACGAGCTGACAAGCCACGAGGACGGCGCAGAAGCCCACGCAGACACGAACACCAGCACCAGCGAGGACACCCCGAACACCATCGAGTATGTGCAAGACGCACGAGAGTTTATTGCAGCGTTGAGCCGGAAGGAGCTGGAAGAATTTGGACACGATGAAATCAACGGCGCAGACCAGATGATTGTTGCGCTGAACGCCATCGAACAGCTTGCCAAGTTCGACAACGCAGCAGCGTGGGAGTGCTACGGAGATTTTATGGAATCGAACCTTTGCGGTGTGTCCTTTAAGATTGAAAGCTGATTTAATTTCACGAAATCACGCTGTTTTTATGAATCGTGTTTTAGTTGGTTTTATTAGTCATAGCTAACTTACTAAAAACAAAGAATCCCTGCACCCGGCTTGAACGTCAGATGCAGGGAATATTTTTGCAACAAAATTATATATCTTTTGAAACAGAGATTCTAGGAATCATGCGGTTATTTACTTGCCTTAAACAAGGCTTGAAAGAACCAAAATCCAAAAAGCAGACAGCCGATAATAGTAGCCATAACACAAGCCCCCTTATTCTTCCGTAGGTGCATCCTCATCCGCTGGATGCTCTTTCAAGAAATCGTCAGCCGCCTGTTTCAGTACAGCGTTTGGAGTAGTCCCGGCGGCTACACAAGCAGCCCGGAATCTGGCAGCGTAGTCTTTCTTTACTCTGCATCCGAGAATAGTCATGTTTTCTTTATCCCATTTGGCGTTAGCCCTTTTCCGTGCTTCTGTTACCATATAAAGCCCTCTGTCGCATAGATCGGTGATTCTTCTTGTTTAACAGTATACCACAAAAGCACACAATTTAACAGTACAAAATAGCACAGTTTACACTGTTTAATATTGTGCATCATGTCAATAGACATATACTATTAAATAGTGTATACTATAATCACAGCAAGGGAGTTCACCGGATGAAGGGCGAAGGAAGAACCGGGAGAGCAAATACGAAAAGTTAGCGAAGCGATGTAACCCGCTCCCATCTGCTGTATATGAAAAATGCCCGGTGCTAGTCGCCAAACCAGAACACCGAGCAAACCCAAAGGGGCAAGGCAATTATAACAGCCCTGCCCCACATTGTAAAGTGAGGTAGTAAAAATGACGTACAATCTGCATGAAATCATGTGCAAGGCGTGGAAGCTGTTCCGCAAGGGCATCGGCACATTTGCCGAATGTCTGCACCGGGCATGGAACAGCGCAAAGGCTGAGCCCATCAACGCCCAGCGCATTGCAGAAGCCCAGCAGACCGCCGGGATTGAAGAAGAATGCCGGACGTGGGCAGACTGGAAGAAGCAGGGGCGTGAAGTCCTGCACGGCGCAAAACCCGCTTTCCAAGTCCTCTTGATTTACGCAAGCAAGGGTGACAATGCAAGCTATAAAGCATCGTTCTTCCCTGAATCCCTTACTCAGCCGATGAACGCATAATCACAAGATATACGAGTACACGAACACGAGATATAGAAAGGACAGTACAAAATGAACAAGCAGAACAGCACCGAGCGCACCGCAGAAGTTAGCCAGATTGCAAGCCTGATTCGAGCCAAAGCCCAGAAGCACCCCGAAGTGATTGATATTGTGGTCGCTCTGATTGACCGGGTATCGCAGAGCAGCAAGCCGGAGATTGAAGCGTTAGGCAAGCAACTTGAACAGCACGAGGCGATTATCCTGCTATTATGAAGCTGCTGAACATCCAGCCCAGCCCCCAGCACTAAACAGCATATAACACCAGCGCAGAGCCTTGTTTTAGCGGGTTCTGCGCTTTTTCTTTGCCTAGTAATGAGTATATTGCCAGACCCCGAAAGCCTGTTTCCCACGCATTTGCACAGGCATCCCACGCAGCGAGAAGCGAAGCCGATACAATGCCGTCACATCTGGCGGTATCTTTGAGGGCATATCCCCAAAAGTGGGGACATCTTCACAGGTGGGTGCATCCAAAAGCGGATTGACCCAGCTAGGAAGTTGCTGTGCATCACAATTCTGTGATAGTGCCAGGCAGACCGGGCAAAGGGTCGTAATTGAAATACACTCAATTTTGAGGGCATCGAAACCTGCTCAATTTTGAACCGATTACACAGATCGGTGCAGTCAGGCAGATTGACCACATTGCCGCTTGTGTCGATGCTGACACTTTTTTGTGTTGGGGTTGTGAATCTGGTTCATGCCCTTGTGTGTAGGGTCGGTATCAGATACCGCTCCCCCATAAGTGGGGGAATAGGTAGGTGGGGCGTGAAACGCTACACACCCAGCCCATAGCAGGGGCATATAGTAGCCCACAATACAGCCGTATGATATAGGGCAAGGCATACAGAACAGGGGCGCACACTGTCGCACTAGATGCTGTTTTGTGGGATTTGTCGCACTTTTGTCGCACTTTCCGGGCATTTCACAGCGCATATAAAAGCAAAAATCCCACGATACACGCCGCCATTCTAGCGGTATATCGCAGGATTTTTCTTGGAGCTGGTGACAGGAGTTGAACCTGCAACCCACTGATTACAAATCAGTTGCGCTGCCATTGCGCCACACCAGCATCGGTTACTTAGATAGTATACCACCAGCGGGCGGGTTTGGCAAGGCTTGATTTCTGATTCTACGGTTATTCCACGGTCACGCTCTTGGCGAGATTGCGGGGTTTATCCACATCACAGCCGCGCAGAACAGCCATATAGTAGGCAAACAGCTGCAGCGGAACGATGAGTTGCAGGGGCATCAGCAGGTCATCGTAGTCATCCAGACGCACCACATAGTCGGCCACGCCATCGGGCACCACGGCATCCCGGGTGGTGAAGAGCAGGACCTTCGCACCGCGGCTCTTGGTCTCCTTGGCGTTGGAGATGGTCTTTTCGTAGACCTGCTTCTGGGTGGCAAGGGCGATCACCGGCACGCCGTCTGTTACCAGACTGATGGTGCCATGCTTGAGTTCACCCGCCGCATAAGCATCCGAGTGGACATAGCTGATCTCCTTCAGCTTCAGGCTGCCCTCCAGCGAGAGCGAATAGTCGAACCCGCGGCCGATGAAGAAGCAGCTCTGGGTATTGACGAAACGGCTGGCCAGATACTTGATCTGCTCACAATCGGCCAGGCGGGGCTTGATGACCTCCCCGGCCCGGAGCAGCTCTGCCGTCAGGCGGCGGATCTCGGCATCGGTCTGCATTCCCCGGGCGTAAGCCAGCCGCAGGGCGAACAGGTAGAGCACGCACATCTGCACCATGTAGGCCTTGGTGGAGGCCACGGCGATCTCAGGGCCGGCATAGGTGTACATGACATAATCCGCCGCGCGGGCAATGCTGCTGCCCACCACGTTCACAATGGCCAGCACCGGCACGCCCCGGCTCTTGGCCAACTTGAGGGCTGCCAACGTATCGCTGGTCTCGCCCGACTGGCTGATGATGATGACCAGATCCTCCGGCCGCAGGATGGGGTTCCGGTAGCGGAACTCGCTGGCGATCTCCACCTGTGCAGCACCCGGGCCAGCGCCTCGATGGCGGCCTTGCCCACCATGCCCGCGTGCATGGCCGTGCCGCAGCCCACCAGATGCACCGTGCCGATACGGCGCAGCCGCTCATCCGTCAGCTCAGGAACGCGCAGGTCGGGCAGACCGTTTTCCACGCGAGGGCTCACTGTGGCCGTGATGGCCGCAGGCTGTTCGTTGATCTCCTTCAGCATGAAGTGCGGGTAGCCGCCCTTTTCAGCAGCTTCCTGATCCCAGTTGGCGGTCAGAACTTCTCGCTCCACCGGCTCCGCGAACTCATTGTAGAAGCGGATGCGTCGGCGTTCACCACCGCCATGTCCCCCTCTTCCAGCACGCTGTACCGGCGGGTATATTTCAGCAGCGCCGGGATATCCGACGCAATAAAGTTTTCCTCTTCGCCCCAGCCCACGATGAGCGGGCTCTCCCGCTTGACCGCGAACAGGGTATCCGGGAAATCCCGGAACAGGACAGCCAGCGCATAGCTGCCCCGCACCATGGCCAGAGCGGCGCGCAGGGCTTTGAGGGGCTCGCCCTCATAGCAGCTGTCGATGAGCTTGACCAGGACCTCGGTGTCAGTCTCGCTCTCAAAGGTATAGCCCTTGGCCATAAGCCGCTCCTTCAGCACACCATAGTTCTCGATGATGCCGTTGTGGACGATGCTCACCCGGGGCGTGGAATGCGGGTGGCTGTTCACATCGCTGGGCTCCCCGTGGGTCGCCCACCGGGTGTGGCCGATGCCGCAGCCGCTCCGGGCCAGGGCCTCCACCGCCAGCCGCTTGCGCAGCTCCGCCAGACGGCCCTTGCTCTTGACCACCCGGATGCCGCCCTCCAAAGCCAGGGCCACACCGGCGGAATCATAGCCGCGGTACTCCAGCTTTTCCAGACCATCCAGCAAAACATCCTGTGCATTCCGTTTTCCAACATAACCAACAATGCCACACATACAAAACACCTCCATGCCGACAGCCCGGCGCAAAAACGCGCGCAGCACAGCTGTCAGCCTCCTATAACAGTTTATGTTCTTGTATGGCTTTCTTTGAGGGGATCTGTTACGGTATCACTGCCGATTTTTGCCCCTCTCTGCGGCTGGTATAGCCCATGGTCAGCCGGAGAAACATCCGCCGAAATTTTCGATGATTCCTCTCCTCGTCACCCTCACGGCTGTCACCCGTGTGGCCCGGCGCTTTGTGTCAGCTGATAGCAGACATTCCTTCTTTCAAGTTTTCTTTCATACAACCCCTCCGTCATTGCTTCGCAATGCCACCTCACCTTGTAGGGGAGGTCTTGGCAGTCCTCGCAAAGTTTCCGTTTTCGCCAGGGGCTCCCCTACTAGGGGAGCTGTCGAGCGTATGCGAGACTGAGAGGTTTATTCATTACTTTCCCAGCATCTTATGCAGTTTCGGCCGCCACACCAGCTGATACACCTGCAGCAGGTTGTGGAGCGCCCGGTCATACAGCAGAAAGGCCACGTTGCCCATGGCAAGGGTGGCCAGCGAGACCACCAGCGCGGTGGTCTTCAGCTCCTGCGAAATGCTGCCCGCAGGCACCAGCAGCAGCACCAGCCCGTACATGGCCAGCACGGCACCGTTGCAGAGCAGCAGCTTGCACAGCACCCGCACCAGCGGCAGACGGATGCGCTCAAACCGGGGCTTGACCAGCGGGTAATACCCCAGCAGGAATACAAAGACCAGCGCCACCTCCTTATCCGGCACAAAGAGCAGGCTGAGCAGGCTCACCGCGCCGTAGGCTGTCAGGGCCATGGTCCTGCCGCACTCCACGCAGACCGTGGCGATGAGCAGGCTGGCCACCGCCGGAGCAATGAACATCAGCACCGGCACCACGGCCCCCAGCAGCATCAGGGCTACGCTCAGGGCAGCCGCCATGCCGCAGTAGGCCATCGCCCAGCTCTTGCGGGCCTTCACGGCAGCTCCCAGCGCACGCTGGTTCTCCGGGTCCAGCGGTTCCACCGCATGGCGCAGGCCCAGGATCATAATATTGTCGATCAGGCTCTTGTTCAGCTTGACATCCAGCATCCCGTAGGCGCGCACCAGATCGTTTGCCGCAGCCAGCGACTGCGCCGGGCATTTTCCAGTGCAGCACCGGGGTCCTCGACACCATTGACCAGATACACATTGTACCGCCCGGCCCGCTTGTCACCGGCCACACGGCCCGCCTTATCCAACAGGTAGAACACCCGCCCGATGCAGCTGCCGATATAGCGCATACTCTTGCGCTGGCTGTTCTCATCGGTGGCAAGCGTGGAGTAGAGCGCGCCGTAGATGTTGCTCATAGGCTCGGCAACCTCGGTGTAGTTCTTGGCGTTCAGGTTCCTCTGAACGATCGCCTGCTCCTGCTCCTGTTCAAACAGCCGCTCCAGCGCGGGGTTCTCCTGCACGGCCTTTTCGTAGGCGCGGCGGAGCAGGATGCGGTCGATGGTGCGCTTCACCCGCTGTTTTAAGGGCAGCTCGTCACAGCGGCGGTCCTGCAGCTTATGCCAGCCCAGCAGCACCTCCACCTGCGCGGCCAGCCGGATGCCTGGGTCTGGCACATCATCGGCCTCCAGCAGAGCGTCCCGGCAGGCGCACCTTTTGCAGGTCGCTCCGCCCGGCCAGGCTGTCTGACAGCAGTGCGAACAGAACCCCGTTGTGCTGCAGCAGACTGCACGAGTAGAGCCCGTAGGTCGTGTTCAGCTGATACTGCACGCCCCGCAGATACCACTGGTAGATATTATAATCCCGGATGGTAAGCTCCGGAGGATAAGGCCGCATCGGACCGTCCATGTCTTTTTGTTCTCCTGTTTACTTTTTCTTAAACTCGACGGTACGCTTCCCGTCAAAGCCCTGCTTGGGCATCGGCTTTGCCTTGTGCTCAAACTTGGGGGCCTCGTAGTACATATACAGCTGGCAGGGAATCATACCGTTGTACATCTTGCGGCGCTTGTTGGCGCGCTTGCCGTAGTGGCTCTCAAACTCCATATCGGCAGTGATGGCGTACAGGCCCGCGCAGGGATGCTCGGCCATCTGCTGGCCAGGGTGCGGGCCAGCTTGGCGGCACCCTCGATGGTGCTCATCCGCTCGCCGTACGGGGGATTGGTCAGAACGATGGCTTCGGGCTTTGCCGCAAAGTCAGCGACATCGGCCACCTCAAAATGGCAGCGCTTTTCCACACCGGCCAGCTTTGCGTTGGCATTGGCCAGTGCCACGGCGGCGGGGTCGATATCGTAGCCAAAGGCTTCAAAGCCCACATCCAGCTTGGACTCTGCCAGCGCTTTCTGGCGCTGCTCGGCCCAGAGGGAAGCGGGCACAAAGCTGTAACGCTCGGCGGCAAAACGGCGCTTGAGGCCGGGGGCAATATTCATGGCCTTCTGGGCGGCTTCGATCAGCAGGGTGCCGCTGCCGCAGAAGGGATCTTCCACCAGACTGTCGCGGCGGACACGGCCCAGGTCGGCAATGGTCGCGGCCAGCGTCTCACGGATGGGGGCCTCCATGGCGTTGCGGCGGTAGCCGCGCTTGTGCAGGCCCTCGCCGGTGGTATCCAGCATGATCTCGCAGACATTCTTGCGCAACATGAAGCGGATCTTGTACTCCGCGCCGGTCTCGGGCAGAACAGAGGTATGATGCTTGTTCATCAGGCGCTTGACCACAGCCTTTTTGATGATGCTCTGGCAGGCAGGCACGCTGGTGAGCTGGCTGTTCAGGGAAGAGCCGGTCACAGGGAAAGCGGCATCGGCGGGCAGCAGCTCCTCCCAGGGGATGCTGTACACGCCGTCAAACAGCTCATCGAAGGTGGAAGCGGGGTAGGTGTTGAGGAGCAGCATCACGCGCTCCACCGTGCGCAGGTTCAGGTTGGCGGCAGCGATCATCTCCGGCCCGCCCGCAAAGGTCAGGCGGCCATCCCCTACCCGGATGTTCTCGGCCCCGATGCGGGTCAGCTCAAATTTCGCAGTTGCCTCGCAGCCAAAGAAGCAGGGTGCGATCAGTTCAAATTTTGCAGGCATTCTGGTTCCTTTCTTGTCCGTGGGCGTTGCCGCACCACCAAAAAACAGGCCCGCCCCGCTGGGGCAGGCCCGGTTCGTTCTGTGAATCAGCGGCCGCGGCGGGAGCGCGGTGCATAACCGCCGCCGCGGCGGTTGTTGGTCTCGTGGTCGAGGTCGGCCATCTTTTCCTCGCTCTGGCTCTTGAAGCGGCTCATCATATCCTCAAAGCTCAGGTTATCGCTCTTGGCCGGGGCCTTGGGCTGCCACACACGGGGTGTTGCATCCCGGGCAGGGCCGCGCCCACCCTCACGAGGGGGCCGTCCG
>ENA-OQEB01000508-OQEB01000508.1-human-gut-metagenome-genome-assembly--contig:-NODE-508-length-15937-cov-2.088868_pt1 | contig 15937 bp, 19 predicted proteins | sample MGYA00242787_ERZ504619 | MGnify/ENA primary metagenome ERZ504619 (study PRJEB26092, sample SAMD00036317) | human gut metagenome | host: Homo sapiens | study: EMG produced TPA metagenomics assembly of... | reverse complement strand
CCGTCGCAGGCAATGAGGGCGGCTCTGGCAGACCGTCAGAGGGGTGGAACTCCCGTGGTGTCAGTTCGCTACTGACCGTTTGGCGACTTCCCATAGCATTTCGGGGTGTCGAGGACAAATTGAAATGCTCCTATCATAAAGCCAGATAAAAGGTAGTCATAGGAACAGAGATTTTGCTTATACTCTCCCGACCTTAAATACTTCCTTTTGTTTGGCTGCCTACATAGGCAGAACATACCTGCCTAAATAAATCTGGGAGGTCAAACATAATGGAAAGAAAAATCAAGCGTGGAGATATTTACTACGCAAATCTAAATCCTGTTATCGGCTCGGAGCAAGGCGGAACAAGACCTGTACTTATCATTTCAAACGATGTCGCAATAAGCATAGCCCTACGGTCATTGTCGCACCCATCACAAGCCGAATACACACTAAAGCAAAATTGCCGACACACACTTTAATCAATGATTTTGAAGGTTTGGATAAGAACTCAATTATCCTGTTTGAACAAATCCGCACCATAGACAAACAACGCCTGCGTAAATATGTTGGTATGCTATCCACAGTCATAATGCAAGAGCCGATAAAGCTCTTGCCATTAGTATTTCTTTGAGGGAGGTCAATAATGAATGAAATTAAGGTAGATAAAAATGTAGCGGCTCTGAAACTCATTGAGATACTTCTTGAAAAAGGAATGATAAATCAAGCCACATATACAAATATCGTGAAACACGCAAATTCGCACATTTCACAGGCGGCTTGATAATCAGTACAATATATTCAGAAAAATGAATTGGAGGTATGCTTAATGAACACAGCAGTAAATGAATATAATTACAGATTTAAGCTCACAGATTATTCTCTGTTTGACAGAAACAGAGCCAGAAAAGTTGCTATTTATGGTCGTGTTTCAACAGAACACGAAGCACAGTTATCTGCATTGGAAAATCAGTTACAATGGTATGATGACCAAGTAAAATATCATCCGAACTGGACGGTCTGTGAACGATATATTGATGAAGGTATCACGGGAACACAGGCAAAAAAACGCCCTGCCTTTTTGAAAATGATTGAAGATGCCAAGCAAGGTAAATTTGATTTAATTGTTACCAGAGAGGTATGCCGTTTTGCACGAAATGTTGTGGATACCCTTGTTGTTACAAGAGAGTTAAAAGGCATAGGCGTTGAGGTGTTTTTTATCGACGATAATATTTGGACAATGGACGGAGATGGAGAACTGCGGCTATCTCTTATGGCAACATTGGCACAGGAAGAAAGTCGCAAGACTTCCGAGCGTGTAAAAGCAGGTCAGAAAATCAGCCGTGATAATGGTGTTCTCTATGGAAACGGTAATATTTTAGGTTATGACCGTGTTGGAGATACCTATGTTATCAATGAGGAACAGGCAGAAACGGTCAGAATGATATATGATTTGTATCTGCAAGGTTATGGCTCGATGAAAATCGCAAAGATTTTGACGGAGCGAAAAAGGAAAACAGCTTCTGGACTTATAAAGTGGAGCGTTTCAAATATTATGAGAGCGATTAAAAATGCCACTTACACAGGAACAAAGTGTTACAACAAATCCAGAAGCAATAACTTTTTAGAGCAGAAGCGAATAAACAATCTTGATATGTCCACTTATGAATATGTTGAGGGTGATTTCCCTTCTATTATTTCTCAAGAGATATGGAATAAAGCACAGGCGATAAGGGAAAGTAGAGTAAAACCTGTATGTGTATCGGCAGGGAAAAACACACATAGTAAGCGTGATTCACGAGATATATGGGTCAATAAGCTACGTTGTTCCTGCGGCTCATCATACCGTAAAAATAAATGGCATACGAAATTGGACGGAAAAACCTCTTACGGTTATCAATGCTACAATCAGCTTAACAACGGAATTAAACGGAAAAGAGCTGAAATCGGTTTAGATACTGAGGGATATTGTGACAGCAGAATGATAACCGATTGGAAACTCGATTTTATGGCAAAAGCTTTGTTAGAGCATCTCTGGACGGAGAGAAAAGAGTCTGTACTGATTGCGTTAGACCTTATTAAGTATTATTATAAGGAAGAAAAATCTAACGAAACTCAATCCGATACGGTAACGATACAGGCGAAATTGGATAAGGCAAATAGCAGACTGACTAACTTGATTGCTATGAGAGCTGATGGAGAGATTTCCAAGGACGAGTATCAAGCAATGAGAAGTCCTGTCGATGAAGAAATCAAGAAACTTCAAAAAGCACTTGATGAAATTCCACAGGAAAAAAGCAATCCGAAAGGATTGGATATAGAGGGTATCCGTTCCACTCTGAACAGCTTTATTGATTTTAGTGGTAGCACTATCAGCCACGATGTTGTCAATCAGTTTGTATATCTGATAACACCGACATCGGATACTACATTTGATTGGTATGTTAATCTGAATGGGACAGCAGATGTGAAAGCAACCTTTACAGCGGAAGGCAGAAAGAAAAACTGCATTATCAAATTGGAGGAAATCGAAAAGATTTCCTCGGTACATAGGGAAAAGAATGAGGACAATGCTCATTTCATTAAAAACCCCCATATTTTTACCTATCTGCACAGGCTGCAATCGCTGAGATGTAATTCGGATTTACGAATTAAAGCGTAAAGCATAACTTATAAGCTAACCCCCGTATCTCGCAAGAGGTACGGGGTTTTTTCTTTGTATTGAAGTGCAAATAATAGTGTGCTATAATCAAAAAGAAAAAACTCTTTGGGAGGTTACGATATGAAAATGTTAGAAATCGGAAGTAGGGCAAACGCTTCGGCGGTAGCTCTCGGCTGTATGAGAATGGCGAGCCTTGACGAGAAGCAAATCGACAGCATTATAGGCTGCGCTTTGGAAAACGGTGTAAACTTTTTCGACCATGCGGATATTTACGGCAAAGGCGAGTCGGAAAGGCTGTTCGGCGCTTATCTCAAACGCAATCCGAGCGTTCGTGACAAGATATTTATACAGACAAAATGTGCAATTCATGACGGTCAGTACGATTTTTCAAAGGAGCATATCATATCCTCGGTTGAGGGCAGTCTTGAGCGTCTCGGCGTCGATCATGTGGACTTTTTGCTACTTCATCGCCCTGATACTCTAATGGAACCCGAAGAGGTTGCAGAGGCATTTTATATCCTGAGAAGCTCGGGAAAAGTTCGTGATTTCGGCGTTTCAAACCATAATCTTATGCAAATTGAGCTGCTTAAAACCGCTGTTAAAAGACCGCTTTGCATAAATCAGCTTCAGTTTTCGATAACAGAGGCAGGAATGGTAACCTCGGGTATGAACGTGAATATGAAAAATGAGGAGTCTCAAATGCACGACGGCGGAATTCTGGAATACAGCCGCATTAAAAAGATGACAATTCAAACCTGGTCGCCGTTCCAGCAGGGATTTTTCAAGGGCTCGTTTATCGACAATGACGATTATCCCGAATTGAACGCAAAGCTTGCCGAAATAGGCGAAAAATACGGCTTGACGAAAACGGGCGTTGCGGCGGCGTGGATATTAAGACACCCTGCGAATATGCAGCTGATTGCAGGCACAATGACCCCCGACAGGCTTTCGCAGATTTGCAAGGCGGCGGATGTAACCTTGACACGCTCGGAATGGTACGAAATTTACAGGGCGGCAGGTCATTGCTTGCCGTAAGGGGTAATTATGGTAAAAGAGTTAGTTCACGACCCGATTTTGTTGGCTATGAAATCGGAAGAGGCTGCAAAGGACGATTTACAGACGGCGCAGGATTTGGCGGACACATTATCGGCACATAAGGACTCGTGCGTAGGTATGGCGGCAAATATGATTGGCGTGCACAAAAGAATTATCGTGTTTGACAACGGCGGAGAGTATATGACAATGCTCAATCCCGAAATATTGAAGAGGTCAGAGCCTTATGAAACGGAAGAGGGCTGTCTTTCCTTGCTCGGCGGACCGAGAAAATGCAAAAGATATAAGTCCGTCAAGGTTAAATGGCAGACGGTTGATTTTCAAACACGCATCAAGACCTTTACAGGCTTACCGCACAGATAATTCAGCACGAAATGACCATGCGACGGCATATTGATATAATAAAGCACAAAAAACCTCTCTGATGAGAGGTTTTTTATATTTGTGTAATTAAATTTGTGTAATTCAATTTTTAATGACGTGGCGTTTTATTGCCGAAAAGGTTTCATCTGATATATCGTGCTCGATTTTACAAGCGTCCTCGGCAGCCGTTTCCTCGCTGACGCCGAGGGCAATAAGGCATTTTGTGAGGATTGTGTGTCGCTCGTATATCTTTTCCGCAATTTCACGCCCTAAAGCCGTAAGGGTTATATAGCCTTCTTTTGAAATGAGAATATATCCGCCGTCTTTGAGCAAATTAACGGCTCTGCTGACGCTCGGCTTTGAAAAAGACATATATTCGCTTATATCTATTGAGCGCACGCTGTTGCTCTTTTTTGAAAGAATGAGTATCGTTTCAAGATACATCTGTCCTGATTCTTGAAGCTGCATTTGAGACACCTCGCTTATATATCAATAATAACATAAGTTGGGGGAAGTTTCAACAACAATCGGTTTTTACGGTGGAAATAATTGCGGATATGTGATAAAATTTACTCGGTGATTATATGAAAAATATATGCTTGCTTATAAAGCCGTCGTCGGACAACTGCAATATGCGTTGTAAATATTGCTTCTATGAGGATATTGCGCAGAAGCATTGCGAAAAGCTCGGCTTTATGAGTGAAAACACGGCGGAGAATTTAATTAAAAAAGCTTTGTCGTTTGCCGAAAGAGAAATTACCTTTATGTTTCAAGGCGGCGAGCTACGCTTATCGGTCTTGATTTTTACAAATTCTTTGTCGGCTGTGTGAATGAAAATAATGAAAATTCGCTGAAAATTCATTATGCTATACAGACTAACGGCTATTCGCTTGACGAGACGTGGGCGGAATTTTTCAAGAAAAATGATTTTTTGGTCGGCTTGTCGCTTGACGGAAATAAAGAGCTTCACGATTTGAACAGGGTTGACGCTTCGGAAAAGGGTACGTTTAACCGTATTACCGAGGCGGCGAAAGTGCTCGAAAAGCACAAGGTGGATTTTAATATCCTGACCGTCGTTACAAATGCGCTTGCACGCTATCCGCAGGCTGTTTACAATGAGTATAAGAAGCGTGGATATAAATATTTGCAGTTTATTCCCTGCCTTAATCCGATTGATTTGCCGAACGAAAGGCTTGATTTTACCCTTACGCCCGAAAGGTACGGAAATTTCTTGAACACGATTTTTGATTTGTGGGTAAAGGACATTATGGCAAATGACCCCGTGAGCATAAGGCAGTTTGAAAACTATGTTATGCTGCTTCGAGGTCAGCCGCCCGAGAGCTGCGGCTTTTCGGGAGTTTGCTCGTTCCAGTATGTTGTCGAGGCGGACGGCGGAGTGTATCCGTGCGATTTTTATGTGCTTGACGAATTAAAGCTCGGAAATGTCAACGAAAACACCTTTGAGGATTTCGACAGGCGGCGTGAGAGAGGGATTCGTCGAGCTTTCAAGGGAGAAGCCGGAGGAATGTAAAAAGTGCGAATTTTTCCCCATTTGCCGCAACGGCTGTAAGAGATATTGTGAGCCGCTTGTTGACGGAATTCCGCAAAAAAATATTTTCTGCGAGAGCTATAAGGCATTTTTCAAGCACTCTCTCGGAACGCTTTTCAGACTTTCACAATATTAAAAATTTGGCTGAGTGTTCATAAGGAAGTATTGGTTTCTCGCATAAAAATCCATTATGCTTTTGCCAAAAAGCTCGCAAGGCGACAGCTTGCTTCATTTCTCGGCTTCGGCATAAAAGAATTTTTATAACTACGAAACTGCAACGCACTTCAAAATAATATATTTTTGATGCAAGAAAAGGCAAACCCCGCAGATAATGCTAACGCATATCTGCGGGGTTTAACGAATTATTGCGCAAAAAGATGTTGTTTTGAAGCAAAACTGCCTTATTAACGCTCAGCCTTGGCTGAGCCTTTGCTTGCGGTTTTCGTTTTTGTTGCTTTGGATTATTTTAACTCTCTCAAATAAACGCCGTTGCATTTGAGCTTTTCAATTCTGTCGCCCGTTACAAAATACACGTCCCGTGCAATATCCATAAACGGCTTGTCGTTGATTGAGTCTGTGTAGAACTCGTCAATTTCAATATCGCCGTAAATATCCTTGAACATTTTAATCTTGCCCTCACGGTAGCAAATGCCGTGAATGTCGCCCGTTTCAATGTCAACCTCGGTGCCGATAAAATTCTTAATACCGACACGTCTGCATATTTCCTTTAGAATTACAGTTGGACAGGCGGAGAGAATTACGTCATCATCCTTACGGATTTTGTCGTAAAAGCTCTTGATTTTATTTTCGTGCTCGTCCCAAAAGATAGAAATTTCTTCCTCTATATTGTCAAATTTGGCGCAGCATTCCTTGAGGATATAGCCGTAATCGTTTATAACCTCGGAAATTGTGAGCTTGCCCGTTTTGTATTTGAAAAATGCTTCGGCAAATTTAGGCGTGTACTTTGCAACCTCTTTCGGATATTTTTTTAGATAGTACAAAAAGAAGTCAAATCCGCTTTCGCCGTCGTATATTGTATTGTCAAAGTCAAAGACTGTCATTGTATCGCCTCCGTGTATTATAATAGTATAATACCCTCTTTTTATGTATTCTGTCAATAAAAAACCCGATTATTTTCGCACTGCCTTGAAAAAGCCGATAAGGCGAATAAAAAAAGGCGCACTCCGTAAGGAAGTGCACCTCTCTCGGTGATTAGATTTTCGGTAGCTTGCATTAACAGCTGCAGTCGGGCTTTTTCTCGCAGGAGCATTCATTGTTACATTCGTTTTTCGGCGGGAAAAATTCGTCAACGGGAAATCTGATTTTTCTGAAGGTTTCGCACGGGTCGTCGGTATTGCAGTTACATTCCTTACGGGGTATGCAGAAATCGTATGCCGGAATGAGCATCTGAACGTCTCTTTCAAGCTGAACGATTGTGAAAATACCGAGCGTAACCGCAACTGCCTTGTCGTGTTGGCGGCTGAAAAGGTCCTCGGGGAATTCCTCGGTGAACGCTCTTTTAATGCATTTCGGCAACGTTACGTTGGAATTGCTAAAGGTGCAGCAGCAGTCGCACGGGGCGGCAGAGCTTTGCGTCAAGGGCGATAGGCTCGGCAACCTGTACCTTTGCACGTGGATTTGTGTTTGTGGAAATAAGCTGGTCGTCGTTCGCATCTGCGGTGTATTCCGAAGAATAGACCTTAACGGCACCGTCGCTGCCGTAGAGTACGCATTTCTTCGAGAACGTCGTAAGACCGTGTACTGTAATCGGCGCAAGGCAGCCTGCCGTGTAAGCCTCAATGGCAACCTTGAAGAAAAATGTAATGTCAACCGTGTAGCAGCCCTTGTTAAACGGCACCTTTTCAACGTCGATAAGACAGTTGATTATGTGCGCGCTTCTCAATTTTACATTTACGCAGTTGTTTATTACGTTTTGCGCCTCGTCGGGGAAATAAACTCTGAGGTCGGCAAGGCAATCCTTGTCTGCGCAAGAGTCGTAAACACGGTTTGTGTCGATGCAAATTGCTTCTCTGATTTTGCCGGGAATATTGTTACCGCAACAAGCTTTATTCTCTGACATAAGTAATTCCTCCTGTGATAAGTTTTGAGTTTGAAAACTTCATTAACAGTTTATGGGGCATTTGATAATGTGTTACAAAAATTTTTGTTGAAAACAGACCATTTTACAAGTATAATTATCATATTAAATATATGGCGGTATTTTTAATGAAATATGTTTACAGAGAATTTAAGGTTATATGGAAGCGATTTTTTGACAATTTCAAAATCGCCTTTGTCGGTATGGATGTAAAGCTTGACTCCGTGTACAGAGAGGTCGAAAGTCAAAGAATTAAAACGAATTTTGTGAACATTATACCGTTTTCCGTTTTTGTAATAATTTTTGAGCTCTCAAGTTCCGTTTTTAACATTGCCGCAGGCGATATTTGGTATTGCAGAGTCGGAACGGGCGTCGCCTGCCTTTCGTTTTTACTTTTTAACATAGTGGCATATGTGTTCTTGGAAAGAACGCTTGCAAGCGGAGATGCAACCGACAAGAGCAAGGAGTATTTTACATATCTTTATTGGGGTGTGTATGTGATTACGGCGAGCCTTATAAACAGCTTTGAGACGATAAGCTCAGGCAGTATAAGCAGCTTTTTCCTGACGGTATTCTCGCTGACAAGCTTTGCAATGCTTGAGCCGAAGCTCATATCTATATATTATTTCGTAATAGCGGCAGAGCAGACAGCGGTAACGATTATCACAAAAAGTTCTTTTGAGGTGCTTGTATTCAGTCTGTACACGGTTGCGGTCGGTCTGTTTTTGTCGATTTTCAAATACTGTACATATATGAACAGGTCGATTGAAACAAAACGCTTTGAACGCATTTCGGAGATTGATCCGCTTACGGGCTTGCTTAACCGCCGTGGTATGCAGCGCTCGGTTGACGGAATTTGGAGTTACTGCAAAAAGCACTCTATTCCGATTACCTTTGCGATGCTCGATATTGACTATTTCAAAAAATACAACGATAAGTACGGTCATTCGCAGGGCGACGAGTGTATCAAAATGATTGCCGAGTGCATCAAGCAAACCTTTCACGCAGGACGGATATAACCTGTCGCTTCGGCGGAGAAGAGTTTATTATAATCGTCGCAGGCGAGACTGAAGAAAAAGCACTTGAACAGCTCAAATTCCTAAAGCGTGAAATCGAGAATTTGAAAATCAAATCGGGCTGCCCCGAGTTCAATGAAAACATCACTGTAAGTATGGGCGTACATTCGGTTGATATTGACTCAACAACTATGTTCAGGGACGCAGTTTTGGGGGTTGACGCTCAGCTTTACAACGCAAAGGAGCACGGGCGTAACTGCATTTCCCGTAAAAATGAAATAATAAGATAAAGCTTAAATTGAAGTCTTGGATAATTTATCCGAGACTTTTTTATTTTTTCTTGATTTTATGCTCTATTTATGTTACAATAAGTAACATTTGTTACTATAAGAAACAATTTTAGGGAAGTTAGGGAAATGTTTTATGGGGTATTTGTTGAGAGAAAATTTGACGGAAAGGGATATGTAAACAGCTATGGGATAACATATGAAAACAATTTGATAAGGGATATTTCGGACAGCCTCGAGGATATTAGCGAGCTTACGCAACGCTTAAACGATTATGAGGTTGAGCCGACGCATATATTTTGCGTGATAGATGACTTCTTGTGCGAGAGGTACACCGTTTTGTCAAAGCCGATAGAATTGCGATAGATTTGTTGTGCAGTTTGTATAATGTGAGCCTCGATAATTTGTTAAACGATACAAACATTGTCTAAAAACGTTACTTTTTCCGTGGAATGTGATATACTTATAAATATTTTTTAGGTACCGTAAGGCGTTTCGGCGCACTGCGGCACAGTGAAACGGAGTGACTAAAGTGGAATTTACCGCTAATGAATTTACATTTCCGTCAGCCTCGGGACTTTGCGACATCTACGCACAAAGCGCAGCACCCGCAGACTTTTCACAGGTCAAGTATAGTGCAGATTTCTCACGGTATGGCAGAACATTCTAACAGATATGCACGCTTTGCTATGGAGCTTTGCAAGCAAGGCTATGCTGTATATATCAGCGACCATCTCGACACGGCAAATCCGTTGCCAATAAAGATGAATTGGGCTTTTTCGGCGACAACGGCGTTGAAAGCGTTGTCGAGGACTTGAAGCAGCTTACAGATATTGCAAGGCAGGAGTATCCCGATTTACCGTTCTTTATTTTCGGTCACAGTATGGGCTCGTTTATGGCAAGAGCGTATATTGCAAAGTACGGTCATTTGATTGACGGCGCAATTATATGCGGCACAAGCGGAACAAATCCTGCGGCAGGTATGGGAATTGCCCTTGCAAAGCAGCTTGAAAAGACAAAGGGCAAGCTTCACCGTTCGGGAATGTTGAACTCAATCGCATTCGGCACATATAATAAAAAGACTGAAAAGAGAACTGAATTTGACTGGCTTTCAAGAGACCAAAAGGAAGTCGATAAGTATATTAACGACGACCTTTGCGGCTTCTGCTTTACAACAAACGGCTTTGAAACCCTGTTCACCGCACTCAAGCAGGTGTCGGCGAAGCTTTGGTACAAAACCGTTCCGTCGGAGCTGCCCATTTTGCTAATTTCGGGCGAAAACGACCCCGTAGGCGAATACGGCAAGGGTGTAAAGCAGGTGTTTGAGGACCTTAAAAAGACAGGTCATCAGAACGTCATTATGAAGCTTTATCCCGAGGCAAGACATGAGCTTCTCAACGAGTTAAACCGTGATGAGGTTATGTCGGATATCGTCGGTTGGATGGATAGAATACTCGCAAAGCAGGAGTAAAATAAACGGCAGGCTTTTCTCGGTCTGCCGTATTTTTGATAAACGGAGGGATTTTATGGCAGATTTCAAAACAGGACCGCTTATGTATGCGCTTGCAGGCTTTATAGTTGTTTTTGTAATCGCACAAAGCGTATTTTTCATTGTAAAATCGTGGAAACGGGCAAAGGAAATAGGCGTTGAAACGGAGAAACTCAAGCAGACTATGATTTCGAGTATGCTTTTCACAATAGCACCTGCAATTTCAATTCTTGCAACGGTGTTGGCTCTTGCTTCTGCACTCGGAATTGTTTTGCCGTGGATAAGGCTCTCGGTTATCGGCAATTTGGCATATGAAACGGTTGCCGCCGAAGCGGCTTTGAACGTGCTCGGAACCTCCGTGTCAAATGAGGTAACGGACGTTACGCAGTTTTCGACAATAGCGTGGACTATGACAATCGGATCTTGCTTTCCGCTTGTGCTTTTGCCGATACTCTGCAAGAAAATTCACAAGGCAATGGGCAAGGTTACGCAGAAAAGCGCAAACGCAGGCAGGCTTGGAGATATTCTCGGTGCGGCGGCGTTTATCGGAATAATAGCGGCATTTATTTCAAGGGCAATCGCAGGCGTTCCCTCGGACGGACCGTCGGCAGGCATAATGTCGGTCGCAACGCTTCTTTCGGCAATGATATTCACGATTGCACTCGACTATCTTTGCAGAAAAAAAGAGCTCAAAAAATTAGAGCCGTTTGTTCTGCCGATAGCAATGTTCGGAGCAATGGGGATTGCCGTGCTACTGACGCAGGTTTTACCGCCCGAAATTGCGGCACTTACTTGGAGATAAGGAGGGAACGAATATGAAAAAAGAAAGACCCTATATCGACAAGGTACACACATGGGGAAGTATATGGTCGGTCAGCGCATTGGCGGCGTTGTTCTTCGTTCCGCTTATGTTTTCAATCAGATATAATGCATTTCCGCAGTTTTCAACGCTTTTGAAAGCACTTGCGGCTGTCGTTCCGATTTATTGGTCAACGGCGATTGTTGAGGTAATAACATATACGCCCATGCTCGGTGCAGGCGGTACATATCTTTCGTTTGTAACGGGAAATATCACAAACTTAAAGCTCCCATGCGCTATGAACGCTCTTGAAAGGGCGGAGGTCAAGGCGTCGAGCGAGGAGGGCGAGCTTATTTCGACCGTCGCAATAGCGGCTTCGGCGATTACCACAACAATAGTTATCGCAGTCGGCGTGTTGCTTTTCGCTCCCGTTCTTCCGCATATAACGGCGGACGACTCCGTTGTAAAGCCGGCATTTGAATATGTAATACCGGCACTTTTCGGCGCACTCGGAGCATCGTATTTTGCAAAGTATTGGCGACTTGCGATTTTGCCGATTTTGGCAGGTGTTGTAGTTTATATCTTCTCTCCGTCAATGCCCGTCGGCACAATGATATTCATAACAATCGTTGTCAGCATCCTCGGCGCATTCGGTATGTATAAGCTCAAATGGGTTAAATGAAAAACAATATAAAAAAACACGGGTGGCATTTTATAATGTCGCCCGTGTTTTTGCGTGTGCTCTGTTTATTTTAGGAATGCTTTGCCTTGTTCTATATATATTTGACGGTATTCCTTTTTCATTGAACGGTAAACCCTCAGCAATTCCTCTTCGTCCTGATCGACGGTGTTTTTTGAAAGTCTGTTCAGCAGATAATCAGTAGAAACATTGAAATACTCGGCTATTCTGATAAGCGTGTCAAAATCGGGCTCACTGCTTCCCTGTACATATCCGCCCATCGTTGACGCCGCAACATTTAAGTCGATAGCAACCTGCTTTTGAGTAAGGTTGCGTTCTTCTATTAACATTCGCAATTTATCGCTGAATTTCATATGCTTCACCTCTTGTATATTTTAATCTAAAAGACCGTAAAACGCTTGTAAAAACGAGAATACAGTTGACAAAACGAGTACATCGTTGTATGATTAAAATATATATAACCTTTGGAGGGAAGATTATGCATAAAACAAAGCAAAACAAGGATTTATTGAAAAAAATAGCTGTGGCAATACTTATAATTGCCGCAATGATAGGAATTTCCTATGCTGTTGCAAGCTTGGTGCACAAAAACGGCAGCGTGCAGACTTCAACAAACGTCAAAAACGGCTTGTCGGCATATGAGCTTGCGGTACAGCAGGGCTACACGGGAAGCTTGGACGAGTGGCTTATTTCCCTTGAGGGCAAATCGGCATATCAAATAGCGGTAGATAACGGCTATTCCGGAAGCGAAAAGGATTGGTCAAAGACTCTTTCTGCAATGTCGAAGAAAGATAAGTCCGATATAAGCTCTGCTTCTTTCACGAAAAACGGAGATCTTGTAATCGTTCTTTCGGACGGAACGAAAATAAACGTAGGTAAGGCTGTCGGCGCAAAGGGCGAGGACGGCAAAGACGGCGTTGGTATAACGGCGGCGAAGATAAACGAAAAAGGCGAGCTTATAATTACATATTCAGACGGCAGAAGTGTAAATCTTGACAGGGTTGTCGGCGAAACCGTTAATAACGGCGTGGGAGTTGCATCTTCCGTTATAAACGAAAACGGAGAGCTTGTTTTGACCTACACAAACGGCGAGGTTGCAAATCTCGGTAAGATTATCGGCACCGACGGTAAAGACGGTGTTGACGGTGCTGACGGCGTTAGCGTAACTTCGGCGGAAATCAATTCGTTGGGCGAGCTTGTGCTTTCATTCTCTAACGGTCAGCGTGCCAATGTCGGAGCAGTTGTCGGCGCAAAAGGCGACAAAGGCGATAAAGGCGAGCAAGGCTTGCAGGGTGTTAAAGGCGACAAAGGAGATACAGGTCTTAACGGCGCTGACGGTATCGGAGTTAAAAAGTCTGAAATTAACAGCCTCGGCGAGCTTGTAATCACGTATACAAATAACCTTACCGAAAATCTCGGGGCAGTTGTCGGCGCAAAGGGCGACAAGGGAGATAAAGGCGACAAGGGCGAGCAAGGCTTACAGGGTGTTAAAGGCGATAAAGGCGATACAGGTCTTAATGGTACAAACGGCACCGACGGCGTGGGAATAAATGATATCGAAATTTCAACAGGCGGAAATCTTGTTATAACCCTCACGAACGGAACATCGCTTAACCTCGGAAACATTAAGGGCGCAAAAGGCGACAAGGGCGACGCAGGTTTCAACGGAACCGACGGTATCGACGGCACAAACGGTGCTGACGGTGTGGGCATTACAGATGTTACAATAAATACCGATAACGAGCTTGTGCTTTCGTTCTCAAACGGCAATGTTATAAACCTCGGTAATATCAAGGGTGCAAAAGGCGATAAGGGCGATACGGTCTTAAAGGCGCTGACGGTATAAATGGTATAAACGGTACAAACGGTGTTGACGGCGTGGGCATACAGAATGTTGATGTGTCGGCTGACGGCGCATTGACCGTAACGCTTACAAACGGCACGGTTCTCAATCTCGGCAATATTAAGGGGGCCGACGGCTTGGGTATAACAAAGTCGGAGATAAACGCTTCGGGCGAGCTTGTTTTGACCTATTCAAACGGCGACGTCAAAAATCTCGGCAAGGTAACGGGCGAAAACGGTGCGAATGGTGCAAACGGAGCTGACGGACGAGGAATTAAGTCGCTCACACTCTCCCCGGACGGCGAACTTGTGGTCGTAATGTCGGATAATTCAATAACCAACCTCGGCAATATCAAGGGCGAAAAAGGCGATAAGGGATTGCAGGGCGAAAAGGGCGCTGACGGACGGGGAATAGCCGATACGGCTATTGTCAATGGCGAGTTAGTCATTTATTATACCGACGGCACGGAAAAGAACCTTGGCACAATCGGGTCAACAACAACCGTTGACTCTTTGCAAATGCTGAAATTCACAAAGCTTGATGACGGAACATTATCTGTCGCAATAAAGAATGATTACAGAACGGTGGCAACTGATATAGTTATTCCGTCATCGTTTAACGGTATGACGGTTACCGCTATAGCTGACGGTGGTTTTACGGACTGTACATCACTTGAAAGAATAAAACTGCCTGACAGTATTGTTTCGATTGGCTTCGATGCATTCGATAGTTGTGCTTTTGAATATATTTATCTTCCCGATACGGTTAACAGTATAGGTATACGGTGCTTTGATAGTTGCATAAATCTAAAATCAATAATTATTCCGGAAGGAGTAACAGTTATAAAAGACAATTGTTTTTCTGACTGTGCTAAATTGTCAAATGTTACTCTTCCGCAATCTTTGACAAATATAGGTCAATACGCTTTTTATAAGTGCACAAGTTTAACGGAAATAACAATTCCTGAAAATGTTAATTATATCGGATTGGCAGCATTTAAAGATTCGGGGTTAACAAAAGCTTATTTTGAGGATACGACAACATGGGGTGTGTATTATACTTCTGCGGATAGCGAAAGGTACACAGGTGATGTTTCAAAAACATTTTCAAATCCGACTGAAGCAGCAACGCAACTTAAGATATATAAAAAAATCGGCAGCGGCAGCTACGGCGGCTACGAATATAAATACATATATAGAAAAAATAATATAAAGGTAATTTTAATTAGCTCAAAAAATTGATATATGATAGGAGATATTATTATGAAAAAGCAAACGGTTATTGTTCTTCAAGGTAAAGGCGAAAGGGGTAAGTCAACTACTTTAAGAAAGTTAATTGAAATTTTAGAAAAAGGGAAACGCAGAAAAAATAGGTAAACCTGAGAAAGAGCGAAGAAAAGATGATACTTGGGCAGTATTTGACTATAATGACAGAATTATAGGTATAACAACATCGGGTGATAATGAAGATGAATTAAAGCCGGTAATTGAATATGAGTTACCGGAAAACTGCGATATTATTGTCTGTGCGGCAAGAACAAAGGGTAGCTCGGTAGATTACATAAATAATCATTTCAAAAAAGATTTGATTATTTGGTTGGGCAGATTTAGCGCAACGTCAGATAATAAAGACTTCAATATGGACGAGCTTCAAAAAAGCACTAATGAATGGCAGGCTGAAAAAATCAAGGATATTATCGATAATTTATAATCAAATGAGGCTCGAATCAAGCCCTCATTTTCTTGAAAGAATATATAATTATATAATGTTATCGCTGTCAGCAAATTAAGTTCAATATCCTACACGGTAGGGCGGTGGCTTGCTGCCGCCGGGGAAATCAGCGTATTTATAATAACTTTCGGTATATAATAAATTGAAAATTTAGCACAAACGCAGGCTCCCTCTGACGAGGGAGCTGTCATTTTGTCAAAAATGACTGAGGGAGAGATAACGAAAGTTTGATGTTTATTGCTTTCTCTCCTTCAGTTTCGCTTCGCTCAACAGCTCCCTCATCAGAGGGAGCGGATTTATCTCTTCAGCTTGCGGTTGCCGTAAATTAAAATTACATCCCATATGGTAGGGCGGTGGCTGCTGCCGCC
>ENA-OQEB01000507-OQEB01000507.1-human-gut-metagenome-genome-assembly--contig:-NODE-507-length-15943-cov-4.455615_pt1 | contig 15943 bp, 21 predicted proteins | sample MGYA00242787_ERZ504619 | MGnify/ENA primary metagenome ERZ504619 (study PRJEB26092, sample SAMD00036317) | human gut metagenome | host: Homo sapiens | study: EMG produced TPA metagenomics assembly of... | reverse complement strand
TCTTTATAGTAGATTTTGTCTGGGGCGTTTTGGGATTCATTTTGACTTGGGTGTTTCTGGATCCGATCCTTGCGAGTTTCTCCAAAGGGGATGTGCCTTTGCAGAGCTGATTGCACAGATCTTTACTCTCGAAATGATCTCAAACGTATTTTTGGCGATCCATTCGGCAGTTATGGCACTGTTGTATGCCTTTGGATATACCAAATTGTCCTTCTATGTAAATTTCGCAAGACTCTTTGTTTTCCGGATTCCGATTCTCCTGTTCTTCCAGCATTGTACAACGCTTGCGGGCGGCCAGGCAATGGGTTTGGTGATGATGATCAGCAACGGCATGACTGGTCTGCTTGCTTTAGTGGTCGCTGCGGCGGTGCTGCACAAAGAATATGGAGCGGGCTGGATGAAGCAACTACTCAGTACTTGAATGAGTCTGATGCCAAAGTTGAATGCAGTACAGAAGAAAGGCGGTGACACTGTAAGATAGCGGGATCCCAGCAAAAATTTGCCCGAAATGCCTGGCGCAAACGGATTGCAAGCGGTATTTCTGGGCGCACGACAAGGAGGACGACACAAAGAATGGATCAACTTAAAATTAAGATGCGACAGCCGCACGGCAAAAAGCTCTTGCAGTCTTTGGCCAGTGATTGGCAGATCTATGTGCTGCTGTTGCCGGTGGTGATCTGGTTTGCACTGTGGCCTATAAGCCGATGGGCGGTTTGCTCATCGCCTTTAAGCGATTTGACTCCAGCCTGGGCGTATGGAACAGCGACTTTAAAGGCATTGCAAACTTTATGACCCTGGTATCGGGTGTCTACCAGACACAGTTTTGGCAGGCGTTCCGGAATACCTTTGTAATTAACGCATACAGCTTGGTATTTGGTTTCCCTGTGCCGATTATCCTGGCTATCCTGTTTGCGGAGATTGGCAACAGTTTTGTCCGGAAATTGACCCAGACGGCGACCTATCTGCCCCACTTTTTGTCTGAGGTTACCATCACCAGCATTACCATCATGCTGGTGTACAGCGGCGTAAACTCCACAGGCGTTCTGGCGGCATTGTTCCAGAGGCTGGACCTCATTGAACCGGGCGTTTCGCTGCTTTCCAACGCGAACTATTTCCGTCCACTGTACATTGCTGTTGGAATCTGGAAAGAGAGCGGCTACAGCTCGATTGTGTATTTTGCCGCCATCATGGGTATTTCGCCCACCTTGTATGAAGCTATGAAGGTGGACGGCGCAAATAAGCTCCAGGAGCTGCGGTATGTCACGATCCCAGGCATGGCACCGACCTTGATTATCATGGTGATTATGCGAATCGGCAACATGCTGTCTATCGGTTATGAGCGCGTCCTGCTGATGTACAACTCCAACATCTATGTGACCGCAGACGTTCTGTCTACCTTTGAACAACGCATCGGTATCCTTTCGGCAACTATGGCGTTGGTGCGTCGGTTAGCTTGTTTAACTCTCTCATCGCCTTTGCGCTGGTGATTGGGCAAACACAATTAGCCGGAATATTTCGGATACATCTTTGTGGTAAAGGAGGAAAAGAAAGATGGACCTTCTCAACCGAAGCGAAAAAATATTTAAAGTATGTGCGTATCTGCTGGTAATCGCCTTTGCAGCCGTGACGCTCTACCGATCGTGTATGCGTTCAGCGTCTCCATCAGCGGCCGGGTGGCCTACGAGAGCGGGAGCATCGTGCTCCTGCCCAAGGATGTGACCCTGCAGGCTTACGACATGGTGCTCCACAGCAAGGGTTTCTGGATTGCCTATGCAAACACCCTGTTCTATACGGTGGTTGGCACGGCGTGGAGTATGTTTATCTCTCTGACCGGTGCCTACGCCCTGCAAAAGAAAAAGCTCAAGTTCCGCCGTCAATGGAACTTTTTGCTGGTGTTCACCATGTGGTTCAGCGCAGGCATGATTCCGCTTTATCTGAACTATAAGAGCATGAACGTGGACAACCGCTGGGGCATGATCATTGCCTTTGGCGTGCAGGCCTACAATATCATCCTTCTGCGGAACTATTTTGACAGCATCCCCAAGGAGATTGAAGAGGCTGCCTGGTGGACGGCGCTACCGAATTCCAGCTGTTCTCCCGGATCTATGTGCCCATGTCCACGGCCAGTATTGCAACGGTGACCCTGTTCTATGCCATCAGCCGCTGGAACGGCTACTATTGGTCGAGAATGCTCCTGGCCGACCCGAACCAGCAGCCCCTCCAGGTCTATCTGCGGCAGCTGATTGAAAACTACCAGAAGTTGTACGACGAATCTCCGGTAGTTCTTTCCTATTCAGCAGACAGCCTGGCCTATGCAATCATCGTCTGTTCTATCATCCCGGTTTTGGTCATTTATCCTATATTCAGAAATATTTTGCCAAGGGCGTCAACGTCGGCGGCGTAAAAGGATAACTTTTTAAAGAATAACACTCTTGTAGAAGAAAAGGAGAAAAACATGAAAATCAAACGGAGTGATTTTTTAAAGCTCATGTCTGTGACCGCTGCTTCGGCAGTTCTGGCGGGCTGCGGCTCGTCTGTTGTAGAACAGGCGGCCCAGAGCACGGCCAATTCCCAGGCCAGCAGTGGGCCGGCCCCGGCGGCTGAGCTGGATCTCAGCGAGAACATCGCCCTGAAAATCAACTATGCTGCGGGCAACAAATCCCGGACCATCACCTATAACCAGGAGTCTCCCTTGAATCTGCCCGACGGCACCAATGTCACCGCCGGTATGCTCAAGCCGGTGTGGAGCCACCTGAAGCAGGTGCTGAATGTGACCATCACCGATGTCACCACCCAGGACCAGAAGGCTACCGAGATGATCGATACCGCCTCCACCACCAACTTTGCAGAGGCAAATATTTTTGGCGGTAACTCCATCGCAGATGATCTGATGTACTATGGCACCGAGGCAAATTTGTCAATCTGAGCCAGATGATGGATCAGGGTTACCTGCCCAATTTCCAGAATTATTTGGACGAGAATCCTGACGTTCGACGTGCAATCACCGCATATGACGGCAACATTTATCACATCCCCTACATTGCAGAGCTGAACAACTTTGCTCGCTCCTTCTGCGCCCGCCAGAGCTGGGTCGTGATGCTGCTGGATGTGGATGATGCCGCTTACGACACCGACACAGAGTTGACCTGCTATTATAAGGGGTTCTATGCCGGGGCCAATGCCCGCTATGGTGCTAACGGCGGCAGCGTGTCTCCCATGGAAGGCGTCACCATTACCAAAAAGACCGATCAGAACATTGTGGAGTTGCAGAACGCCCTCTCGGTGAAAAACGGCGAGACCCTGACCAGGACCTTTATCCAGTACATCAAGGACAACTACGACTACGCTTCTCCCTCCGAGCTGTTCCTGGGCGAGAAGGCCGCCTACGACATCGACGAGCTGGTGGCCCTGATGCGCTGCATCAAGGCAAACCCCGGCTACCTGACCGACGGAAGAGCGGATACGGTCTGGCCCATGTTCACCCGTCAGTCCAGCTATCGGGAGGATCTGCTGCGCCTTAGCACCTATTTTGACGGCGTGAAAGCACACAGTGCGGACTCCTACACCGCTCGCTGGTACATTGATGCAGATAATAATGTGCAATACACCTACTCCACCGAGGGCATGTACAATGTGCTGTGCTATCTGTCTGATATGGAGGCCGAGGGTCTGATCTACTCCGATTGCTATGACCTGACCAACAAGACCAACTTCCGCAGCACTCTGTGGGGAACGGATTCCAGTGACGCGCCTTCCTTTGGCTTTATCACCTTCGACTGGCAGGCATCCTCCACTGCGGACTCGCTGAACAGCGATGTTGTGGTGATTCTGCCGCCGGTCGCCAAGGTGAACGGCGTGTGGCAGTACTTCATCGACAACGGCCGCGCCATCAAACCCGACGGCTGGGCAATTTCGGCAGCGGGCTGCACGGACGAAAAGACTCTGCGCCGCGCCTGCGCTCTGTTTGACTACTTCTTCACCGAAGAGGGTTCCACGCTCCAGAACTACGGCCTGCCGATGAACTTGGAGGAGAACGGCAGCTACCAGGGTCCGGATGGGACCTCCTATCCCAAGTTTAACCAGTGGATGGTGGACACCTGCAATGCGGTGGCCAAGGGTGATTTGTCCACCTTTATGCGGGACTGGATGGGTAGCCTGATCCCCATTGGATACCAGAAAGACATCGGCTTTGAGTACCAGTATACTTCCGAGCGCGGCTTTGAGGGCTGGGTGCTGCTCCAGGGTTCCACCACGACCTTTGCAACCTACGCCGGCGAGGGCCCCAAGGGCGACAACCCCAATTATTACAAGATGATTCCGCCGGTCTTCTCCCTGACGCTCCGGCAGAAAGAGATGATCTCTGAAACCACTGCCATGGAGGAAGATGACGTCGTGGAAAAGATGTTTAACATCGTACGGTACAAGACCCGCAACAATCCCCCGCAGGGAATTACGATTCCGGCCAATTATGAGGAGTATCTGGCACAGTTTGAAGCGCGCAATCTCGCGGACTATGTTGTGGCCTACCAGCAGTCCTATGCAGCGATGCAGGCCGCAAACTGAACTCTGCAAACTGTATTCGGGGCAGGGCCTTTGGAATACAGAATTAGGAGGAACTTATGAGAAAACTTTTCAAAGGGCAGCGGATCCTTTCTGTGCTGTATATTCTGGCTTCCATCGGAATGTTTCTGTTTGCCCTGGCCTTTATGACGGAATATAATGATTTGTTTGGACTGAAACTGCCGCAGAACCAAGAAATCGCAATGTTCCACGACGTGATCCTTCAGACGTTTAACCGCCAGATTTTTGCCTGGTCGCTGGTGGGTGTGATCGGGATTGCTCTGATCGTTTTTCTGGAGATTCTGTCTTGTGTTCCGGATCGTTTTGCATTGGTTGTAATGTTGCTGCTGATGGTTGCCTGCTGTTATGGCGCAGCAACTCGATCATGAATTTACAAGCAATTTCTGTTTACTATCAGGGATTGGATTTTCAGTACCTGTCTCTGGAGGGGCTTGAAAACTATCAGCTGCAGTTTACAACATTCCGGCTTGGAGTGGTGTTTAACGCACTTTACATCTTGGTGTGCGGCGCATTGGCGATCGATTTGACTGCGAGCCATTTGACATTTGTCCGCTTGAAAAAGGAGGGTGTTTGAGTATGCTGAAATCCATTCCTCCCGAAGAAAAGAAAACCTATGTGACGCTTTATAAAACGAACGGCTATTCTTACACCATGACGCTCCTGGCGATCATTGCCGAGTTTGTATATGTCACCACGATTTTGGATTCGATGCCCGTTAATTTCTGGATGGGTTTAACAGTTATCGTGAATATCTTCGTGCTGTTTCTGGTATTTACCTGTGCAGTGAAGATCAATGTGTACAGTTCGCGATGGGCCGTGATCACACTGGCCGTTGGGGTGTACTTCCTTGTGAGGCAGTTCTTGATCGTGCCGGTATTTCTCCAGCCCTATGCACACGAGACGATTCTGCTTGTTTCCAACCTGATCGGATCCGTTCTCTTAATCATCGCAGGAGTGACCGGCACAGCCAAGGCGAAAAAACGCCAGGCTCTCCGGCAGAAGCTCGAGCGTATTGGTTCATAAAATCGGAGGCGTGTAGAGCAAATGGGAAAAATTCAATTCAAAAACGTTAATAAGATTTACCCAAATGGCTTCCATGCCATTCACGACTTTAACCTTACCATTGATGAAGGGGAATTTATCGTGTTTGTCGGCCCCTCCGGGTGCGGCAAATCCACGGTTCTCCGAATGCTGGGCGGTCTGGAGCAAATCAGTTCGGGAGAAGTGATCCTGGATGGAAAAGTCGTTAACAAATGCCCCCCGGTAGAGCGTGATATTGCGATCGTCTTTCAGGATTACGCCCTGTATAGCAACATGTCGGTCTACGAGAATGTGGGCATCAGCATGAAAGTCCAGCACGAAAAGGACACGGTTATCCTGGATAAAGTGCTGGAAGCTGCGGATACGGTTGAAATTACCGAATACCTGAACCGTCTGCCCAAGCAGCTGTCCGGCGGCCAAAAGCAGCGGGTGGCGCTGGCCCGTGCCATTGTCCGCAAGCCGAAAGCGTTTCTGATGGACGAACCCTTGTCGAACCTGGATGCCAAGCTGCGAAATTCCACCCGAATCGAGATTGTACGGCTGCAGCAGCGCCTTGGAGTGACAACCATCTATGTTACCCATGATCAGACCGAAGCCATGACCATGGCGGACCGGATCGTTGTCATGAAAGAGGGTGTGATCCAACAGGTGGGTACCCCGCAGGAGATTTACGCCGCTCCGGTCAACCTCTTTGTGGCCAGCTTTATCGGCACACCACAGATGAACTTTATTCCTGGCAAGCTGAGTGAAACCGGCTTTGAAAATGAAAGCTTCCGGCTTTCGCTGCCGGACGCGCTGAAAGCCAAGCTCCGCTCTTCGATCGGGAAAGAGGTTATCCTGGCTTGCGCCCGGAAGCACTGGCAGTCTCGGAGGGTATCCAGGAGAATACCATCCCGGTGCGTCTGGAGGAAGTGGAGTATATGGGCCGGTACCAGATTGTTCATGCCATGGTTGGAGGCAGTTCACTGGTCCTGAGCGTCCCCTCCGACGTAAAGATCAATCCGGAGTTTTACGTCAGTCTCTCCATGGACAAGGCACATTTCTTTGATGGAGAGACAACCAGGAGTCTGTTGTGCAGAGAGGTGGAGGAAAATCATGCGTAAAGAAACCTCTAAGATCCAGATCACCGCAAAATTGCTGGTGGCTGCAGCGGCAATTGTGCATCTGATTTTCACCTATGTCCACACCAATGCCCTGCTGCTTCTGGAGGATCAAATTTGCGGGTTCATCATGTTCCTGTTTGTATTGCTGGGTCTTGTAACTCTGTTTGAAGCTACCCAGATCCACGGAGAAAGAATTCGAGAAGAGGTATTGACTGCGCTGCTCTGTATGGCACTATCGCTCTGGGGATGCAGCTGGTTGGTATCTACCAGCAGGCGATCCAAATTCAGAGCAGCTTGGATGTCGCGGTGGTACAAAAAGCAATTCTGTTCAGTGCGGGCCTGATGACCGCTTTTGGAGCAGCAGGGATTTTGCTGATGGTCGATGCAGTCAAACGTTATTTTGGGAGCGAAAAGGTATGAAGAAGTTCCTGAAGAATTGGTTCACGGACAACCGGAAAGCCGGGCTGATGCGTTGGTGGCTGGCGGGAATGTGCTACTTCATGATCGGCTTTGGAACACAAGTAGGCGGATATTCCAGTCCGATTGATTTCATCTTCTTTTTAGGAGTCGGGATCGGCCTGGTGACAATCGTGGTCTATAACCCGATTGCCTACAATGTATTCCGGCTGACCCGGAATGGAGAGATTTTAAACCACACCTATCGCAACATTTCTGGTGCAAAAAAAGCAGCTCGGAATTTGGTGGAAATAGCCGCCAGCATGATTACAGTAATTTTGGTTTACCTGACCTATCAGAATCTGAATTTGCTGCTCAATCAGATGCTGGAACTCCCGGTTGAAACGGTTCTGATTCCAGGAGAACCGTTTGGCTTTGCAACACTGTATCTGCTGTTCTATACGGTCCTTTCAGAACTGGCTGCAAAGCTGCGGGACCGCAAAGAAAAAAGAGGCAAAAGAGTGAAATGAGGCGAGCCATTTGATTTTTATCGGAGACTTGGAACCCTACCGCAAAGAAATTTCGGGAAAGCGAAAAAAACAGTATCAAAGGCTTCTTGCACAGGCCGATCGCTATAAAACGATGGTCCTGCCTGAGGAACATCCCAAAGAAAGCACAACTTATATGGGCATTGCAATCCCCAATTTGGCGCTGGCCTATTGCCTCAGCGGTGACGAGGAATATCTGCACCAGGCAAAGCGATTTATTCGCACCGTGCTTTCCTATGAAAATGGGGCAACGCCCATTTGGTAAATGTAGACCTGTCTGCTTCCTGGATTCTGTTTGGATTGTCTTTGGGATATGACTGGCTCAAGCCCTGGCTTTCCAGCGAGGAGCAGAAAAAAGTGTCGGACAAAATCCGGCATCACGCACAGATCATGCTGGATTACCGGCGCGAGACCTACGGCAAGGGTTGGTCCACCAACTTCTACCAGAACCATAACTGGATCAATATGACAGGTCTCGCCGCTGCGGGTTACGCCTGCAAGGGGAAGATGAAGCCGCTGCACAGTACATTCAGGAAGCCAAAGAGGACTTTGCGCGGGTGTTCGCGCTGATGCCGGAGGACGGGTCGAACTATGAGGGTGCGACCTACTGGCGCTATGGCGGGATGTGGCTGTTTGTCTATGCCCATCTGCTGAAAGTACAGGAGGGCGAAGACTGGTTCCAGAAGAGCGAATATCTCAAAAATACCTTCTACTACCGGCTGTATCAGTCCTGTGCGGACCTGAAACGCCAACTGAACTATGGGGACTGCCATGACCGGTACAGTTCTCATACAGCCTGTGTGTATTATAAGGCTGCCGCAGAATATGGCGATGGCTACGCACAAAAGTTGGGAAATCTGGTGGTCGATGAGTTTTTGATGGAGGAAGCCCAGAACAGCAAGGTGAAACCCGGGATTCTGCCGGAAGCGGTGTTCGAGTTCTTGTGGTATGCACCGATGTGCCGGAAAAAGAGCTTTCAGACCTGCCGCTGGTGCGCTACTTCGATGATCTGGGTCTACTGACGGTTCGCAGCAGTTGGAAACGAGATGCCAAAGTCCTGACTATCAAGTGCAGTCCGCCGGGCGGTATCAAGCAGTGGAGAGAAGGCTGGAAGATTCGGAACGAAGAGGGGATCGAATTGTTCTCCCTGTCCCATCATCATCCGGATAACCTCTCCTACATCTTTACCCGCGGGAGCGATTATTTCACCTGTGAGGATGGATATAACCGCAACCTGATGCCGGACAACCACAATGTTCTGTTGGTGGATGGGCTTTACACCGATGCCGTAGATGTAAACGATGCGTATATGAGCAGCGTCCGGCAGCGTCTGGTGGCGGGCGAGCCTTCTGCCCCGAACAGTATGCAGGCGGGTGACCAAATTCCAGACGGAGGGCAGCCTGGTGCTCTATCGCGGCGAGACGGCCGGCGTGTACCCCGCCAAACAGGAAATGCAGGAAGTCAGCCGGGCGCTAATCACCGACGGTCTGCGGTTCTGGGTGTTTGTAGATCTGCTACGCAGCACACAGTCCCACACCTATTCTCTGATCTGCAATACGGACCGAAGGGCGCAGTTGGATGGACAAACGGCCGTATACCCGCTGATGGGCGAAGAACTGTCTTACCATGTCTATTCGGACCGGCCTGTCTGCCAAAAGCAGTATCAGCAGCAGGTGGAGAGCGTCATGACCACCCAGGAGCAGGACAAAAAATGCCGGACAGAGATCCAGACCCTGGCAACCTGCTCTTCTGCGCCGGAAAAGAACAAGTCTTTTTTGAGTGCTTTACCTTCTCGGATGATCCGGTGAAAGTTCAGCACAAGGGGCGGTCTCTTTTCCTGGAGTGCGGTGGTTGTTCCTATGAGGTAAAGGTTGGATACTGTGATTCCGCATCCAACACTACACCGATCCAAGTGGTATGTCAATCCAAGACGAAACAGGAATATTCCTTGTAAAAAAGGGGTATCCATCGCCAATAGGAGGGCTTTTGTGAATTATGTAAACGATCGGTTTCAAGAGCTGATGGGGCTGGAGATGAACCAGAAGGCGCTTGAAGTCATGAAGAAAGATGTCGATGCATTTATGCCCGGCTTTTCCGATTCCCCGGAGAAGCTGAGCCGATGGGGTCACCATTACTTCTGCGACGACGATGGCGGCCGCCTGATCTTTGACCTGAACTCGCCGAAGGAACACCGCTGTGTTGTCTGCGGGAAAGTCTATCGGGACGAGACGCAGAACGGCGTTTGGATTACCTTCTATCGCAACCGGGCTGTTGTGATGACTCTGGTTTCCGCCCTGATCTACAAGGCCACCGGCGAGACCAAGTACCGGGATTATGCGGTCCGGGTCATGGAGTTCTACGCAGAGCATTATCAGGAGTTCCAGCTGCACAACAAAGAAAATGTCCTCTGCGAAAGTTACGACAACATGGTGTGGGGCTGCGGTAAGATGATGCCCCAGGGTCTCAATGAGGCAATCGTAGCCATCCGGTTTATCCAGACCATCGAGATTCTGCGAGATGAGCTGGATTCGGCCTGGTTGGAGCGTATCCACCAGAAACTGTTCCGCGAGATGTTCCGCTTGATGGCTCCGCAGGCGGTTGCCATCCACAACATCAGCTGCTGGTCGCTCTCTGCAATCGGTGTTATGGGCTTGGCCATGCACGATCAGGAAATGATCGACTACGCCTTCAAGAGCCAGTTCAATATGCACGAGCAGCTGAAAAAGGGCGTCACCAAGGACGGCTTCTGGTACGAAGGTCAATTCACTACAACTTCTTCCTCTTGGAGGGCGTTTCCTATCTGTTCCTGTTCAGCAAAATTTACGATTACGATTTTGGTCAGGAAAGCACCGCTATTTTGGAGCGGATGTTTGTGCAAGCGTACCAGTACGCTTTTGACAATCTCTATCTGCCAATCCCAACGATGGCTGGCCGGATCTGAATCTGAAGACCTTCAGCTATGTTTATCATACGGCAGCCCGGGCCTTTGGCGAGTACAGCCCGGTAGGAAACATCCTCAAAATCATTGAGCAGATCCCGCGCCGAGAACCACTTTGCCGCTGTCGGAGCCCTATTACTGCTGCGGAACCATCTGCCTGGAGCGGCTGCTGTTCAACATCGATTTCAATTATGCGGACTACAAGCCCGTTCCCCACAGCTCGACGACTTTCCCCACTTCCAACTTTGCTATGCTACGGAACGATTCCTGGAATGTGTTCTTGAAGTACGGCCTGAATGGGCGTTCTCATGCCCACCCGGACATCATGAACATTGAGGTAATGTACAAAAAGCTTCGCCTGTCTCGGGATCTGTCCAATGCGGGCTATCAGTCGCGGCTATGCAACGAGTGGCACCGTAAAACCTTGGCACACAACACAGTGTGCTGGAACGGAACCGACATTACCTCGGTCGAACCGGGCAAATGCCTGCTGTTTGAGAACGACCGGGTGCGCTGCAAGGCCGAGAACGTTTATGAGGGTATCGACTACACAAGAGAGCTGAAGATCACCGAGAATTCCGTTCTGGATTACTTTCAGGTGGAGGGCAAAACCGGCGTTTACGATTATACCTTCCACTTTGAGCCGGGGATTGAGCTGTCCTGCGACCTGCCGACGGAAGCGGCGGACCTGGGCTTCTCGGAGAACGGCTATCAGCACGTTCTGGAAACCAAGAAAGTTAAAACAGATCAGAACGCTGTGGTTCTGCGGGCTCAGCTTGGGGCAGAGTCGATGCAGGTTCGGGTCGATCTCCAGGAAGGGCAGGAACTGTTCCTGCTGAAAACCAAGGACAACCCCGTGAATCGGATCCGGAATACGGTTTTGATCCGAAGTGTGGGGGACAAGGCTACCTATCAAATGCAGTTAACCGTTTAAGGTTACAATAATTTTTTACTTATGATGGAGGTTTTATTATGAGAGCAGTTATTACTGGTGCAACCGGCGGCATTGGTGGCGCAACCGCAGAGGCACTGGGCCGGGCAGGATACGAGGTCATCATTACCGGCATCGATCTGGAGGCAGGTAAAAAGGTGATCGATAAGCTGGAGAGCCAGGGCATCAAGGTCCACTTCTATGCCTGCGATGCTACCAACGAGGAGCAGGTGAACGAGACCTTCGCCAAGATCGGCGAGGAGTTTGGTTCTCTGGATCTGCTGGTCAACAACGTAGGCGCCTGGGCGGCCGGCAGCGTGTGTCCGAGATGGAGACCGGCTTTATGCGGAAGGTCATGGCTCTGAACTTTGACAGTGTGTTCTTCAACACTCGGGCCGCTCTGCCCCTGCTGAAGAAGGGCAAGGACGCCTCGATTGTCAACTTCAGCACCATCGCCGTGACCAGTGGTGCCGGCATCGGCGCTTCCATCTATGCAGCTTCCAAGGGCGCTGTCCAGAGCTACACTCGTGCTCTGGCAAAGGATCTGCCGAGTTCGGCATCCGCGCCAACATGGTTTCTCCCGGCACCATCGACACTGCCTTCCACGCTGCGACTGACCGCGCCCTGGTGGAGAGCTGGAAGGACAGCATCCTGATGAAGCGGCTGGGCGACCCCCGCGAAGTGGCGGACGTGATCGTCTTCCTGGCATCGGAGAAGGCTTCCTTTATCACTGGCGAAGTGATCCAGATCAACGGCGGCCAGGCATTTATCTAAGGCTTCAGGCTGAAAAACTAGAAACAGGGGGTTCCCTATGGTATTGAAATATGAGGACATTCAGCCCACCTGCCCGGCTCCGGGAATCACCCGCCGGATCCTTGCCCATGGCGGCGGATGATGGGGGTGGAAGCGAGCTTTCAGAAAGGTGCTGTGGGCGAAGCACATCGTCATCCCCATGAGCAGGTGAGTTATATTCTGTCCGGCTGCTTTGAATACGAAGTAGAAGGTCAGAAGTACATCCTGCACAAAGGCGACAGCTATTATGTTGCTCCCGATCTGCTTCACGGTGCAGTGGCCCTGGAAGAGGGCGTAATTCTGGACATCTTTACTCCGCAGCGGACGGATTTTCTCTGAATCGCAGACACTGACAGCAGGGGGCTGGAGCGTGACGTTTACCCCATTGTGCAGTACGAAATCCTTCCCAGCGCTGGCGCGACTTGAGTTGAACATGAAATATCGCCTGGCTTCCTGGATTTCTTCTCAACACGCAGACACAAAACTCTAATTCTCTTCCAAACAAAATACGAGTATCATCATAAACACTTCTCCTTACATTTGCTCCTTCTCCCTGAAAAAGCCGGTACAGAAGCCCGTCGCCATCGATGCGGGTCTGTACCGGCTTTGTTTGGTGGAACTTTATAAAATAGCGTGAAGCCAGCCCCATGCACCCCAAAAGGGCTCAGCGCAAGAGAGCCAGCCCCAAGTTCTGAAAAAGGTGGGAGGGTGGGTGTTCGGATGAAAAGACGCGGATTTTGCCAAAGCATAAACTCCCGGAACGGATGCAAAATGCAGGTTGATTTTTATTTTTGGTACATAAGGTCGTAGGCTTCTTGATAATTTTCCAATACGGTTTCGATTCCCATTTCTTTCAGCTGCCGATAAAACTGGTCAAAGGTATCCAGGCTTTCTACGCCCATCACATAGCGGTTGAATTGCTGGGTGACATAGGCAGAGACTTCACGCATACAGGATCAGCCCTCGTAGCCCATGGTAAACCTTTTCTGTTTTACGGCGGTAGTTCTGATTCATTCTTCACAGCTCCTTTGCGCAAGATACAACCATTTATCTTATTATAATAAATCTTTGTGCTGTTTTCAAGAGCAAATACAACAACTATTAGCGATGAAAAAATATACGGCTATATTTCAGTGTGAAGCCTGAATATAGCCGTATTTCTGCTTTATGGAAGATTTAATTGTTCTCCTCAAAGTTCTCGACCTGCTCCATGACTTTTTTGAAAACTTCGGGGCTGTACTGTGTTCAGCTTTTCATTCGGACTGCGACCCAAAAGGAACGCATTGTTGTGGCAAGCAGTGCATTCGTCTATACAAATGCCTATTTTGCGCTGCAAAATGCTTGTTGGGGACACCCCAAACCCTTTCACTCTGCACCGTTCCGATGCAGACTGCGCATTCCTGCGGAACGCTTTTTACCCGGTGATGCTCTCCGGGTCATTGAGGACTTGCATCAGATGGGATGCCGCTTCATCTAAATATTCGTATTTATCTTTTTCTGGAATAGCCGATTTCATAAGCGGAACATCCCACTCCTGCATACATTCAGCAAGCTGCTGTTGTGCGTGCTGTGCAGCCGCCTTTCGCACCTCTGGGGTGACATCCGAATCCAGAACGTAAGCAACCGTAAACTTGCCGCTACAATCTTCAGTAAGCTGCACCATCGAATCGTGTTCTTCCCAGAAGTAACAGAACCAGACGCGGCCACCGATACCCTCCATGCCGGAGCGCAGTTCTTCCTCATCGCTCCACTGCGGAACGGCAGCAAGAATGTCCTGCAAGTCGGTGTAGGCTTGCTGCTCTGCCGGGGTCACTTTTTTGCAGCGGTATTCGTGTTCAATGTTCCGCTGCCAGTACAGAGCCAGCTTGCCTTGCTTGGCACGGTCGATTCCATCGTTGATGTCGGAAAGGATACTGTATCGCGGTTCTCGCATCTTGTTCACCTCGAAATCAATTCTTTGGGAATGAATACATCCTATAAGAAATATTATAGCCTAAAGAATTGCAAAAGAAAAGCGCACCAGCCAAAATTAAGCTGGTGCGCCAGAGTTGCCGCAGGATTATTCTTCTTTGGTGAGGTAAGGCAGATTGGTGATATAGGTGTCCAGAAGGTCAAGTGCCACTTTCTTCTGCATAGGGGTCAGTCCTTCAAGCCGCTTGCTGATTTCATCATCGGTCACATGAGATGCACTTGGAACCAGATCGCACAAAAGTTCGTCTGCTGAAATATTCAGGGCATTCAAGATTTTGACAATGGTTGCAAGCCCCGGTTCCTTTAGTCCGCGCTCCACCATCCCGATATAGTTGGCAGAAAGGTCTGCTTTTTCTGCTACTTGCTCCAACGTCAAATGATGTTTCAAACGCTGTTCCCGTAATCGCTGTCCAAATAATTCTTTCATAGAGCAACCTCATCCTATCGAGTTGTTTAAACTCTTTAGAATACCTGTTGCCGTTCCTCGTATACACAATCGAAAGAAACCGTGCATCACCATAGGAATTATAAGACAAAAAAAGACTGCCGGGAACCGACACGATCGTCAGCTCCGGCAGTCCAGCATTAACGCACCTGTTCTGTTTCGTGCGTCTGCTTTTCTTCTGCAAAGAACCGTTCCACATTTTTCTGTGCGCGAACCAGTTCCTGCATCTCGTTCCGTGCCTTACGGTAGTCTGGGTAAGCGGCTTTCTTCTTGGTCAGCAGCTCTGCGAACTCCGCATCCAACGCCTTGACCTTCGGCAGTTTTTGCAGCCCGGCTTCATCAAAGACAGCTTTCGCCGCCTTGTGCAGGGTGATTTCCTCCCGGTGAGCTTCCAGATACTTTTTACTGTATCCCGACTTTCGGTAGGCATCATAGACCGGGCGGGTCTTGGCGTAGTTGATGATGTGGGTTTTCAGGACGGCGATCTCCGTCAACCTTGCTTCTGCCGCCTTGATGGAATCTCCCATAGCATGATAGCGTTCGGTTGCCGCCGCTGCACGTTCCCGCAGTTCGTCGGCACTGCTGATCTTCTGCTCCTGCAAAAATAGCAGTGTCTTAGACATCTCTTTCAGGTTGAACTTCGTTGCCCACTTTTTGTAGCCGACGCTTTTGCCCTCTGCCATTTTCCCTTGAATGTCCACCAGCAACTGGAAAGGCTGTTCTTTGGGCGGCTTTTTCTGGTACGGTTGGTGCTTCGCCTTTTCCTCCAGCACCGCCTTGATCTCGTCCTCGCCATAGTCGGTGCCCAGAGTTCGGAACCGAATAAAGCGTTTCTGTCCCTTGCCCTTCACCGCCGTGTACTTGCCACGCTTCACCTCATAACCCTGCTGCTCCAGCTTTTGCAGAAACGCTTCGTAATCCCCCGGTTTTTCTGCAAGGATTGTGTCGATGATTCCGCATAGGCGGTCCCTGTTGCTTTCCTTGGGAGGATAGAGAACACTCTTCTGCCGTTCCCGATAGGCTTCTTCTCAATGACGGACAACTGGTGTTCCAAGCAAATCAGGTCGCTCAACCGCTGCACTGCCAACGCCGAAAAGAAAAAATCCCGGAACTTCTGGTGCCATCCAGTGCCGTGGAGTTAAAGATCACATGGTTGTGGATGTGCTGCCGGTCCGTATGGGTGGCAACAACAAACGC